>UMEU01020896.1_pt1 | contig 21973 bp, 10 predicted proteins | sample 1964831 | NCBI WGS metagenome assembly UMEU01 (sample SAMEA4836028, study PRJEB28245) | human gut metagenome | biome: gut microbiome; material: fecal sample | place: Denmark | collected 2008
CGGCAAATCAGAAATTATTTCGTCAGAATGGAGAGTATTTTATTGGAACGTGCAACAAATGCAGTCATCTCTTCCGGTTTCAGCGGATGATTTGCCAGACGTGCAAGGTCATAGAGCTGCTGGCAGATTGTAGTAGTATTTTCGCTTTCGTCATTGTTTAAAACATACTGAACTAAGTCATTGTTCATGTTAAGGACGAGAGTTTCACCTTCCGCACCAAGTCCTGTGGAGCTGTTGCTCATTCCGTACATTTCCATCATTTCGGACATACGACGTGTTTGTTCAGAAACGGTGATCATAGAAGGCATATCGGCATTTTTCAGCTTTTCAACTTTTACGCTTAAGTTTTCAACACCAGTTGCCTTTTTGAACTTCTCGGAAAGCTTTTCAGTGAGTTCTTTTTCTTCGTTCTCATCAATTGTTTCTTTGAAGTTATCAGTCAGTTCAGAGTCGATACGCAGGAATTTTACTTCTGGATTTCTCTGCTCTAAGTGAGTGATAAATGTTGTATCAATCTGGTGTGTCAGGTAGATGGCATCAATTTCCTGTTCTTTGAACATATTGATATACTGAGACTGTGCTACTTCATCTGTGATATAGAAAACATTGTTTTCGTATTTTTCTTTACCAGCTTCAAGATAATCTGGAAGTGTAACATATTTGCCCTCCATGTTCTTGAAGATGATGTAATCTTTCATCTTATCGTTAAATTTCTGGTCACGGATGCAGCCAAACTTAATGAATGGGCTGATGTCATCCCAGTATTTTTCATAGTTTTCACGATCGGTCTTGCACATACCGGAAAGCTTTTCCGCAACTTTCTTAGTGATGTAGTTAGAAATTTTCTTAACAAAACCGTCATTCTGTAATGCACTTCTTGATACGTTCAGTGGAAGGTCTGGACAGTCAATGCATCCCTTTAATAATAAGAGGTATTCAGGAATAACTTCTTTAATATTATCTGCGATAAATACCTGATTGTTATATAACTTAATTGTTCCCTCGATTGTATCATATTTTGTATTGATTTTAGGGAAATAAAGGATACCTTTTAAGTTAAATGGATAATCCATGTTCAAATGAATCCAGAATAAAGGCTCTTTATAATCGTGGAATACATCACGGTAAAATTCTTTATATTCTTCATCAGTACAGTCGTTTGGATGCTTTGTCCATAATGGATGAATCTGGTTGATTGGCTTAGGTGCATCATCTTCTTCCTCTTCTTCCTCTTCAAGAGTTACTTCGGAATCACCATCTTCTGTATCAGCGTTATTTTCTTTTGCATCAGCGTCCTTTACGTCTACGTCAATTACCTTTTCTTCAGCATCCTTTTTGGCAGCTTCCTCAGCCTTTTTCGCTTCTTCTTCCTCATTTACAAAGTAAATTTCAACTGGCATGAAAGAACAGTATTTGTTAAGAACTTCGCGGCAGCGGTATTCATTACAGAATTCATAACTCTCATCGTTGAGGTAAAGAGTAATTGTTGTACCACGCTCTGCTTTGTCACCATCTTCCATATCAAATTCTGTACCACCATCACATTCCCAGTGAACTGGTGTAGCGCCTTCTTTATAAGAAAGAGTATCAATAGTAACCTTATCAGCAACCATAAATGCAGAATAGAAACCAAGTCCGAAATGACCTATAATCTGCTCATCACTTGCTTTGTCTTTATACTGTTCCATGAAAGCAGCAGCACCAGAAAAAGCAATCTGATTGATGTATTCGTCTACTTCGTCCTCTGTCATACCAATACCATTATCAATAAAGGTAAGAGTCTTGTCAGTAGGATTAATACGAACTTCTACTTTATACTTCTCATCGTCAGCTTCTTCAAATTCACCCATAACAGAAAGCTTTTTCAGCTTTGTTACAGCATCGCATCCGTTACTTACTAACTCACGGATGAAAATGTCGTGGTCAGAATAGAGCCATTTCTTTATAATAGGAAAAATATTTTCACTGTTAATTGATAAACTTCCCTGTTTAGCCATAATAAGCATCTCCTTAAAATTAATTATATAAATGTAGGCTAATATTCTATGAACTAAGTCAAAAAACTTCTGACTGGAATATTGCCTTTGTATTTTTATCAATACCATTCTTATACTAATACCAGTTTGCAGGAATGTCAAGAAAAAATTAGCACTCAATTTAAATGAGTGCTAACAATTGCGTTTTGCCGCAGGAAAAATAGACGCTTCCCAAGAGAGAAGGTGCCCTATATTTGTGACTCTATCACTGTGGGTTGAATGTTCGCTTACAGGCTCACATTCAATCCTCGTTCTAAGGCCACAAATATAGGGTACCTTCTCTCTTGGGAAGCTGTCTTTGGCAGTTGAAGTAAATATAGGATTTTAGTTACATTATGCCCTCGTCTTTCTGGGAGTGAGGATGTTTCACTCATGTATCAGTAATAGTTTGTCGCTAATTTCTAAGAATTTTAGTCTTTTTGGTCGGGCTGTTCCTCCTGTTTTCTCCCACAAATTTCCTCATTAATTTGCTTGAACAGCCAGAATGCAGAAGTCTGAGAATCAAATCATTTATATTTGTGGTCTGGGAGCAAGTGTTGGATGCGAGCGCAAAAGCGAACATTCAACACGCCGCGACGAAAATCACAAATATAAATGATTTGATTCTCAGACTTCGTCTGTTTAGCTTAGCAAATTACTATTTAATTTATTACTACTTCTTCAGGTAGGAGAAGTATGATATAATTTTAATTGTTATTATTGAGAGAAAATTATAATGAGTTATAGAGAATAATAGAAAGTGAGAGTGAGTGGAAATATGAATCAGGATTTGATGAAGGAATTTAAAGCAGATTTAAAAGACTTTAGGGAAATGACAGAAAAGTTTTATGCCAAAGAGGTTAGTGTAAAGGATTATAAAGGCTTTTCTGGCGGATTTGGAAGTTACGCACAAAAAGGTGGAGAAGCAAGTATGCTTCGCCTGCGTATGCCTGGCGGTAGAGTAACGAAGGAGAAGTTAAAGTTCCTCGTAGATTCTATTGAAAGGTATGATGTGAAAAGAGCACATTTGACAACCTGCCAGACGGTGCAGTTTCACGATCTTGATGCGGATGCGGTCTGTGATATTATGGAGCAGGCGATGGAAGTTGGCATTGTCACACGTGGTGGCGGTGGAGATTTCCCGAGAAATACAATGGTTTCGCCATTATCCGGAGTGGAGCGGGGAGAGTATTTTGACGTGCTGCCTTATGCGGAATGTGTTTCTGATTATCTGATGGGAATTATTAAGACGGTGAAACTTCCGAGAAAGTTAAAGGTTGGATTCTCGAATTCTCCGGCAAATGTGACCCATGCGACTTTCCGTGATCTTGGATTTGTGGCAAAGGAGAACGGGACATTTGACGTGTACAGTGCAGGAGGACTTGGCAATAATTATCGCATGGGTGTAAAGGTGGCGGAGAATGTAAAGCCGGAAGAAGTTCTCTATTATGTAGAGGCGATGGTTCGTACATTTACCACTTACGGCAATTATGAGAGTCGTGCGAAATCAAGAACAAGATATATGCAGGAGACGTTAGGTGTAGATGGATACCGCAAAGCTTATCAGGAAAAGTTAGCAGAAGTAAAGGCAGAATATAAAGATTCTCTTCTTATAAAAGTAGTAGAAACAGAGGTAGAACATACAAGAAAGAATATAGAAAATAATAGTACGGATAAATCCGAACGTATTCTTTCACAGAAACAAGAAGGACTATATGCAGTGGCATATCACCCAATTGGTGGAATCGTGCCAGTGAAGAAGTTCGGAGAAATTTATAATATAATAGAAGATATCGCAAATGCAGAAGTTCGTATTGCACCAGATGAAACATTATACATTATTAATCTGAATGCGTCACAGGCCAAAGAGGTTGTTGCAATTACAGAAGATGGGGCAAAAAATTTATTTGAAACATCGGTATCTTGTATTGGAAGTACCGTATGTCAGATTGGACTTAGAGATTCTCAGGGCTTACTAGCAAGTATTATAGAGGCAGTGGAACCATATCACTTTGCAGATGGAGTACTTCCAAGAATTCATATTTCCGGATGTACTTCCTCCTGTGGAACGCACCAGATTGGAAAGCTTGGTTTCCACGGGGCATCAAAACGTGTAGATGGGAAAATGCAGCCGGCATTTGCTTTCCATGTAAATGGAGAAGATACACAGGGAGAAGAACATTTTGGAGAAGAATGGGGTGTTATGGCTGCTGACGTCATTCCAGAATTTTTTGTGGAACTTGGACAGGTTATTTCCGATGAAAATTTGACTTATGAAGTCTGGTATGCCAAACATCCAGACAAACTAAAAAAAATAGCAGAAAAATATATTTGTTAAAAGAGTAAATGGAAATACTCGGCAATTTAATTGTGGAGTATTTTACAGAGATGAGATGAAAAACATCGTATTGCAGAGATAAAGGGAAGTGCTTTGAGTAAAATATCGGTTTATAACGGGTATTTTTCCAGCATGAACTCTGTGATACGATGTTTTTTAAGTTTTTGATAAAAAAATCATTCATTAGTGAAAGGAAAAGCTAAAAAATGTCTTTTTATATAAAAGATAGTCACAAAAGAGAAAAAAACGTATCTTAATAATAGTGGGAATTTAAAAATAAAGCAGAACGATGTTCTATATATACAAAGAATACAATTTATAAAAAGTAAACTTGTGCAATATCAAGCGTAAAGTTGCGGTAAAAAACATATAAATAAGGAGAATTTTTATTGGCGAAAAGAAGATTTTATGATAAAATTATAGAATAAAAGATGTCAGACGAATATGACTTATAAGCGATAAAGTTTAACAAAAAATAAAATTTAATAAATAAACAGAATTTACATAGTGATTATTTTTAAGAAAGCGGGGAATACTATGAAGAATGTGAAGGGAAACAAAAGAAGGTGGAAACAGCTCGTAGCAATCTTTATCGTTGCAGTAATGTTATTCACAACACCGCATATAGTTGGATTTGCTTCTATGGGGAAAGAGGAAGCAACGACGGCTGCGGCAGATGGTAATCCGGATAATTCCGATGTAAAAGTACAGAGTGAGGACGCTGATTCAGAAGAAGATATACAAACGGAAAGTCTGGATGCTTCGGAACAGTCAGAATCTTCGGAGGAGAAGACGACAGAGAAAAAGACAGAGACAACAGAAGCAGAGAAAAAAACTGGAGCGGACGAAAGTAAGAAAGAAAAAGCAGAAGAGACAACAAAGAAGGAGACAAAAGCAACGACGGAGACTGCGCCAGAAGAGACAACAACAGAAGCAACGACCTCTTCTGCCAAGCCAGAACCAATCGTGAAAGAGTATAAGAGCGATGAGGTGAATGTAACAGTAACGGCTGCTGATAAGAATGATTTGCCGGAAGATGCAGAATTAGTTGTTGAACCGGTAGAATTAAGTGAGAAGACAGAGAAAAAGGTCGAGGAGGCTGCATTAAAGGAAAAGAGAACTGTGAAAAAGGTTCATGCATATGATATTCATTTTGAACTGTATGGTGAGGAGATCCAGCCGGGCGCATCTGTACAGGTTTCTGTAGATGTACCAGGAATCTCGGCAGGCCAGAACGCAGCAGTATTCCATGTTGATGATAATAATAAAGTAGAGAACATGAACGGGGATGTAGATAAGAAAGGTGATGTTGTATTTGAGACAAATCATTTTTCAACCTACGTTATTGTTCAGCAGGGAAGTACAAAGGTTACGGCAACAATTAAGCATTATAATGATGATTCAACCGCTGATGCGAACGGAGAAAAGAAAAAGATTTACTCCGATGATGTATTAGAGATTCCAGTTGGAGGAAGAATCAACGATTATGCTAAAGCAAGCAATTGGAATGTAAAGAAGGTAATTGTAGAGAATACAAATACTGATGGAACAAAAAACAGACAGAATTATGTGAATGAATCCGAATATTCTAAAATCACATTGTCAAAAGATTCTACAGTAGAGGTATATTATACTCCGAAAAAGACAACAGTAAAAGGCCAGACGAAGTTCTATGATTATACGATTATGGCTGGACGAGGTGATGGGACTTACTGGAATCCAAACGGAAGTACATATTATTCTATCAATATGCCGTCGAATCCTTCTTATCATGGAATTGGTTCAGATAGTGCCCGCTTGACAATGGGAGAGTCTGGAAATGGCAATGATAACCATACAATTTCACAAGAAAATTATAGTGAATATAGAAACTATACATGTAATGTCAGCAATATCAATGAGAATGGACAGACAAAGACTTGGAATGCGAATGCTTGGACTGGTACAAAACAAGTAGTCACAGGATTATTAAAGGGATTAGATAGTAATGGTGATGTTGAATTTAATTATCCGGAACCAGGATTTTTTGATAATTCAGATTTATCATTTACTTCTAACGGTAAAACTCGTTATTTAAGAAAGGTGTTTACAGATTATAAACTGGTATTTGCTCAGAATGGAGATTCCTATCAGCTTACGCAGGTTAATAAACCTGGAACGAATGGCTCAGAGGAGACAAAAGTTGCGGAAGCAGGTGAAAACTTTTTCCCTTTAGATTCTATAGATTCACAATATAAGAATGAAAATTCTACGGCTAATGCACCGAATGGGCATAATTATTATTTTGGAATGCGCTATGACGTTGATTTCAAATTGGGAGATTATATTGGTCCGTTAGATTATGAATTTACAGGAGATGATGACCTCTGGGTTGTTTTAGATGGGAATAAAGTTGTTCTTGATCTTGGTGGTATCCATGATGCAGCACCTGGCAAGGTTGATTTATGGAAGTATCTGTTGAACGAGAATCAGACAAAGGATCAGCTGACAACAGAACAAAAAGAGCAGGAACATACACTGACTGTTCTCTATATGGAACGTGGAGCAGGAGTTTCTAACTGTAATATGAATTTTACTTTACCATCAGCCCGTATTACACAGGTAACAGAAGCAGAATCCACGAATCTGGTACTTCATAAGATTAACAAAAAGAATGAAGCACTTCAGGGAGCGAGATTCACTTTAAAGAATGAGGCAACTGAGGAGAAACAGACATCAACTTCTGATGCGAATGGTAATGCAACTTTCTCCAAGCTGACGGAAGGAACTTACACATTAACAGAAGATGCTGCACCAACAAATTATATTCCGTCCGTAGATAACTGGGTGGTTAAGGTAGCAAAAAATGACGCAGGAACGTTAGTTGCTACGATGTACCTTTCAGATGGTGAAACCGCTTATACTAAGAAAGAGGGAGATTATTATGATGTTCTGAATCTTACTGAGCAGGAACTTATAGACAGTGTGATGGATTATAGTAAGACAGCAAAGGTGACAGATTGGGATAAGCGTACCTATGACATTGATATCAAAGCTTCATCTAAGTTGACCAAGTCTACAACGATAACGAATAATGAGGTGTCTGACACGATGCTGGTATTGGATGTTTCTGGTTCGATGTTGTTTGATAGTGCCCATACGACTGGAAGTCAGGAGTATGCTACATTTTATGGTGAATGTAATCAGAATACATTGAATAATCTTGACACGACAAAGATTTATTATTATGGAAAGGATACCAGGACGGTATGGTATCAAAATCAATACAGTTATACAAATTTAGCTCACCCGATGATTTATGTAGATGGAAAATGGAAATACTTGGCGAGCGGAGACTTCTGGGTGGATGTACCTACCTCCTCAAATACATCAATTTATACAAGTGCTAGCCGATTGAATGGACTGAAAGAGGCGGCGATGGGATTTGTAAGTTCTATGGCACAGTCTTCTCCAAACAGCAAGCTGGGAATTGCAACATTCAACTCTAATTTAGAAGAAACCGTTGCTATAGAGACTATTGGTACGAATGTTAATGGTATTTTAATGAAGATAGCAGCGATGACAGCATCGGGAGGAACCCAGCAGGATAAGGGATTAAGCAATGCACGAATACAGTTAGAGACCTTATTATCTGATGGAAAGTCAAAAAACGTTATTCTATTTACAGATGGAGAACCAACAGGAACGGGTAATACCTGGAATAGTACAGCGGCGACAGCAGCGGAAAATGAAGCCGATAGAATAAAAGAAAAAGGCATCAAGATTTATACCGTTGGTTTTGCATTAAATGATAAGACAAAAGCATGGTTAGCAGGAGGCAAAGATGGGAACACACCTTATAAAGGAATTGCTTCTAAAGACTGTGCACTGACAGCGGATAACATTGATCAGTTAAAGACCATATTTAAGGAACTCCAGCAGACCATGACACAGAGTCTTGACATTAAACCGGCACAGATTAAGGATGTCATTGATCCGAGGTTTACGATTATTGGTGATGATAAGAAGCCGATTACTCAGGATTATACAGTCACAAAGAACGGAACGACTTACAATACAGAAACAGGAATTCCATTGTCCAACGGAGGAACTGTTTATTACGGAGAATTTGAGCAGAAAGATGCCAATGGAAATGTAGTAAAAGATGCGAATGGAAATCCTGTAAAGAAAACATATCAGTATATTGTATGGAATGATGAGACGATACCGAATAAAACAAAAGGAGAATGGCATAAGACGGTTTCTGTTGTTGCCAAAGAGGAATATATCGGTGGTAATAATATTCCTACCAACATTTCTCCAGATTCTCAGATTACAACAAGTTACGGTGATGCGACATTGCCGCAGCCAAAGGTGAATGTAAAGGCAGATCTTCTTGTGAATAATCATGAAAAAAAAGTCTTTTATGGAGAGAAGAGCCCGTATAGTGATGATATCTTAAAGCAATTATTTGATACAGCAAATCCTCAGGGTGAGATTAAAACACTAGAAGGTACGACCAAGAAGGTAACATATACAATTGGCGCAGACGGTAATCCAATAGAGGCCAATGACTTTATATTGAAATGGTATAAAGATGCCGACTGTACAGAAGAGATAACACCAGGAGAGGAATATATGGAGGATGAGGCTCCAGAACCTTCTGAAAAGAATTATTATCTTAAAGTAACGTATAATAAGATGCAGCAAGCGACAGACAAGAGCGATGCAAATACAAAGATTGGAGATGAGGTTAAAAATAATAATGTTCCGTTAATGGCACATAATTCCGAAGATTCCAAGACGAGAGAATATGGAGTTTATAAGATTACAGTTGTCCCAGGCCAGATCGAAATCGAGAAAAAATTATTAAGTGACAGTAAGTATGTAGGTGCTCATTCGAAAAGCTCAAGCTTTACCTTTACAGTAAAGAAGATAAAGGATGAAAATGGAAATGTGTTAGACTCACCAATAAAAGTTGGCGATTTTACTGTGACTTTTGACAAAGGTGATACTTCTTTTACAAAAGCAGTTTCTGATGATAAAAACCTGCTCAGTAATTTGAAAAAAGGAGTTTATGAGGTTTCTGAAACATTACCAGCTTCTGATTATGAGTTTAAGAGTGCCGAGATAGCAGGAGAAACAAATTGTGCAAGTAACAAGGAAACAGATAAAAACACACTTACCTTTGCAATTGGCTATGAGGATTTAAACACACCAGGAAGTCGAAATGTTACTAAGAATCTTGGGAAGGCACTGTATACCAATGAAAGACTTTCTTCCATTACAATGAAGAAAATTGGTGAAAAAGACAGTGAGAATAAAGATACCCCTCTGAAAGGTGCCAAATTCAAGATTGAAAGAATTACAGAGACAGATGGGAAAGAATCTTATGAATCAGCGAAGGCCGATGGTTCCGATTATATTATCGAAACAGCCGAGGATGGAACTGCCGTATTTGAAGGACTTAAGGAAGGAAAATATAGAATCACCGAAGTTCAGTCACCGAAAGGATATAGCCTTTTAGCGAATCCAATAGAAGTAACTTTACCATATGTTACATCAGGTAATGCAGGAGTTGAAACAAATGGTAAACCTGTTAAAGTAGGAGATACAGATTATTATTATTATGATCTTACTTACACAGTTAAGAATAACAAACTCTTTGATATGCCAGAAGCCGGTGGAGGTTTCCGGGCAACACTCTTTGGTATTGCAATTATGATTATCGCCGGAGGCTGGTACATCATCCGTAAGAGAAGAAGAATCGTATAGTCGATTATTTACAACATTTTAATTTAATATAGCGGGGCTCATCTGCCCCGTTTATATAAAAGGCACTCAGAGACAAACAATCATGTTTCAAAAATAACAAAGAAAGCGGGGAACGAATATGAAGAAGTTATGGAAGAAACTAGTAGCGGTAACAACTGCAGTAATGATGGCAGTTACGTTATTGCCGGCAATGGCGAATGCGGAAACAACAATTGATTATAATCGAAAAGGTAGTATTACAATCAATAAGACAACAAATGTCGAGAAGAAGAATACAGATGGTACAAATAAAGAATATGAACCATTAAAGGACGCAGAATTTACTCTGTACAAAATTGCAAGTTTAGATAAAAACGGCTACACAATGCTTGTTAAGGATGTAGCTGGCTACACAGAAGCAGATTCTTTATTAAATTTATCAAAAGATGAGCAGAAAACAGTTGCATCTCAATTTGCAAATAGTACACAGACAAAAACTTATATGATAGATACACCACAGCTTACGGATGCTAATGGTCAGGTCAAATTTACAAAATTAGACCTTGGATATTATTTAGTAGTAGAAACAAATGCACCGAAAGGATACGTAGCAAGTGTTCCATTTTTTGTAGCGGTACCAACATCTAACACTGCTGATGATTCTAATAAAAATCCAGAAGATACACAGGCTACTTCCTGGGTTTATGATATCACAGCAAGACCAAAGAACGCATCTGTATCTATTGATAAGAAGATTGTTGAGAGCGGGGAAGGAAAAGATGCTACTCAGGCAGGAGTAGGCGAACCAGTTACTTATGAAATTACATCTATTTCTCCAAAATATACTCAGGAATATTTTACAGAAAATGGAGCGGAGAAAGATCCTACATATACAATTCATGATACTTTATCTGCAGGTTTAACTTATAATAAAGATTTAACAGTAACTGTAGATGGAACTGAGTTAAAGAATACAGATACAGATGTATATTATAATGTAGCAGGAGAAACAGAAAGAGGATTTTCTATTGCATTTACTAAAAAGTTTTTACAGACAGAGCAGTATAAAGGCAAATCTGTAAAAGTAACTTATACAGCAACAGTGAACAAAAATGCAGTTGTTGGTCCAGCTGGCAATACTAATACAGTCACTTTAGATTATAACCGTACACCAGGATCTAATACTACAAGTGCAACAGGTACAACAACTCCTAAGGTTTATACATATGGTCTTAAGTTGACTAAAAAAGATGGCAACGATAATAATACTGCTTTAACAGGAGCAGAATTTAAAATTTATAAAGTTGTAAATGGTACGGAAACCCAGATTAAAAATTTAGATGGTATGACTGATGGAATTTATACAACAAGTCCTAATGGAAAAATTATTATCAAAGGTCTTAATGCTGGAACATACAAATTAGAAGAGGTTAAAGCACCAACAGGTTATACATTATTAAAAGATAAAATTGAATTTACCATTACAGGTGCAGAACCTGCAAATGGAACAGTAACAACTACAACAAATGGTTTTAAGGAGGAAGGAGATGGATATGTAAGCACAACTGTTACCAACAACAAAGGCTTCAACCTCCCATCCACCGGTGGCATGGGTACCTACATCTTCACTATCGCTGGTCTTGTAATCATGGCTGGTGCTGCATTTCTTCTTATCGCTTCTAAGAAAAGAAGAGCATAATTGATTCACTGCACACGCACAATGGAATGACAGCAATAGGAATTAGACGCAGGAGTGCATAACTCCGATGTATGGATGAGGGAATGAAGAAGAAACTTGTCGATACACAGACATGACAAACCAGATTTGTCTCTGAATAATGATATGCCGTGAGGCAGACCGCGGGGGAGTCTCATATGACTTCCCCGCGATTATATGGTAAGAAAGCAGGAGCAGGATGAAACAGAAGATTATAAATATAGTATTGATCCTGTTCTTTTTAGCAGGATTAAGTATCACGCTGTATCCGGTGGTCAGTGACTGGTATATCAGTCACCATCAGGGACAGGTAGTGGATAATTATGATAAGAAAGCGGCGGAAATGTCGCAAAAAGAGATTAACGATGCGCTTGAGAAGGCGCAGGAATATAACAGGGAACTTCTCGGTAATGTTGTGCTGACGGACCCGTTTGATCCGGATGCCGTAAAAAAACAGAATGAGGATTATGATAATCTTTTAAATATCGCCGGAGACGGTGTTATGGGATCGGTGGAGATACCTTCGATTGATGTATATCTGCCTATCTATCATGGAACAGACAGCGAGTCGCTCGAAAAGGGAGCGGGGCATCTTGAGAATAGTTCTCTTCCTGTAGGGGGAAAGGGAACCCATTCGATTATTTCAGCTCATACCGGATTGCCGTCTGCAAAAATGTTTGATAATCTTACAGAGGTAAAGGAGGGAGATGTCTTTTACATTCATGTACTGAATCGAACGCTGGCTTATGAAGTAGATCAGATCAAGGTTGTTCTGCCGGAGAACGTATCGGATCTGTTAATTGATAAAAATAAAGACTATGTAACTCTGGTAACCTGTACTCCTTATGGAATTAACAGTCACAGACTTCTTGTAAGGGGAACACGCATCCCGTATAAGGAGGCGAAGAAGAAGGATAACTCGAAGAAGAAGGGCAATACTATGTGGAAGGCATATGCGCTCATGCTTGTTCTTGCGGTTGTTTTAATTATTTTATTATGGTATTATTTTCATATAAGACCAAATAAGGGGAAGAAGAGAAAGGATAGCAGAACAGGGAAGAAAGTAAAGAAAAGACAGGTCAGGAGAAATGAAAAGTAAGATACTAGGAATACTGATTGCACTGCTTTTTGCAGCGGGGTATGTCACCTTGAATTATCCGGTTCTTGGAACATTGTATAATCAGATTCGTGAGGGAAAGGTTATGGATTCTTACGACCATGCAGTCCATACGATGGATAAGGAGAAGCGTAAGAAGTACTGGGAGGAAGCCGAGGAGTATAATGCGATGCTGGTGAGGGAGAACCCACAGCTATCGGATGCATTTTCTCAGGAGGCGAAGAAGTCAGACAGTGCATATAGTCATGTGCTGGATATGGAGGACAGTGGTGTTATGGGAGCTTTGGAGATTCCAAAGATTTCATTGTACCTGCCGATTTATCATGGGACTTCACAGGAAGTATTAGAGAAAGGAATTGGACATCTGGAAGGAACGTCGATTCCCATTGGCGGGAAGAACACACATGCAGTTTTGACGGGGCACAGAGGATTGCCCAGTGCGGAACTTTTCTCAAATCTGGACCAGTTAGAGAGGAACGATGAATTCTATATTCACATTCTGGGGAAGACACTGGCATATAAGGTGTTTCAAGTGGAGACGGTGAAGCCGGAAGACACAGGACATCTTACGATCGCGAAGGGACAGGACAGGGTAACGTTAGTAACCTGTACACCATACGGAATTAATACGCACCGTCTGTTAGTGCATGCAAGACGTGTGAAGTATGTTGCGGAAAGTACAGGCTCTCAAAAGAATACGTTATGGAAGTGGTTATTGAAGCAGAGGACTTTCTTGATTTCGACAGGAGTTCTTGTACTTTTGATTATTTACAGTCTGGTGCGTGGCAGGCAGCGAAGGCGGCAAAAGAGACGCAAACATAAAAAGAAGTCAGGCAGTAAAAAGAGAAAGTGATAAAACAAATCCATAACCAATCATGAAAAAGGAGGAGCAATTGATGAAATCTATAATAATTAAATACAGCAAATATATTCTTACCTTGTTAGCTGTAGCTGCGATGGCAGTAGGATTATTAATGCCGGCCCAGATTAAAGCGGCAGACAGTTATAACAAAGATAAGAAAGGCAGCATAACAATTAATTTAGATGATGTAAAGCAGGGAGACAGCATTACCAATAAGGCCAACGTTTCTATTAGCATTTATCAGGTTGCATCTATCAGTCATGATGGAGTAAATATTTCTTTTGATATTGTTAGTTCATTGAAATCTACAGGTGTAGATGTCAATGATATTACAACAAGTGATAAGAACCTGAATTCGGCGAAGAAGCTTACTACTGTCATTGACAATTCCGGTATTTCATCAGTAACAAAGAAAACAGATAGTAACGGTAAAGTTAGTTTTACGGATCTGGCGCAGGGAATGTATCTTGTCGAAGAAAAAGACAGCGCTTCTTATGGGATGTTTTCTCCATTTTTAGTTGCGATTCCATATATGGAAGATGGACAGAACTGGATTTATGATGTGGAGACTTATACCAAGGGAGTAAGTAATCAGCAGGGTTCTTTAGAAGTAACAAAGGCTTTAGTTTATATGGATCCGGAAACAGGGAAGATTTATAATCTGCAGGCGCCGAAATCTTATGAAGAGAATGGAGAGACTGTTCCAGGAGCAAGATATTATGTTGGATTGTTCTGCGATGCCGAAGGAACGATTCCTTATGGAAAGAATTACTTGAAGACAATTGATTTTAATGGAAGCCACAGTGAGACAATAAAGTATGATAATCTTCCAGACGGTATTTATTATCTGTTCGAAACAGATGAGAATGGTGTTCCATATGCTATGGGAGAGACCCATACAGAGAAGGATAGAACATATAAATGTGTAGTTGGAGATGGCTCCGGTGATTCTGCAGATAATAAAGTGCAGTTACAGGGCCGTCCACAGGGAAAGATGAATATCAGTAACGTATTTACTATTATTCCTGATGATTTCGTGGTTGTAGCAGAGCTGACCATTGAGAAGAAGGTGCTTGATCAGAATGGACAGCAGACAACAACAAATGATACGTTCTATGCTTCTGTCTACAAGCAGACAGGTTCAGACGATAATGTAGAGAATGAACTTATTCAGACAGTACAGTTACAGCAGAATGGTAAGGTGACTGTACCTGTTCGAGTTGAGAAGGATGGCAGCACAACGAAAGTTTACATAGAAGAGACAGATGCAGATGGTAACACGATTGATCCAGATAATTTTGCTTATAAGATCAGTGGTGAGGGCAATGTAGAATTATCTATGGAACAGCAAACTGGTACGATCACTCTTACAAATAGAGAAAAAGGTGACGAGGAGGAAGAGACAACTTCTAGTGAAGAGGAGACTACTTCAACAGAAAAGGAAAAGACACCACCTAATAATAATAAGAAGAAGAAGTCTAAGAGTGGTAAGACTGGCGATACTACACCAATCCTGACATGGATTATCATTGGAGTGGCTGCAGCCGTTGTGATTATCTTCCTTGTAGTAAGAAGACGAAAAAGTGAATAAAGCGTGATATAGCGTTTTCAGTATGCAGATACTTTCCGTATATGAGTGAATTGGTTACCATTTTTTAACTACATTTTATGGATATCACTGATAATAATATATAGTTATACTGAATTTTAATAATTTTAAAGCAAGTAGAAAGATTCTACTTATATCCTTGAATTCCTACACCAGCCAATTTGATTCAAACAAAATCAAGCCAAAGAAAGTACCCGAAGAGAGAAGCCGCCCTATATCTATGGTCTTAGAACGAGGACTGAATGTGAGCCGTCAAGCGAACATTCAGCCCATAGTGATAGAGTCACAGATATAGGGCGGCTTCTCTCTTCGGGTGCGTCTATTTCTTATATGAATTAAATCAGAACAAATATTTGGATTTTGTCTGTACATTTGTTCGTATATTTGATATAATCGGAAACATACTACGATAAGAGGGAGGATTTGCTTCATGGACCATTTCGAATTAGTGTCGGACTTCGCGCCGACTGGAGACCAGCCACAGGCAATTGAGGAGCTGGTAAAGGGATTTAAAGAAGGGAATCAGTTTGAGACTTTGCTTGGAGTTACTGGTTCCGGTAAGACATTTACGATGGCGAATGTCATTGCACAGTTGAATAAGCCGACGCTGATTCTGGCACATAATAAGACTCTGGCAGCGCAGCTTTACAGTGAGTTTAAGGCATTTTTTCCACATAATGCGGTAGAATATTTTGTGTCTTATTATGATTATTATCAGCCGGAAGCATATGTTCCTTCTACGGATACTTATATAGAGAAGGATTCTTCGATTAATGATGAGATAGATAAGCTGCGCCACAGTGCGACAGCAGCGCTGATTGAGAGGAAGGATGTCATTGTTGTGTCATCGGTTTCGTGTATTTACGGCATTGGTAGCAAGAACGATTATGCGAAGATGATGATTTCGCTGCGCCCTGGAATGGAGATTGACAGGGATGAGGTTGTGCGCCGTCTGATTGATATCCAGTATGTGCGTAATGAGCTTGATTTTAAGAGAGGCAGTTTCCGTGTACGTGGAGATGTGCTGGAAGTTGTGCCGGTTTCTTCTTTTGAAGATGCGATTCACATTGAATTTTTTGGTGATGAGATTGATCGGATTATGCAGGTCGATGTGCTGACGGGAGAGATTAAGGCAAGTCTTAATTTTGCGATTATTTTTCCGGCTTCGCATTATGTTGTGCCGCAGGAACAGATTGAGCGTGCGGTGAAGACGATTAAGGAAGAACTTGACGAGAGAGTGGAATATTTTAAGGAGAACGATCAGCTTTTAGAGGCACAGAGAATTTCAGAACGAACGAATTTTGATATAGAGATGTTAAAAGAGACAGGATTTTGTTCTGGAATTGAGAATTATTCGAGACATCTTACGGGATTAGAGCCGGGGAAGGCTCCGTATACGCTGATTGATTTCTTTGGGGATGATTTTCTTATGATTGTCGATGAGTCGCATATTACGATTCCGCAGGTGCGTGGAATGTATGCAGGAGACCGTTCAAGAAAGCAGACATTAGTTGATTTCGGATTCCGATTGCCTTCAGCTTTAGATAACCGTCCTCTTAATTTTGATGAATTTGAGGAGAGAATTGATCAGATGCTTTTTGTATCTGCGACTCCGAATGTGTACGAGGGAGAGCATGAGATGCTCCGGGCAGAACAGATTATCCGTCCGACAGGACTTCTTGACCCACCGATTGATGTTCGGCCAGTAGAGGGACAGATTGATGATTTGATTAGTGAGATTAATAAAGAGGTAGCAAAGAAGAATAAAGTTCTGGTAACTACCCTGACGAAGCGGATGGCAGAAGATTTGACTGCTTATATGAAAGAACTGGATATTCGTGTGAAATATCTTCATTCTGATATTGATACCTTAGAAAGAATTGAAATCGTAAGAGATTTGCGAATGGGTGTATTTGATGTTCTTGTTGGAATTAACCTTTTAAGAGAGGGATTAGATATTCCAGAGGTTACGCTGATTGCTATTCTTGATGCGGATAAGGAAGGATTTTTACGTTCAGAAACTTCTCTTGTACAGACAATCGGACGTGCCGCACGAAATGCAGAAGGACACGTTATTATGTACGGAGATACGATTACAGACTCCATGCGTGCTGCCATCACAGAAACAAAGCGGCGTCGTGAAATTCAGATGGCATATAATGAAGAACATGGCATTACGCCAAAGACTATTCAAAAGGCAATTCGAGATGTCATTTCTATTATCAATGAAGAAGCACCAGAGAAGAGCCGAGGTTCCTTAAAGAAAGATACGGAATCTATGAACCGTAAGGAACTTACGGAAATGATAGCTAAGTTAACAAAGAAGATGAATAAGGCAGCGGCAGAACTGAACTTTGAAGAAGCGGCAGAATTAAGAGATGAACTGAAAAAGTATAAGATTGCTTTGAGGGATTATGACGATTAGAAAGGATACAATATAATGAGCGAAAAGAAAGAATACATTCGCATTCGAGGGGCGCGTGAGCATAACCTTAAAAATATTAATATAGATATACCGAGAAATGAATTTGTAGTACTGACAGGACTTTCAGGTTCTGGTAAGTCCTCACTGGCATTTGATACGATTTATGCGGAGGGACAGAGAAGATATATGGAGTCACTGTCTTCGTATGCAAGACAGTTCTTAGGACAGATGGAAAAGCCGGACGTTGACGATATTCAGGGTCTTTCTCCTGCCATTTCGATTGATCAGAAGTCCACGAACCGCAATCCACGTTCTACAGTTGGTACAGTAACGGAAATCTATGATTATCTGCGGCTTCTTTATGCGAGAGTTGGCATTCCTCACTGTCCAAAGTGTGGAAAAGTAATTTCCAAGCAGACAGTAGACCAGATTGTAGATATTTTAATGAAGCTTCCAGAACGAACGAAAATTCAGCTTCTTGCACCGATTGTAAGAGGAAGAAAGGGAGAACATGTAAAAATATTAAAAGATGCAAAAAAGAGTGGCTATGTCCGTGTTCGCATTGACGGGAATCTGTATGACCTTGCAGAAGAGATTAAGTTAGAAAAAAATAAAAAGCACAATATTGAGATTATTGTAGACCGTTTGATGATAAAGGAAGGTATTGAAAACCGTCTTACAGATTCGATTGAGACCGTAATGAAGCTTACAGGGGGACTTTTGTTAGTAGATGTTGTTGGTGGGGAACCGATGAATTTTAGCCAGAGTTTTTCCTGCCCGGATTGTGGTATCAGCATTGATGAGATTGAGCCACGAAGCTTTTCTTTCAATAATCCGTTTGGAGCCTGTCCAGTCTGTCACGGACTTGGATTTAAGATGGAGTTTGATGTTGACCTGATGATTCCAGATAAAAAAATGAGTATTGCAGATGGGGCGATTACTGTATTGGGCTGGCAGTCTTGCACAGATCCAAAGAGTTATACGAGAGCAGTTCTTGATGCATTGGCAAGAGAGTATAATTTTGATTTGAGTACGCCATTTTGTGATTTAAGTCGGGAAGTCCAGGATATTATTATTCATGGAACAAATGGACATGAGGTAAAAGTATACTATAAAGGAAAGCGTGGAGAAGGTGTCTATGACGTTGCTTTTGAAGGCCTGATTCGTAATGTACAGCGTCGTTATCGCGAGAATCATTCTGAACGTCAGAGAGCAGAATATGAAAACTTTATGACAGTAACTCCATGTGATAGCTGTCACGGTCAGCGATTAAAGCCTGAATCTCTGGCAGTAACAGTAGGTCAGTACAATATTTCCGAATTGACACGCCTCTCCGTAAAGCGATTAATTTCCTATTTTAATGACATTGAACTTACAGAAAGACAGCAGCTTATCGGTAAGCAGGTGTTAAGAGAAATTCGTGGAAGAATCGGCTTTTTAAATGATGTTGGCCTTGACTATTTAAGTCTTTCACAGCCAACAGGAACGCTTTCTGGTGGAGAAGCACAGCGAATTCGTCTTGCAACGCAGATTGGTTCTGGACTTGTTGGAGTGGCATACATTCTTGATGAACCAAGTATCGGTCTGCATCAGAGAGATAATGATAAACTCATTTCTGCCTTAAAACGTCTGAGAGATTTGGGCAATTCACTTATTGTCGTTGAGCATGATGAAGATACGATGCGAGAGGCAGACTGCATTGTGGATATTGGACCAATGGCAGGCGAAAATGGTGGGGAAGTTGTCGCAGTTGGAACAGCAGAAGAATTGATGGTGAATCCAGATTCCATTACAGGAGCATACCTTAGCGGGAAAATGAAAATCCCTGTTCCAGAAGTTCGGAGAAAGCCGCAGGGTTATCTGACAGTAAAAGGAGCCTCGGAGAATAACTTAAAGAATATCAGCGTGAAGTTTCCAATCGGCGTATTTACCTGTGTAACAGGAGTTTCTGGTTCAGGGAAAAGCTCCCTTGTCAATGAGATACTTTATAAGAAGCTTGCCTGCGTATTAAACCGTGCAAGAATTAAACCAGGAAAACATAAAGATATTGAAGGAACAGAACAGTTAGATAAGATAATCAACATTGACCAGTCTCCGATTGGACGTACCCCGCGTTCTAATCCAGCCACTTATACAGGAGTATTTGACCATATCCGCGAATTGTTCGCTATGACAAAAGATGCCAAAGCAAGAGGATATGACAAAGGACGTTTCAGTTTCAATAAAAAGGGCGGCCGCTGTGAAGCCTGTGCCGGTGATGGTATTTTAAAGATAGAAATGCAGTTTCTTCCTGATGTATATGTACCATGTGAAGTCTGTCATGGAAAGCGTTACAACAGAGAGACATTGGAAGTAAAATACAAAGGCAAAAACATATTTGAAGTGTTAGATATGAATGTCGATGAAGCATGTGAATTCTTTGAGAGCGTGCCATCGATCCGAAGAAAGATAGAGACACTTCGAGATGTGGGACTTTCCTATATCAAGTTAGGACAGCCATCGACAACTCTTTCCGGTGGAGAGGCACAGCGAGTAAAACTTGCCACAGAATTAAGCCGCCAGAGTACCGGAAAGACAATATATGTTTTAGACGAGCCAACAACGGGACTGCACTTCGCAGACGTTCATAAACTAGTTGATATTTTGCAGCGGTTAACGGAAGGTGGCAATACAGTTGTAGTCATTGAGCATAACCTTGAAGTCATCAAAACAGCCGATTATATCATTGATATGGGACCAGAAGGTGGCGAAGGCGGCGGCACGATGGTGACTTGCGGAACACCGGAAGAAGTTGCTGCGGTAGAAAAATCTTATACTGGAAAATATCTGAAAAAATATTTGAATCCTGATTTGCCGCAGGCAAGGTAGACGAACTCAGGGAGATAAATATAGGATATTTTATTCCCTGTGGGCGTCTATTTGGCCTGCAGCAAATCAGAATTAATCAGATTCTATTTCGTATGTAAATCCTGCATCAGTAATTGTTTTTATCGTATCAGAGATTCCCTGTCCATCTGCCGTGAGATAACCGGAGGCAAAGATAGAGTCTACGATACTGAGAAGTTCTTTTTCACGTCCTTTAAAGTAAACTTCTCTTCCGGCAGCACATCGGATATCGGATTGTGGAGCCATTAATCTGGCAAGGCACAGTACTTTCATACAGTAAGCTGGTGTGAGGACAGAAGTATCTGCATTTTCTAAAGGAGTCCCTGGAATTGGGAGAAGGAAGTTGATTGGCAGAGCCTCGGGCTGAATTTCACGAAGATCGAGGAGCATATCTACAATATCTTCCTTACTTTCACCCATACCGATAATACCGCCGCTGCAAATTTCAAAACCAAGTCTTTGTAACATATGGATATTATTTACACGCTGTTCATAAGTATGAGTGGTACATATATTATGATAGTAGGAACGGCTGCTGTTTAAATTATGATTAATTCGGTCAAGACCGGCTTCTTTTAACATTAATGCCTGTTTTTCAGTAAGAAAACCGATGGAACAGCAAAGATGTGTTCCCTGTGCTTTCATAACACGAATTTTTTCAGCCAGTTCTTCTATTTCTTCATCGGTAAACTTCATTCCGCTAAGACCAATACAGTGTCTGGAAAGATGGTTATCATGCACAAATGCATTATCACTGTATAACTTTTCATCATTTACCCATTTATATTTTTCAATTTCTGCTTTTGAACGGCAAGACTGGGCACAATAAGCACAATTTTGAGAACAGTTTCCACTGCGGGCGTTTGTAAGAAGATGAATACTCACATGATTGCCTTTATATTTTTTACGAAGACTTCCGGCCATTTCCATAAGAAGAGGCATATCGTCTTCTGGAAGATTCATAATAGCGATGGCCTCCTCGCGTGAAAGAGAATATTCCTTATTTACATTTTTTGTTAATATATTTTTAATTGTGTCAATAGTTACTGCTTCACTCATAATGAATCCTTTCTTAACCTCACAAAATAGCTTCCAAAATGAAAGCACGATAATTCTTATTGCATTTTATTTCTAAAATTCTCTTATTTGTTACTGTAACATGGTAAAAAGATATTGTCAACCGTAATAAAAATCAAAGTTAACAATAAGACGTTGCTATTTAATTCATTGAGAGACAGACGCCCGGGAAGAGAACCGATACCCTATATTTG
>UMEU01031294.1_pt1 | contig 21572 bp, 20 predicted proteins | sample 1964831 | NCBI WGS metagenome assembly UMEU01 (sample SAMEA4836028, study PRJEB28245) | human gut metagenome | biome: gut microbiome; material: fecal sample | place: Denmark | collected 2008
TTCGCTGATGTGGAACCTTCTGCTCCGCCTTTGGAAGATCCGCAGGCACAAAGTGATGCTGTCATTACAGCGGCTAAAATAAATGCCAGTAATTTTTTCATTTTCTTTCCTCCTATATCTATTGCTTATGAAAAAATACATTTCTATATTAGACTACATTTTTTCAGAAGTAAAGTCGAAATAGACAGAAAATAATTTTTTTCTCACAATTTCTTCATTTTTTAGCTTTTGTAATACAACTTTCGTTCTCTTTATTTCCTTTTTCTCTCCCTATCTGCCATAGCTTCCATTATTTCCAAGTTCTTCTTCAATCCGCATTAACTGATTATACTTTGCGGTACGTTCTGCACGGCACGGTGCGCCTGTCTTAATCTGTCCGGCATTTACTGCTACCGCCAGATCTGCAATGGTTGTATCTTCGGTATCTCCGCTCCGATGAGAAATAATCGTGCGATAGCCCTCTTTCTGTGCCATTAAAATCGCATCTAATGTCTCTGATAATGTGCCAATCTGGTTTGGCTTTATTAAAATTGCATTGGCGATTCCCTTCTCAATACCGTCCGATAATCTCTTTACATTAGTTACAAACAGGTCATCCCCGACAAGTTGTACTTTCTCACCCAGACGGTAAGTAAGTACTTTCCATCCAGCATAATCTTCTTCACTCAGCCCATCTTCAATAGAAATTAATGGAAACTGTTCTACAAGTTCTTCATAATACTGCACCATTTCTTCTGCATTCCTGCAAATTTCTTTTTCCCGCATCCGGCTTTCTCCCGGAAAATAATACCGCTTTGTATTTTCATCATATAATTCAGAAGCCGCCGCATCCATCGCGAAAAAGATATCTTCTCCTGGCTCATATCCGGCAAGTGTTGTTGCCTCCTGCAAAATTTCCAATGCCGCCTGTGCGGAATCTAAATCTGGAGCAAATCCACCTTCATCCCCCACACCGGTAGAGTAACCTTTTTCAGAAAGTGTCTTTTTTAACTGCTGATAAATTTCTGCACACATCTGAATTCCTTCGGAAAACGTTTCTGCTCCTGCCGGCATAATCATAAATTCCTGAAAATCAATTGAATTTTTCGCATGACATCCGCCGTTAATGACATTCATCATCGGCACCGGCAATACTTTGCCGTTTACTCCGCCAACATAGCGGTAAAGCGGGAGACAAAGCCCATCTGCTGCCGCTCTCGCTACAGCTAGAGAAACACCTAAAATAGCATTAGCACCATATCGACTCTTATTCTCTGTGCCGTCTGCCTCCCTTAAAATACGGTCAATTTCCCTCTGTTCTAAGGCATTACAGCCACATAGACGGTCACAGATTCTTGTATTTACGTTGGTGACGGCGCGCTCCACGCCTTTCCCTCCGAAACGCTTTTCCTCATCCCGAAGCTCAACTGCCTCAAAACGTCCTGTCGAGGCTCCCGATGGCACAATAGCCTTTCCCATCGCACCGCTTTCTAATCGCACTGTAACCTCTACCGTAGGATTTCCTCTCGAATCTAACACTTCGAGTCCATGTACATCTTCAATATTAAAACCTTTTTTCATAAAAAAATTCCTCCTTACTGAATCTTGAAAATATTTCCTTTCTTCAGTATGGGAGGAATTTGTTTTTTTATACATGGAAATTAAGCATACTGTTCAATATATGCTTTTACAACTGCCACAAGCTTTTCATAGCTCATGCTTGCAGTATTTAAACAGAAATCATAGTTTCTGGAATCATTCCAGTCCTTACCAGTATGATATTTATAATAGTCTGAACGATATTTATCTGTCTTTTCAATCTTGCGGATAATATCCTTCTCTTTACCGCCGTTTTGTGTCTTTACACGGGTAATACAGTCTTCTCTTGGGGCATAGAAAAATAAGCGGATTACGTTCGGATTATCTTTTAAGATAAAGTCTGCACATCGTCCGATAATAACACAAGATTCTTCTGCTGCCACTTCTTTAATTACCTTGGCCTGATAGTTAAAAAGATTATCGTCAGATACAAAGTCATCGCTTTCCGGCGGGAATACTTCACCCTTGTAAATCTTCTTACTGATACCAAACAGCGGAAGAGACTTCACCTTCTCGTCTACCTGTCCAAACAAAGCTTCATTGATGCCGCTCTGCTCGGAAGCCATACGGAGCAGTTCCCTGTCATAACAGTGAATACCGAGTTCCTTTGCTAAAAGCTTGCCTAAAGTTCTTCCACCGCTTCCATAACTTCTTGCAATCGTAATTACTGTATGTTTCATTGTAACACCTACTCTCCCAAATATGCCTTTTTAATAGACTCATTATTCATAAGTTCTTTTGCATCCCCGCTAAGAGCAATCTTTCCTGTTTCTAAAACATATGCTCTGTCTGCAATTGCCAATGCCTTTTTCGCATTCTGCTCTACAAGAAGGACGGTTGTTCCCTCCGCAGAAATCTTCTGAATAATCTTAAAAATCTCATCTACAAAAATTGGGGACAGACCCATAGAAGGCTCATCCATTAAAACAATTCTTGGTTTGGACATTAACGCTCTACCCATGGCGAGCATCTGCTGTTCTCCACCACTAAGAGTTCCGGCGAACTGATTTCTTCTCTCTTTTAAACGAGGGAAGCTTTCATATACCATTTCAAGAGACTGTGCGATCTCGTTCTTATCTTTTCTTGTGTATGCGCCTAACTTCAGGTTCTCATATACAGAAAGGTTGGCAAATACACGTCTTCCTTCCGGCACATGAGCCATTCCCATTGTTACGATTTTATGTCCTGGTACTTTTGTAATATCCTGTCCTTCAAACAGAATATGTCCCTTCTTTGCCTGAAGCATACCGGTGATCGTCTGAAGAGTTGTTGTCTTTCCGGCACCGTTCGCACCGATAAGAGCGATAACTTCTCCCTGATTTACCTCAAAGGAAATCCCTTTGATGGCCTGAATCATCCCATAATATACTTCAAGGTCTTTTACTTCAAGCATTGCCATAAAGTTCTTTCCTCCTATTCTCCAAGATATGCCTTGATAACTTCCGGATTATTTAAAACATCTTTTGTCTTACCCTGTGCAAGTACCTGACCAAAGTTTAATACAGTAAGTTCCTCACAGATTCCTGAAACCAGTTTCATATCATGTTCAATTAATAATACTGTCATATCAAAATTATCACGAACGAAACGGATAGTATCCATAAGCTCGATTGTCTCATTTGGGTTCATACCAGCCGCAGGCTCATCTAACAGAAGAAGCTTTGGATTTGTCGCGAGTGCTCTGGCGATCTCTAACTTACGCTGTTCTCCATATGGAAGATTCGATGCAAGAAAATCTGCCTTATCATCAAGTTCAAATACTTTTAAAAGCTCCATTGCCTTCTCGTTCATTTCTTTTTCCATCTTGCGGTACTTTGGTAAACGTAAAATACCTGTCAAAGTGGAATATTTGTATTGATTATGCAGGCCAATCTTTACATTATCAAGAACGGACTGCTGAGAAAACAGACGGATATTTTGGAATGTTCTCGCAATACCTGCTTTGTTAATCTCAATCGTTTTCTTTCCAACTAAGTCTTCTCCATCTAACTTGATGATACCATCTGTTGGTTTATATACACCAGTCAGCATATTAAATACGGTTGTCTTTCCGGCACCGTTTGGGCCAATGAGGCCGTAAAGCTGACCTTTTTTAATGTTAATTTCAAACTGGTCTACGGCACGAAGACCGCCAAAAGAGATACCTAAATTCTTTACTTCAAGTAATGCCATCTTTACTGTACCTCCTCTGCTTTTTCTTTTTTGCCAAACATTCTCTTAAGGGAATGTTTCTCTCTCCACTCAATTGCCTTTGGTGCCCAGTTAAAGAGCATCATGATAATTAATACAATAGCGTAGATCAACATACGGTAATCAGCAAGTCCACGAAGAACTTCCGGAAGCATTGTAAGAACAACGGCCGCGATAATAGAACCACGGAAACTTCCCATTCCACCTAAGACAACGAATACAAGAATCATGATGGACATATTGTAGCCAAAGTTTGCAGGAAGTGCTGTTAATGTAGAAAGGTTGTGTGCATAAAGAACACCACCTGCACCAGCAATAGCTGCGGAAATAGTAAAGGCAAGAAGCTTATACTTTGTAATATTAATACCTACAGACTCTGCCGCGATACGGTTATCACGAATCGCCATAATCGCACGTCCTGTTCTTGAATTCACAAGGTTAAAGGACACAAAAAGGCTGATTAAAATAATAATAATACCAACGACAAAGGTAGACTGGTTTGGTGTACCAACGATACCTTTTGCACCGTCAATAATCATTTTTCCATCTGCCTGCATATTTAAAGAGGCACTATCCTTAATAGAAAAATGGAATCCCTTGCTGTCTCTTCCAAGATACATAACGTTAATTACATTCTTGATAATCTCGCCGAATGCCAGTGTTACGATAGCAAGGTAGTCACCGCGAAGGCGAAGAACCGGAATACCGATTAACCATCCAAATACCGCTGCAACAACGGTACCAATAAGAAGTGCTAAAATAAAACGAAGTGTCTCGTTCATTCCTGAAGTCATCATGCATTTGGAAAATACCGCACTGGAGAATGCACCAACACACATAAATCCTGCATGACCAAGACTCAGCTCACCAAGATATCCTACACAAAGATTCAGTCCGATTGCTACGATAGAATAAATACAAAGCGGAACTAAAAGACCCTGCATCAGACTCGACATCATTCCTGTAGATATCATAATCTCTACAATAATAAATACTGCGATTACCATAGCGTAGGTAATCAACATACTTTTTGTCTGTTTGTTTATACTTTTCATATTTGATTTCTTCATTTCTTACGCCACCTACACTTTCTCCTGAACCTGCTTGCCAAGAAGTCCCGTAGGTTTTACTAAAAGTACGATAATCAATACGGCAAATACGATTGCATCGGATAACTGAGAAGAAATATATGCTCTTCCTAAAATCTCGATTACTCCCAATAAAATACCACCAATTAATGCTCCAGGAATAGAGCCGATACCGCCAAATACCGCTGCGGTAAACGCCTTAATACCAGGCATCGCACCCGTGTAAGGAGACAGGGTTGGGTAAGCGGAACATAATAACACACCTGCAATAGCTGCTAATCCGGAACCGATAGCAAATGTAAGGGAAATTGTCTTGTTTACATTCACACCCATGAGCTGTGCTGCGTCTTTATCTTCAGATACGGCAAGCATTGCCTGACCGGATTTAGACTTTTTAATAAAAATCATTAACGCTGCCATGATAATAATACAACTGATAACAGTTGCGATTGTTACACCAGAAATTGTAAGGTCTCCACCTGCAAGCTTAATTGTAGGGATACTTACAACCGATGTAAAGGACTTTGTATCTGCACCAAATAAAATTAATGCGAAGTTCTGCAGAAAATAGCTGACACCGATTGCTGTGATTAATACGGCAAGCGGAGAAGCCTTTCTCAATGGTTTGTACGCAATTTTCTCGATAACTACACCAAGTACTGTACAGCCGATTACCGCTGCAATAATACTTACGGTAGAGTTTAAATGAAAGCTGCCCATTAAAACGAAAACGATATAGCAACCAATCATGATAACATCGCCGTGAGCGAAGTTCAGCATCTTAGCGATACCGTATACCATCGTGTAGCCAAGGGCAATAATTGCATAAATACTACCCAGACTGACACCATTGATCAAATAGGATATAAAACTCATCTTTACCTCCATGCCGCTTATGCGGCGTTTCTAGAAACTTTAAAAAGTTCATGTCTTTTTTATATCACAGAGAAATCAGCTCGTAATCTTTCTGTGATATAAAAAAGGATATAACCTAATACAAAAAAGGGTTACCCGCAGGTAACCCTTCCCTGGGCTATATATTATTTAAATTACATTGCTTTGTAAGCACCGTTCTTAATAATAACAGCCTTAGGAGACTTAGTTACTTCTCCGCTTTCATTCCATGTAAGACCATCTTTCCCACCTGTGAGACCCTGCATCTTAATCTTAGTCATAGCACCTTTTAATGCATCACACATATCAGAAGCACTCATATCTGTAGTTGCTTTAGATTCCTCAATTGCTGCCTTTAATGCGTAAACAGCATCATAAGAGTCTGCTGCGAACTGGTTAGGAGTATCTTCATATTTTTCTTTGTAAGTCTTTACAAAGTTCTGAACTGTCTTATCTTTCGCATCTGCTGCGAATGGAGTTAAGAGCATGACATCTTCTGCTAACTTAGTATCAAAGTTCTCTACTGTAAGGATACCATCCATTCCGTCTACACCAAAGAATTTAGGTTTGTATCCCATAGTATCTGCCTGTTTTAAAATAATGGATGCTTCCTGATAGTAGATAGGTAAGAACAATAAGTCTGCTCCTGCATCTTTTGCTTTCTGAAGCTGTGTTCCAAAGTCTGTCTTGGAATCTGCTGTAAATGCTGCCTTAGAAACGATGTTAAGCCCCTGTGTCTTAGCTTCTGCTTCAAATTTTTCTTCGATACCTGAAGAATATACATCAGAACTATCATAGATAATACCAATCTTCTTAGCAAGCTTATTCTCTGCAATATACTGAGCAGATGCAATACCCTGGTTAGGGTCTGTAAAACACACCTGGAATATATTACCATTTCCACTGGAAAGTACAGATGGTGCAGATGCAGATGGTGTAATCTGGAACATATTATCAGAAGCTGTCTTACCTGCTACAGCAATACATGGAGCTGTTGTTGTTGTTCCTACTAACATCTGCATACCCCAGTCTTTTAATGTATTGTAAGCATTAACTGCTTTCTCTGCATCGTTCTGGTCATCTTCAAAACGGTATTCAATCTGCTTACCGTTAATACCACCTGCAGCATTGATTTCATCTACTGCAATCTGTGCTCCGTTCTTTACGGCTGTTCCGTAAATCGCTGTTGCTCCGGTAGTCGGTCCAATACCACCAATATAATATTTGTCCGCATCCTTTTTTGATGAAGATCCTGAATTACTTCCACATCCTGTTAATGCTGTTACTGCCATCGCAGCGACTAACATTACGCTTATAAACTTTTTCATTATTTGTTCCTCCTTTATAATATATAATGAAAAAATATATCTATTCTACCAACTCAATGACAACTATTCTGTTTCTAATATCACTGTGTCAATACCCTAGATATTTTCATGGACTTTATATTACTACATTAAAGCAACAAAATCAAGGATTTTTGAAGGTTTTAAAAAAAATTTTGCATATTTTTTTATTTATGGCTTCATTTTTTATTTTTTTGTTCATATAAAACCCTCTGTTTTTCCACTGTTAAAACTAATTCCAAATCAAATGTTTCCTATAAAAAAAACACAAACACAACCCTATACACCTGAATATTTTGAATGTTATTTATAAAACAAAACAACTCCGCTCGCAAAAACAGATAGGAACAACCTGCTTTATGAGCGGAGTTTGAAATAGTTACTTTTTTGACGGAAAATCATCCTTGCCAGTCAAACAGTTTAACACATTACATTAATGAGAGAGGATTTCCGTTCCATCTTCTGTTACTAAAATCGTGTACTCCCACTGTGCAGAAGGCTTACCGTCTTCTGTGCGGATCGTCCAGCCGTCATTTTCATCTTCCCATACGTCTGGTTTTCCCATATTTACCATTGGTTCAATCGTAAATGTCATTCCCGGCACAAAAAGAATGCCTTCATCCGGTTCACCGATATGATTGACCCATGGTTCTTCATGGAACTGTACACCGCAGCCGTGTCCACCGATTTCTCTTACGACACTGTATCCGTTCTCTACAGCATGTTTATTACAAACATACCCCATATCTCCCATCGTTCCCCACGGCTTTGTTGCTGCCAATGCAAGATCGACACACTCTTTTGTTACACGGACAAGCTTTTTCTTTTCCTCAGAAACCTCACCGATGCAGAACATTCTTGATGCATCCCCAAAATATCCATTATAAATTGTCGTACAGTCTACATTAAGAATCTGTCCGCTCTTTAAAATCTGATCATCACTTGGAATACCGTGGCACACTACATCATCAATAGAAATGCAAACACTCTTTGGATATCCCTGATAACCAAGACACGCCGGAATTCCACCGATTTCTCTTGTGTACTCTTCAATAAGACGGTTTAACTCTCCTGTACTTACTCCCTCCTTTACATAAGGAGTAATAAAGTCAAGCACCATCGTATTCTTCTTACCTGCTTCACGTATTCCTTCTATCTGTTCCGGTGTTTTGATCATAGAATGATCTGGCACTTCATATCCTCTGTTCCAGTAATCTTTGATACGATTATCAAAGGACATATGACATGCCTTATATTTTCTTCCACTGCCACACCAGCATTTATCATTTCTTCCTATCTTCATCTTGCTCCTTCTTTCTGTATCATTCCTCTGATTTATTGCGTGACCGCAGCTCTTTTTCCACTGTCACATATCGTATATTAATCTACTTGCCCTTATTTTGCAATATTTAATTCATTTTACATATTTGCTTTTTACAACTATCTATATCTATTTTGAATAAATACAGATTCTTGCATTTTTATCTACTGTTTTCATAATCTTTTTCATATACTTTTCTTTCACTGCAACACAGCCTCCTGTATACGGATTGCTCCCCGTACAATGCAAGAAAATAGCAGACCCTTTTTTGTAAATACATTTTTTATTGTAGTTAATTGCTAATGCATAATTATAATGTGGCTTATAATCAATCAGATGTTCTCCCGATCGACTTGCCCTCACCTTTCGAATGTCAATCATCTGATTATAATATCTTTTGTCTCCACTCCAATAATAATACTTATTCAGCTTTGTATACTTTATTTTGCTTCCCGGATTTTTCTTAATTCCAAAAGCCTTCGTAAATTCATAGGTACCGGTTGGAGTTTTCTTATCTCCTTCCCGTTTCTTATTTATTCCGTTTTTTCCGACATAACCGGCACAGGCAAATACTTTTTTAAACTTTCCATTTACTTTTTCGTATAGTACAACATCTGCTTTACTTTTCCCTTTATATTTCACAAAAACAAGCTGATTTACTTTCTTATTTTTCTCATATTTTTGAATAAGTGTCGTCCATTTGCTCTTTTTTGCTACCGATTTTTTGTCTGGTATATTATTTTCCTGACTTTTTATGTTTTTTGCCTGCACAGGCACAGTATTACCTGACATTATAAATATACTTACAGTAAATATAATTGTAAAAAAGATAATCAGTCCATTCAAATGAATATTCCCTGTCTTTGTGTTTCCTTTCATAATATGTGTTTCCTTTCTTTTTCATTCAATTTATTCAAACTCAATGTACAGTTTTAAGTACATTCACTTAAAAGGATACCATAAAGCTTCTTAAAAAGAAAGTTTGCACTTTTCAATGCAACAAAAAGACCCTGAAGATTCGCATATCAAAAATCTACAAGGTCCTTTTCTCATTTATTCTTTGCTGGCCTCCCATCATTTTTCCTTTTCAGAATAAAGATGTTCGTCCTTTATACAACAATTTCTATTTACTTTTTAATGAGTAATGACTTTCCTGTCATTTCTTTTGGCTGTTCCATTCCCATCATCTCGATTAAAGTTGGAGCGATATCTGCTAAACATCCGCCTTCTCTTAATGTGTAAGCCGGGTCGTAATTTACAAGGATAAATGGAACTGGGTTTGTTGTATGAGCTGTGTATGGTTCACCTGTTTCATAGTCAATTAACTGCTCGCAGTTTCCGTGGTCTGCACAGATAAACATCTGTCCATCTACTTCTTTTAATGCTGCTACAGCATTGCCAACGCAGGTATCTACAGTTTCTACTGCCTTAATTGCTGCTTCCTGTACTCCGGTATGGCCTACCATATCAGGGTTTGCGAAGTTGATGATGATGACATCATATTTGTCAGATTTGATTGCTTCTACAAGTTTTTCTCCAACTTCTGGAGCGCTCATCTCTGGCTGTAAGTCATAAGTTGCTACTGCTGGAGACTTAACAAGGATTCTGTCTTCGTCCTTATTAGGAACTTCTACACCACCGTTGAAGAAGAAGGTTACATGAGCGTATTTCTCTGTCTCTGCAAGACGAAGCTGTGTTAAGCCGTTTGCTGCAAGAAATTCTCCAAATGTGTTTGTGATTTCTTCTTTGTGGAATGCGATGATTTTCCCAGGGATTGTCTCATCATATTCTGTGAAGCAGACATAAGTTAATGGAAATACGCCATTTCTTCTCTCAAATCCTGTAAATTCAGGGTCACACATTGCACGAGTGATTTCTCTTGCGCGGTCTGGACGGAAGTTGAAGAAGATAACGGAATCGTTTGCTTTTACTGTGCCTACTGGCTGTCCGTCTTTCTTGATTACTGTAGGGATAACGAACTCATCTGTCTTATCATTATCATAAGAAGCCTGAATTGCCTCTACTGCATCTGCTGCTTCATTACCTTCACCGTAAACTAAAGCAGCGTAAGCTTTTTCTACACGATCCCAACGGTTATCTCTGTCCATTGCATAATAACGACCTTCGATAGATGCGATCTGGCCTACACCGATTTCTTTGATTTTTGCTTCTAATTCTTCGATAAATTCTTTACCAGATGTTGGAGCTGTGTCACGGCCATCTAAGAAACAGTGTACGCATACGTCTGTAAGCCCCTGTCTCTTTGCAAGCTCTAATAAAGCGTAAAGATGTGTGTTGTGGCTGTGTACACCACCATCGGATAATAATCCGTATAAATGAAGGGTAGAGTTATTCTTTTTACAATTCTCTACTGCTTCTAAAAATGCTTTATTATCAAAGAAGTCTCCATCCTGAATTGCTTTCGTGATTCTTGTAAGCTCCTGATATACGATACGTCCGGCACCCATGTTAAGGTGTCCAACTTCAGAGTTACCCATCTGTCCGTCTGGAAGTCCTACGGCAAGACCGCTGGCATTTCCTTTTACAAATGGACATTCTTCCATTAATTTATCGATATTTGGAGTGTTTGCCTCATATACAGCATTGGCTTCATGTCTGTCATTTAAACCAAAGCCATCCATAATTAATAATACTGTAGGTTTTTTACTCATTTTATAATCTCCCATTTAAAGCGTATACTAACTCTATAAAATAATACAAAAATAATTGTATATTGCTATCGATATAATCCTGCAACATTTTATAGGATTGGTATAGTTGACCCGCGGAGAAATGTCCGCGGGTTACTATTTTCGTGATTCAAATATGGAATCTATTATTTATTGTAGTTTACGATCTGACCAAAATCAGCCTTTAAGGAAGCTCCGCCAACAAGTCCGCCGTCAATATCTGCCTGAGCAAATAAGTCTGGAGCTGTCTTAGCGTTTACGCTTCCGCCGTACTGAATACGGATTGCAGCTGCTGTTGCATCATCATAGATTTCAGCGATACATTTACGAATCTCTGCACAAACTTCCTGAGCCTGCTCTGTTGTAGCAGTCTTTCCTGTTCCGATTGCCCAGATTGGCTCGTAAGCGATAACTGCTGTCTTAGCCTGATCTGCTGTTACATTTAAGAAACCAACTTTAACCTGCTGACGGATAAAGTCCATTGTAACACCCTGTTCTCTCTGCTCTAATGTTTCTCCACAGCACATGATTGGTGTGATACCATGTTCGAAAGCTTTTAACATCTTCTTGTTAACTGTTTCATTTGTCTCTGCGAAGTATTCTCTTCTTTCAGAATGTCCGAGAACAACGTATTTTACTCCAGCATCTACTAACATAGCAGGAGAAATCTCACCAGTGTAAGCACCGCTCTCTTCATAGTACATATTCTCTGCACCAATTGCGATGTTAGAACCTTTTGCAGCTTCCATAGCTGGGATAATGTCGATTGCTGGTACGCAGAATACTACGTCAACATCTTCATTCGCACAAAGTGGTTTTAACATATTTACTAATTCAACTGCCTCACTAGGAGTTTTATTCATTTTCCAGTTACCTGCTACAATTTTCTTACGCATAACAAATTCCCCTTTATTATATATTTATGATGTTAGGGTCAAAAGGTATTCTGACCCTAACTGATGTCACGAATTACTCTGTAGCTAACGCTACTCCCGTAATTCTGAAATTATTTATCGTTTGCTGCTGCAACACCTGGTAATTCTTTACCTTCTAAGAACTCAAGAGAAGCTCCGCCACCTGTAGAAATGTGGCTCATCTTGTCACCATATCCAAGCTGGTTAACTGCTGCTGCGGAATCTCCGCCACCAATGATTGTTGTAGCATCTGTCTCAGCAAGTGCTGCTGCAACTGCCTTTGTACCTGCTGCAAGGATTGGGTTTTCGAATACACCCATAGGTCCATTCCAAACAACTGTCTTAGCTGTCTTTACTGCCTCTGCGTATAATTCGATTGTCTTAGGTCCGATATCGCAAGCTTCTTTGTCTGCTGCCATAGCGTCTGCATCGTATACATATGTTGGGATTTCAGCATCGATTGGGTTAGGGAAAGCATCTACCATTACAGAGTCAACTGGAAGAAGTAACTTCTTGCCAAGGCTTTCTGCTTTTTCCATCATTTCTTTACAGTAATCAATCTTTGTCTCGTCAACTAAAGAGTTACCGATTTCATATCCTTTTGCTTTTAAGAATGTGTAAGCCATACCACCACCGATGATGAGTGTGTCACACTTCTCAAGTAAGTTAGAGATAACGTTTAACTTATCTGCAACTTTTGCTCCACCAAGGATAGCAACGAAAGGACGTACTGGGTTCTCTACAGCATTGCCTAAGAAATCGATTTCTTTCTGCATTAAGTATCCAACTACTGCTGTGTCTACTAAAGAAGCAACACCTACGTTAGAGCAGTGAGCTCTGTGAGCTGTACCGAATGCATCATTTACGAATACATCACAGATAGAAGCAAGGTCTTTAGAGAATTCTTCTCCACACTTTGTCTCTTCTTTGCGGAAACGAGTGTTCTCAAGTAAGATAACATCTCCGTCTTTCATAGCTTCTACTGCAGCTTTTGCGTTTGGTCCAACAACTTCACGGTCTGCTGCAAATTTTACTTCCTGTCCAAGAAGCTCAGATAAACGAGCTGCTACTGGAGCTAAAGTCTTTGTTGTGTAATCTTCTTCTGTTTTTACTTTACCTAAGTGAGAGCAAAGAATTACTTTACCGCCGTCTGCGATTAACTTCTTGATTGTTGGAAGTGCAGCTACAAGACGGTTCTCGTCTGTGATCTTACCATCTTTTAATGGAACGTTGAAGTCACATCTGCAAAGAACTTTAAGTCCTTTTACATTAATATCGTCTACAGATTTTTTATTTAAACCCATGTTGGAATTCCTCCTAAATTATATTCAATGTAGTCTGAAGAATAAACTTGATTGCAAGACAGAACTGTCATGCTTCTACAAAGAAATCCTCAAATACATTATTCAAAAAACAAACAAAGGCCCGGTCCCACGAGACCGGACCCATGTTTGAGTCTTATATTCTTAAATATATACTAATACTATCGCTTAAATTATGCTAATTCTGCAAAGTATTTGATTGTACGAACCATCTGAGATGTGTAGCTGTTTTCGTTATCGTACCATGAAACAACCTGTACTTCGTATAAATCATCTGCAACTTTGTTAACCATTGTCTGAGTTGCATCGAATAAAGAACCAAATCTCATTCCTACGATATCAGAAGAAACGATTTCATCTTCGTTGTAACCGAAAGATTCGTTAGCTGCTGCTTTCATAGCTGCATTGATTCCTTCAACTGTTACGTCAGCACCTTTAACAACTGCTGTTAAGATTGTTGTAGATCCTGTAGGTGTTGGAACACGCTGAGCAGATCCGATTAACTTACCGTTTAATTCTGGGATAACAAGACCGATTGCCTTAGCAGCACCTGTGCTGTTAGGAACGATGTTAACTGCTGCTGCACGAGATCTTCTTAAGTCACCTTTACGCTGTGGTCCGTCAAGAGTCATCTGGTCACCTGTGTAAGCGTGAATTGTACACATGATACCACTCTGGATTGGAGCGTATTTGTTAAGAGCGTCAGCCATAGGAGCTAAACAGTTTGTTGTACAAGAAGCTGCAGAGATAATTGTATCTTCTGGTTTTAATACTGTATGGTTTGTATTGTAAACAACTGTTGGAAGGTCGTTTCCAGCAGGAGCGGAAATAACAACTTTCTTAGCACCAGCATTGATATGAGCCTGAGCTTTTTCTTTGCTTGTGTAGAATCCAGAACACTCAAGAACTACGTCAACACCGATTTCTCCCCATGGGCAATTGTTTGCATCTGGGAAAGCGTAGATTTTGATTTCCTGTCCGTCAACTGTGATGGAATCTTCTCCAGCTTTTACTGTAGCTGCTTTCTCATATGTTCCCTGAGAAGAGTCATATTTTAATAAGTGCGCAAGCATCTTAGGGCTTGTTAAATCGTTGATAGCTACTACTTCATAGCCTTCTGCACCAAACATCTGTCTGAAAGCTAAACGACCGATACGGCCAAATCCATTAATTGCAACTTTTACTGCCATGGTAATTCCTCCTAAGTTTTAGATATTTCTTTGACATTAAAGTTCGCAGGAAATATGCCCTCCTGCGCTGTGATTTGACTTTCCCTGTCAAATCCTTAACTATTTTACCTAATTATTGCCAAGATTTCAAGTAGTATTTTGCATAAAATTATAGATTTTTTTTCATCACTTTTATGCTATTATGATATTGTTGCCATTTTTCCTGCAAGTATACAGAACTTTTGGCCTTAAATTACAATTTTTTACCCTTATTTTAAATGTGCAGGAAAATACAAATGCAAATTTTTACCAGAAAGGAAACACGGTTATGATTTACACAGACACACATCTTCACTCCTCTTTTTCTTCCGATTCAGACACACCGATGGAACTGATGATCAAACAGGGCATCCGTCTCGGAATGAAAACGTTGTGCTTTACCGAACATTACGATCCCTGCTATCCGGACACTCCTGATGGTCTGGACTTCCTTTTAGATTTTGAAAATTATAAAAAGACTCTTTTTACTCTCAAGGAAAAGTATGCCTCACAAATCGAGATTTTATACGGACTTGAACTCGGTGTGCAGCCGCATCTTGGGCAGACACTCGCTAACTTTTATAAAAAATATGGCAATGATTTTGATTTTATCATCAATTCCTGCCATATCGTAAATGGAATGGATCCTTATTATGGAACTTATTTTAAGGAAATGGGTGCAACCCGCGGGCTTATGAACTACTTTGAAACGATTCTTGCAAATTTAAAAGTTTTTCCACACTATCAGTCTGTCGGTCATCTTGATTATGTCTGCCGCTACCTGCCAGAGTCTTCACAGACATTCTTTTATGACCATTTTACAGATGTTCTTGATGAAATTCTTATTGAAATCATTGAGAGGAATCGTGCTCTTGAGGTAAACACGGCAGGTCTTAAGTATGGACTTGACTGGCCAAATCCCGATATTTCTATTTTGAGAAGATACCGGGAGCTTGGCGGGGAACTTATCACGATTGGAAGTGATGCACATCAGCCGGAGCATATGGCGTGGGAGTTTGATCATGTGCCTGCTATTCTCCATAGGGCTGGTTTCCATCATTATGTAGTGTTTAAGGGGAAGAAACCGGTGTTTTATGATATTTAAATGCTGACGCAACTAAAAAAGGATATAACTAGCAGCTGTTCTATAGTCGCTGCGCTTAAAATGCTCAACCGCATCTTAAGCTTGCTCCGAAGCCACATCTGCTAGTTATATCCTTTTTTAGTTGCTGACTTTGAATAGCATAAAGTATTGTTTCTTCTCAAATAATCTCTTAAAACAAATCCAGCATATTATCAAGATATATTGCTTCTCTGATATGTATCTGATATTCTGGCTTAACCATATAATAAAGCAGGAATTCCAGCACCAATGCACTGCCAAGTCCCCGTCCTTCAATTTTGAAATTCGAAAATCCCATTGGCAGATAGCTGTTTTGGATATCCTCTATCCCGATAAATCCTGAATTCTTCATTGCTTTTGAAAAGCGGTATCCTTGTTCCGCATTCGGCGCAGTACAGTGATGTTCCGGGTAGTGCTCTCCCAGATTCTTCCTGCTCACTGCCTCATAGCAGCGTTTTCTATCCTTACAGCCAAACCAGCAGCATTCATTACATAGGAATTCCACTTTGTCTTTTTCTATTTGCGTTAAGGTATTTAACCTATCAAAAGACTTGTTCAAACGAAAATCTGGGACAACGTATTGAAAATCTTCTCTTTTTACTTCTTTTAAAAAGTCCTGAAAATTTGTCAGGACTTTTGTTGTTGATGAGACAAAGTAAAGGTTAGGATAGTTCTTTTTTAAATATTCTAATAACAGGTCCGAATGAATGATAACTCCATTTTGTATATCCCCAGTTTCTTCAAACAATCTGCAAAGCGCATTACATTTTTTATCCAAAAGATGTTCTTCTCTAAGCAGAGAATTACTAAAAGTCAGCCGGGCAGAAATCCCATACCCTTTCATTAAATCTAACACTTTCTTTGCATCGTCATCCCCAAATCCTGCTCGTCCTCCGCCCCAGATACAATCCGCTGGGGCACCATAGACAGATCCAATATCGCACCAATCATAAAAATATTCTCCATGTTCCCGAAATAACGGCAAAAACACTTTATACAATTCATAAAACTCAAACAGCCCCGGAAGATGATACTGTGCTATACTTCTTTTCACTTATAGTGCCTCCTTATTCTATCCGAAGCATCCGGTATCCGATTCCGATATGCGTCTGTATATACTGGAGTCCATTTTTATCTGGTTCAAGTTTTTTTCGTAATGTTGCCATAAACACCCTTAGTGAAGCAATATCATTTTGTGAACAATTCCCCCATATCTGCTGTGTGATATAGGTATGCGTTAATACCCTTCCGACATTACGTGACAAAAGACATAAAAGCTTATATTCAATTGGTGTCAGATGCAGTTCTTTTCCTTTCAGATAGGTACAGCCAGCTGTATAATCTATTTTCAATTGTCCGTTAATAAAAATAGAAGCTTCCTGTTCTTCTCCCGCCTGAATAATGGCAAGGCGCCGCTGTGTCACCCGTATGCGGGCAAGCAGTTCTTCCACCGAAAAAGGTTTTGTAATATAATCATCTGCCCCGGAATCTAATGCTTCTATTTTATCGCTGTCTTCACTTCGAGCGCTGATAACAATAATCGGCATATTGGACCATGTACGGATTTTTTTAATTACATCTACTCCTTCCATATCCGGAAGACCCAGATCTAAGAGGACAATATCCGGATGATGTGAAGATGCTTCCATTATCGCAGATACTCCATTGTTAGCCGTAAGATATTTATAATCATGCATTTTTAATGTTGTTACGATGAGATTTCGTATCGGACGGTCATCCTCCACAACAAGAACTACTGTTTTATTCATTTAATGTCACCTCGCTAAGTGGTAAAGTAAAAGTAAAAATACATCCTCGTGGTGTATTATCTGTAAGAATGAGCCTTCCATCATGTGCTTCTATAATAGACTGGCAAAGTGACAGACCAAGACCGAGACTTCTCTGGCTGTCTGCAATCGTACTTTTCCCAGTATAAAACATCTCAAAGATATATGGCTTCATTTCATCTGCAATACCCGGTCCATTATCCTCCACACAGATCTGTGCTTTTCCATTACATTTCATTCCCCGGATACAGATTTTCGAACCTTTCGGTGTATATTTTATGGCATTATCAATAAGATTCACTAGTACCTGTATGATAAGCTGCACATCCATTCGGACAAGAATCAGTTCTTCACACTTTGTCACAATTGTATATTCATCATGCTTCCTGCTGATATGACGCAAAGATTCTGCAATAACTTCATCAAGTAACTGATCTGTAAATTTAAACTTCAGTCGCCCATCATTAAGCCTTGTAATAGATAACAGATTCTCTACCACGCCAATGAGCCATTCAGAATCATCATAAATATCCACATAAATCTGCTGCTTCGTTTTACTGTCCAGGCACGCTCCGTTATTTAAAAGCATATCCGCATTGCCGGAAATAGAACAAAGCGGCGTCCTTAGATCATGAGAAATCGCACGCAGTAAATCTGCTCGCAGCTGTTCATTTTTCGCCAAAACAGCATTCTTCTCTTTTTCTATTGCATTGCGCAGATTTTCCATAGCAAGCGCACATTCATTTACTACGGAAAGTAAAATGCTATACTCAACGGAATCAAAAACATCTTTGTTCGCCGGGATTCCAATTACACCATATACGTGATCACCAATGCGGATTGCCAAATATAAACATTTTGCATTTTTAAAATAATTCGTTCCTACTCCTGCACGCTTATTATTTTCATAGACCCATCTGGCAATCTTTTGTTCTTCCGGTATTAAAAATTGCTGATCTGTTTCTTCTTTGTTTTTATAAAATACCTGTCCCTGTGACAATTTCCCCTCTTCTACAATATATGCAACAATATCCCGGTTCAGTAAACGAACCAACTGCGTGCAGGTGACACGTAGCATCTCTTTACTGCTCCTCGCTTTTTGCAGCAGGCGGTCTGTGTCGAATAATACCTGCGTTCGAAATGCGAGCTGAGAGTAAATCCTTGCATGCATTTTTAATTTAGCGGAAAGAGTTCCCGCCAACACAGAGCATACCAGCATAATCGCAAAAGTTACCGGATATCCAACTGCATATGTCTGGAAAGACATCCTCGGTTCCGTAAGAAAAAAGCAAAATAAAACAACGCTTAAAAAGGAACCTGCGATACTGCACAGATAACCGTCTGTCAAAATAGAAGTAATCAATACACCAAGGATATAAATCGTAACGATATTCGTATCTATAAAATGCAGTTTCTGAAATAAAAGACCAATAATAGTACATATCATAAATATAAAAACCGTCACAAAACAATCTTTCATTGACGGTTTCTTTACATATAATGCAAAATGCTGCTTTAATACGCCTTCTCTTCTTTCATTTTCTTCCATTATTTTAATTTCCCGCCTTTTACTTGAATTCAAGAGTATATTAGAGTATATCATACTGCTTTATCACCGTCAAAACACTGCCTCTTATCTTTCTTTTTTGAATCATAAATTATCATACCTGCTTTACCACATTTTTTTTGATAATCATGTATTTCTTTTAACAACTCTTCATCAGAAATTTTATCCAAAGATATAATTTTACAGGATTGCGTATTTTCCCTCTCCTCTATAATAAATGCTTTGTAATTTTCATTGATGAAATATCCAATCTTTCCCATAACAAAAAAACAAACAATAAACATTACCAATACTGTTAAGAGTAAAATTACTTCTTTCATCATTTATCCCCTCTTTAATTTAAATATGGAAACACTTTTTAATTGCCTTATGCTCTCCGATTACTAAAAGAGAGATATTTCCTGTAAAAAATGTATCTGGAGATATTGCCATGCTAAGCTCTCCATTATTTTTTATTGCCAGGATATTAATATCATATTTTCTTCGAATATCCAGCTCTCCAACCGTTTTTCCAATCCACTCTTTCGGTACTTCCACTTCAAATATTGCATGGGAAGCATCTACTTCCATATAATCAAGGATATGGTCATCGGTATAACGGATTGAAGCCCATTTTGCCACCTGTTTTTCTGGATAAATCACTTTATCTGCACCATTTCTTAAAAGGAACTTCTCCTGAACATCCCTCTCTGCTCTCGAAATAACCATTTTTGCACCAAGTTCCTTTAATAGAGATGTGGTCTCTAATGAATTTTGAAAGCTCCCTCCAATCGTAACAAAACAGATATCATAATTTCCAATTCCTAATGATTCTAAAAATTCCGCATTCGTGCTATCTCCAATCTGTGCATTTGTAACGTAGGGAAGGACTTTATCTACTCTGCCCTCATTGACATCTACCGCCATAATTTCATGCCCTAATTCACTAAGCTCCATTGCAATATGTCTTCCAAATCTCCCAAGTCCGATTAATAATATATTTTTCATAATTCGATTCTCCCTCTGTGTTATTTAACGGATACCATACACGATCCTAACACTTATCCTACTGTTAATTTTTCTAATGGCAACCTTGCATTTCCCTTCTTTTTCTTTGAAAGGACCGCATAAATAAGAGTAAGTCCTCCTACTCTTCCAAGATACATGAGTATGATCAGTATGAATTGTGATACTATGTGAAGCTTTGGTGTGATTCCTAATGTAAGCCCTACTGTTCCAACCGCCGATGCTGCTTCATAAAGACATTCCGAAAGTGGAAGCCCTTCATATACACTGATCGTAATTCCTCCACATAAAAATAACATACAGTACATCATTGCAATCGTTGATGCATTCTTTATCACACTCCACTCGATTCTTCTTCCAAATGTTTCGACATTTTCCTGACTCCGGAATGTGGCAAATGCATTCAATATAAGCACTGCAAAAGTTGTTGTCTTCATACCTCCTGCCGTAGAACTTGGCGAACCTCCGACAAGCATAAGTATAATAATCATTGCTTTTGAAACTTCTGTCATTTTAGAAATATCCATAGTATTAAATCCGGCAGTTCTTGGAGTTACTGCCTGAAAAGCCGATGCAAGCAGACGTTTTCCCACTGACAGATAAGTAAAATCAGAAAAAAAGAAAAAAATAGCCGGTAAAACTATCAAAAATGCTGTTGTCACCAATATAATCTTACTCTGCATATGATACTTCCTAAAGTGGATTTTATTAATACAAATATCCTCCCACGTAAGGAATCCTATACCACCTGCTATAATTAAAAACATAATCACCACATTTACAATCGGATTTTCTGCATAAGCGGTAATGGATGGAAATGGATTCGCTGGCGTACCTAAAATATCAAATCCAGCATTACAAAAAGCTGATATGGAATGAAACACTGCCATCCAGATTCCTTTTCTTCCAAAATCATGATAAAAAACCGGCAGCAACGCTAATGCTCCTGCCATCTCAATAAATAATGTCCCCTTTAAAATAAACTTTGTCAGACGGACAATGCCTCCTACTTTATGCGCAGAAATTGCATTCTGCATCGTGCTGCGCTGCATCAGAGAAATCTTTCTGCCTGACAGCATAAATACAGAAACGGCAACAGTAACTACACCAAGTCCTCCTATCTGTATCAAAAGTAAAATAACTACCTGCCCAAAAACAGACCAGTAACTTCCTGTATCCAAGACAGCAAGTCCCGTTACACATACTGCGGAAGTTGATGTAAAAAGCGTCTGATTAAATGGAGTTATCACTCCCTCGGCAGAAGAAACTGGCAGCATTAATATAATTGCCCCTAGCAAAATAACACTTGCAAATCCCAGAATAATTAATTGAAAAGAAGACAAATGCTTCTTTTTATGTATGTCCTTTGACATAAATCCCTCCTGTGTATTAATATTTCATCCGGCATGTTTCCCTCATTATATATGTACCCATTCAAAGATAGTGTAAATATATCAGCCACCATATTAAGATTACATAAAGATTTTTTCGTTCTGGATCTCTTTGGAAGCTGTTTGTTGGCTGCCCATGCAAATTCAG
>UMEU01023515.1_pt1 | contig 21564 bp, 19 predicted proteins | sample 1964831 | NCBI WGS metagenome assembly UMEU01 (sample SAMEA4836028, study PRJEB28245) | human gut metagenome | biome: gut microbiome; material: fecal sample | place: Denmark | collected 2008
CATCTTTTTTAACAACATAACCACTTCCACCGATTCCTTTCACATTCTCAACCATACTGATAAGAAGAATTGGTTTGTCCACGCTTTTATCTGCCGTAAACACCGAAAACCACCCGATTTCTTTGCCAGAAGTATCTTCTTTCGTTGCCTTCAACTCGGCTGTCCCTGTTTTTCCAGCCAGCAAAATATCGTCACGATGTGCAGCATATCCGGTTCCTTCCGGATCATTTACAACACCTTCCACCCCTTGCATAATTTCTTCTACATTTTCTTTGCTAAACGCATTTTCTATCCATGTTTCACCGGATGCTTCTTCTTTGTATTTCAAATACGGTTTTATCATATTCCCTTCATTTAAAAATGAAGTATAAATACTTGCCAGATGTAATGGATTTACAAGAATCTGCCCTTGCCCATAACCACTATCTGCCAATTGTATTTCTGTTTCTATTTTATCTGTATTGGAATATGTTGATTCCTGCATCGCAATCTCAAACGGCATATCCTGATTAAATCCTATTTCATTTAAAGTATTCATAAAATTCTCACTACCAATTTTAAGAGCTGCCTTTGCAAAATAAATATTATCAGAATAGATAATTGCATTTTTCATAATAACCGGTTCATATTCATGAAGTGTTGTCACTTGATAAGATCCCCAAGACGAATCTTTCTGCCATGCCAAACCTTCATTTCCAAAATCTTCTTTTGGATCTATGCTTTCCGTTTTCAACCCAATTCCTGCCACAACTGGTTTAAATGTTGAGCCAGGACACCATACTTGACGAAAACGATTATATAATGGCTTCTTTTCGTCTTCGTTTAATGATGTCCATTTCTCTGATGATAAGCCCCGTATAAATTCATTATTATCATAAGATGGGGTACTTACCAAAGCCAATACTTCTCCCGTATAAGGATTCATTGCGACAGAACACCCCGGATCTTCTTTAAACTGCTCGTATAATGATTTTTGCAAATCGGAATCTATCGTTAATCTTATATCCATACCATCTTCTTTAAAAATACTTGCAAGAACCTCTTTTACTTCCCCATCACTATCCAAAATCTTTATATCACAACCATCTTTTCCTTTTAATTGCTTTTCGTATAACTTTTCCACCCCAGATCTTCCGATTACACTTTCAGCTGAATATCCTTCCCCTGGATGATTTTCCAAATCTTCTGCTGTTACAGACTGTACATAACCAATTAAATGAGCTGCTGCTTCCCCTAACTCATAGGTTCTAACTTCCACATCTGATAGCATAACCCCTGGAATTTCCAAAAGTTTATTCTGACAATCCTGCTCCTCAAGTGTCTTTTCTTCTGGCTGTATTTTCATTAAATCTATTTCTTCTACTTTCGGAATAGTTTCAATTGGTACAAAAGAATCTTCTTTTACCCACTTTGCTGTGAGTTTGTTATTTATTGTTTCTACATCTATCTCTAATAACTCCGCTATTTTTTCAATAGATACATTCCTGTCTTCCAGCTTTCCCGGTATAATGCCAACTGATGTTGCTACTCCTTTTCCTGCAAGCATTTTACCATCTCGGTCTAATATTTCTCCTCTCTCCGCTTTTGATGTAGTAACACTTATTTTATCATCACTCTCTAAATCTGGAAAAATCAGGCTATCCTGCCATACTAATTTATATCCCTGTTTCGTCTTCTTCAGTTCCGCCATATTGTCAAATTGTATTGTTCCGGCAATTGTATTACATGATGTTTCATACGAAAGCGTAACTGTATCTGCTTTTTTCTCTTTCACAGCTATATGACTGATTTTAATGTCACTGACCTCTATTCCTTCGTATATCTTAGAATTTCGTTGTATGTATTCTTCTTTTGTCAGATAAACTTTTTCATCTGAATCTATCATAGTATACATTACTTCATATTCCTTTTTTTCAATATGGTTCATATATTCCACAAGTGTGTCTTCTGGTGATTCCGTTATCGTCCTTTTTAATAAAACACCTCCTGAAACAGCAATTACTGTTATAGCTACTATCAGCCCAAAAATCTTACAAGCGTAAGATTTTTGGATATTTTGCTTTTTTCGTCTATTTTTCATAGATATTCCTTTCTTCTAATTTTTTTGTTTCTTAAATCTTACGCTTGTAATATTTAAAAGTCAAGTCTATTTTCAGGAATTGTATACTCCAGATTCACCATTAGACTATCACACTTTTTCTCCTGCCTTTTAATATGCCGGGACACCGTATCCATAGATATTACTGCTTCCGATACGGTAACTCCGTCTTGCCACTTTATCCCCACTGTTGCCTTCTATGGTATTGACGGTTCCACCGCTGACACTCTCTACAATTCCAACGTGGTCAATCGTCCCATTATTTCCCCAGTCAAAGAAAATAATATCTCCTGCCACCGGGGTATAACTTCCGTCACGGAACCTACCTTTGCTTTCAAACCACTTCACACCGTCCGAACAAAGAGAAAATTTCGGAATGACTCCACTCTGAATATAACCGCTCTGGTCTGCACACCAGGACACAAAGCAGGCACACCACTCTACCCTGCCTCCAAATCCATACCATCTCCAATAAGTCGTTCCGCCTTTTCCTTCCTGCGATGCTGCCACCTGAACGATTGCCTGATTGCCGATACCTGTCGGGATTCTTCCAAATGCATAATACTGAAGCACATGTGGTACATACTGCTTGTCCCCATAACTGCTCCACCCCATTCTCTGTGCCATCATATCAGAAAATTCTGCTGCATTGGCAAGGGTATATCCACCTCTAGCTTTCGCCCATTCCAGATATCCATTTCCATAATTGTAGCTTTGCAATGCCAGTTTAATATTTTCCATATCCAGAGGATTTTTTACTCCTGCACGTTCCAGACAGCTTTTTATTTCCTGCACTCCGCAAGAAATCGAATACTCCGGATCTGTGATTCCATTCGGCTGTTTGGGATATTTTGTATTAAAACTGCCCTCTGAACACTGCATCGGGTCAAGTCCTCTCCCACCGGATTCCTGCATCATAATCGCTTTAATCAATTCCACATATTCACCAATTCCATATTGGTTTGCATACTGCCGAATTAGTGGCTCATATGCTTCTACTTCTGCACTGACAGAAGAAACCGTACTGGAATTATCCCCGCCTGTCATGCAAAGAAATCCACCAAATAAAATGACGATAATCAATATCACCACTGCAATCCAACCGCCTGCGGTCAATCCACTTAACAATGCTTTTATAGCTTCCATCAACGCTTTTATTGCATGTGTTACTGCCTTTGCTGTCGTTTTCACTGCAATCTTTGTATTCTGTGCTGTCTGTCTTGCTGCCTGCACTGCTTTTTCTGCTTTTTTCATGGAATAATGCATTGCCCGGACAGAAACATTTGCTGTCTGCTCCGATGTCTTAATACTGGTCTTTGCCGTCTGTTCTGCAGTCTTGACCGCTTTTCCAGAGGTCTTGATAGTACCTTTTCCAGTATTCTTTACAACCTGTTCCGATGCTCTCCCGGTCTTGATGGTTCTTTTATCCCGTTCAATGGTCTTAATTTTTTTGACAGCAAGTTCTTTTCCCTGCTCCTGTGCCGTTTCTCCGCCTGAAGGCGGTACTGGTCGAATTTCTTCTTTCGGCTGGTAAACTGTTTCTTCGCCTGTCGAAGAAACAGAAGCTTTCTCTTTCTTCCGTTCAATAATCTTTCCTGCCTGTCTGCGTACCTGATGCCCTGTTTCGTGAAAGATGCGGTCAGCATACTTGCTGGCCGCATCTTCTGCATAACCTACCGGATTATTCTCTCTATCACTAGATTTCTCCGTCGATTGCATGACAGTTTCTTTTGTTCTGACATAGGACTGCTTAACATGGTCTGTCACTGTAACTGTCTTATCTAATACTTTAATATCCTTATGGACTTGGCGTGTTTTTATCTTACGATCCATCGCTTTTCTCCATTTGAATCTTTATCTAGCGTTCATGATTAGTTTCTTTTTTGCTCACCTGTGGCAGTTCCCGGCAGTATTCCGGGTATTTCATGCGGATTGCTTCATAAAAATATGATGCATAGCCACAATCGAACATCTCGTATGGGGTAGACAGACTTTCTTCTCCCTTCTCCACATATCCATTCCACAAGTTGAAAGCCAGTCTGGTCAATCGTGCCGAACCGCCTGTCTGCCACCCTTCATGCAATGCTTCTGGTTTAATCAAACGCTCTTTAAAATCAAACATGCGATCAACATGATTTCTGGTATCTTCAGAAATTCCCACACAATAGAAAAATGAACTGTAATAACTGTCGTGCTTTCCGCATTTAGCTAACATCTGATAAAAAAACTTTTCGTGTTCCTTTGATGAAAATCTGATTTCTGACATATTTGGCTCCTTTTCCGGCACTAAAAAACGCCACAAATTGTGACGATTTTCAGTGCCTTGCTTTTCATTATTCAAAATATTTTTAATTTTACATTCTTCCCCGGTTGATACTGTCCTCTCCCGGCTTTGTGGTCATCAGTTTATACAACCTTGTATTGGTTGGGAATCTATTGACGAACGGTACAAGCGAACTTCCATATTTCACCAGACCACAACCGGCATCTGCATTTGTGATATATCCCATTTGCTCTGTAGAAATATTCAAAAGTGTCGCCAACTTTGCTCTGTCCGGCTCTGCCTGATTAAGCATCACGATATACTCACTGTTGGAAATCATCGTACTTGCAAGAACAGAATCTAACAGATATTCCACGTTCTGTGTGATTGCTGTCGGGAATGCATTACGCTTACGAAATCTTCGCCATGCAGAGTTAAAAAATGCTCCGGAATACTCATTTTCAAATACTACATGAAACTCGTCTAAAAAAATATGGGTTCGCTTTCCCTGTTTCCAGTTCTCCGTTACCCGGTTCAACATTGCATCAGTGATTACCAGAAGTCCCATGGTCTTTAACTGTTTTCCTAAATCCAGAATGTCGTATACCATGATACGGTTATTCACATCAACATTACTTTCATGTGCAAATGCGTCCAGACTTCCATTGGTAAATAATTCTGATACCAGTGCCAAATCCTGTGCTTCCGGTTCTTCCTGTTCTAAAAATTTTTCACGCAACACCCGCAAAGTCGGCACTGCTCCGCCATGCTGATATTCCTCATAAACTTCTCCCACACATCGGTCAATAATGGAACGTTCCTTTGCATTGATTCCTTTTTTATCCAACTGTTCAAACAGAGATAAAATAAACTGTGACTTCTCAATCACTGGATCACCGCCATCTCCATATCCGTCTACCATATCCATTGCATTGATATGGTCCCGGCTTCCTGCAGCAATGCGAACCACTTCTCCGCCCATTGCTTCAACTAATGATGCATACTCTCGCTCTGGATCACAAATCAGGATATCGTCCTGCGTTGCCAGTGCCAGGAATACAATCTGCATTTTTGCATTAAAGGATTTTCCACTTCCCGGCACACCCAAAAGGAATGAGTTTGGATTCAACAGTTTTTCTTTATTACACATGATTAAGTTATGGGAGATTGCATTTTCTCCACAATAGATACCTCCTGCGTCCATAATCTCCTGCACCCGGAATGGCATCAACACTGCTACACTCTCCGAAGTCAGTGTGCGGACTGCCGGAATCTTCCGGTGTCCGATGGGTAGTGCTGTATTCAGTCCGTCCATCTGCTGAAATTTCAGAACAGAAAACTGGCATAACTTTTTCCGTCCGATTGTCAGAAGTGTTTCCGTATCTGCATCAAGCTGTTTTTTCGATTCTGCCGTATGCACCATAGTCAGTATACCGAACATCATACGCTGGTCACGTGTGGTTAAATCGTCCATGAACTCTTTACTTTCTTTTCTCTGCTGTTCCAAATCATAAGGAATCACTGCGGAAAAGTTATTGTTGGCATTTTGGCGTCGTTGCCAGTTTGTTATATTAGTCTCCACACCTAACAAACGTTTTTCCACTTCCTGTACTGCTTCATCAGTCGGAACCGGAATCACATCAATGCTCAACATCAGATTTCGATTCATGTCGGTCAGTTCTGCTATCATATCGTCTTTGATGTAAGAAGCATACTCACGAAGAAAAAGTACTCTTCCATAACGATCTCCCATGCGGAAATAATCTTTTTCAAATTCAAAGGTATCCGGACAGATATAATCTTTAAAGCTGTGTCCTTTTCTCATATTCTCCTGAATATCAAAATGGAAACCAGATTCTTCTCCTGTACGGTAAAAATCGTGCAGAATCCGTAACTTATCTTCTCCATTTATCTCTACACATTTGGAACCCAATCTTGCAAAATGACTGTTCAGCTCTGTTGTCACTCGTGCAAAATACGTTCTGGCTTCTTCGATTGTTTTCTTATAGCAGGATACTGTCACATATTTTTCCTGCACCATGCTGTTGGAACTGGTTGCCTTATCTAAAAGCATATTGTTGTACTCTTTCCGATATAAATCCAGTCCGTCCTCCTGCATCGGAATCAGGATTGCTTTTTCAAAATCCACCTTATTCAAGCGGCGATTATTGATCGTTATTTTTGTTGTTCCACCGCAATCGAAAGAATTTAATAAATCCATATATTCCAGGAACATGGTTTCCTTATCTACTTTGCTTGCCACCGCGTAGTTGATATCTGTAAATTTATAAGTACGTGCAAATTTATTTCTCCCGATTTTAAAAATCCCGTCTGACCAGATAGTCTCGATGGGAATTACCTGCTGTACGCTTCTTGGAATTACAAATTTTTCTTTATCCTGCTTGAAAATATTACTCAGCGTTTTTATCATTCTTCTTGCGTCCCTCCTTCTTCAGACTTTCTTTCTCATATTTTTTTATGACTGGTTCTACCGCATCAAAATAAAGATTTTCTGACCGGAACACCAGTTTTTTCGGCATCAGGATTTCTGATTTTATCCATGCCCAGATAAACTGCTCCGCTGTCATTCCATGATATTTTACAAACCCGAACACTACACATGGGGCAGCTCCCAGTACACAAATCCAGCTCACTGTTTCCATGCTCATGTATGGGTGAAGCAAAAAATAAAGCCCAACGGCAATCCCGCAGGCTAATCCTGAAAAGATAAACTGTCTTAGGGACAATCCGAAAAAGATTGCTTCCGTGTAATCCCTGATTTCCTTGTTAATTTTTACTTCCAAAACGATACACCTCCAAATCGCACATTTGTTATATTTTTCCTGTTCTGTTACACTTTGGGTAAATGAAAGGGGGACTGACCTATGCCAATCACTGTTATGATTTCACTTATTGTTACCGTTGCTCTATTCCTGATTTCTCTGCTGTTTCGGATTGCTGCCAGATTAAATCTGACCTTACCACTGTTATACTTCCTTGCTGTTTCCACGATTCTGAATCCATGGGCAGCAAGCCATGAGAAACTTGCATTTGCAATCCTCTATCTGCTGACTGCCTTTTCTGTTCTCAGTTGGATTTCTGCTCTGCGACGCAAGTGGCAGGAACATCAATACTACAAAGCTATGAAAGATGATATGTCCCTCCAGATTTCTCGTGCCAGACAGAGAGGGATTCCTTTAGATTCTGTTCATTTTGATTCTCAGGGGAATATGCGGTATAACAACAGCAACAACATTGTAGAATAAATTTTAAGGATGCTTTCGGGCGTCCTTTTTACAATCCCATCATTTCTCTCACTACCCTATCTGACATCTTCACCGCACCAACCAGCACCAACATATTGAAAATCAATTCTCCAATATAGCTCCACACCATAGTCACTGCTGCTGCGTCCGGATTGACTACTGGCGGTGATGATGCAAACAATGAAAATATAATGCAGGCAAGTACCACGATTGCTCCCTCCAAACACACTGCTGCATAGGATTTCAAGAAACTTCTTCCAATATTTTGGCTCGGCTCTCCTGCAAAGGAAGATAACGGAATCGGTGCAATTGCTGTATATAGGAATAATCGAAAAAATCTTCCATATACACTCATAATCATAATGAAGCTCAAAACTGTAATAAAAAGTCCACCGATCAACGTCACCGCCCATAGAGGAATACTTTCAAAAAATCCACAATCTTCTACCGCTTCTATGATTTCGTCCGGTAAAACAGTATCTTCCGTACTTCCAAATCCTGCGGTCTGCATGATCGTACTGGTCACTCCCTGTATGATATTGAATAATGCCATCATCAGCTCCAGTCCATACGTGACTACGCCTTTTGCAATCGCAAAACGTATAAAAATTTTCAATGCATGTTCCGGTCTTTTTACCTCTGTAAAACTTCCACAAGTCTTGACCACTCCGACTACAAAGAAAAGCACTAACAAAGCATAGCCGATTGCCTGCAATGCTCCATGGATCTGCACAATCACCTGCCAGATACCGCCACCCTTAAAGGTTTCCGGTGACTGTGTGAGTATCTGCCAGATTTCCGCAAGTTTACTGTTCCATGTATCCAAGGCATTTTGCAAGTTCTGTACTACCCAGTTATCTGACACGTTCTAAACACCTCCTGTCTTAGTCGGAACGGTGCGGCTCCATGTGGGCCTGCACCGTCCCATTTCTTTTATTTTTCTATTCTTCTTAACTCGTAATCAAATTCAAGATTTCTTTTGCAAATGTAATGATCACACCACCTGCTAATGTTAAGAATCCATTGGCTCGTTGACTTGGATCGTGAGATTTCAGTGATAAACCAACCTGCACAATTCCAAATCCCAGTAAAATCATGCCGATAGCACGAATCAGTCCAAAGATAAATGTGGACAGATTATTGATAACGGTCAGTGGATCATCTGCCGCAAATACGGTACTTGCTCCTGCTGTCATAAACAGTACCATTGCAATATACACTGCCAGGGCACGTTTCATTTTTACTGTCATTGGCAGCTTCTTCGTTACTTTTGTGGTTTCTTTCTTCTCTTGCTTCTTTCTCATACCTAACTTCATTTTTTGATAGCCTCCTATATATTTTTCTTGGATTTACTCATATTTCTGGATAATTTCTTCCAAATCTTCATCAGATAATAATTCGTATCCTTCACTTTCTAATGAATCATCAGCAAACTCGTCCTCCAGACTGTCTCCCAGTGAGATACTTGCCACCGCCCGGTCAACTGCTCCATGCAGATATGGCTTTCCATTTCCATCTGTCGTAAGCCCTACATTGGGATGTTTTAAAATATCAAATTTCTCATCTAAAATTGGTCTTTCTCCACGAATAAAAAGAATCGCATATCGGTTATCTAACATGCGAACTTCATCGGGTGTCATCAGTTCCCTCCCTGTATTCTGATAATTGGTGGAATAATTCCCAGAATGTCCTGTTGATTTTCCATAGGTGTTCGTGTCAATCGTTGCCTTTCCAAGAAGTTCACTGACATATTTATGTGTTCCCTGCTCATTGCCACCTAAATATAAAAATTCATCACAGTTTCCCATAATGCTTTCCCACTGCTTCTCAAACAATGCTTTTAACTGTGCTAGATTCTGCAAAATAATACTGACTGACACTTCTCTGGAACGCATAACGGACAGAATCTTATCGAAGTCATCCGGCAGTGAAACATTTGCAAATTCGTCCATGAGGAAATGCACATGAACCGGAAGTCTCCCTCCATATTTATGATCTGCCAGATAGAACAACTGCTGAAATAACTGGGTATACAATATTGACACCAGAAAGTTATAGCTGGTGTCGTTGTCCGGGATTAACGCAAATAAAGCCACTTTCCGCTCTCCCAGTGATGGCAGGTCTAAATCATCTGTTGCAGTCAGTGCTGCCAGACTGGATAAGTTAAATTTCTCAAGTCTTGCTGCAAGTGTAATCTGAATGGACTTTAATGTCTTTGCACTACCAGAGTGATAATCTTTGTAATACTTCACTGCAATGTGTTCTGGATTTTTCATTTCCAACCGCTCAAATAATTCATCAAGTGGTGACTGATACTGGTCATCGTCTTCTCTGACTTCTCCGGCACGTAACATTTCCATTACCATCGGAAAATTCTGTTCTTCCTCTGGTGCTTCATACCGTAAATAGAAAATCAGTGCCAGCAACAGCATGGAAGCTGCAGTATCCCAAAACGGATCGTTTGACTGACTTCCCTTGGGTGTAGTCGCTTTGAATAGGTTCGTTACCAATCTCTGCACATCGTTATCGTCCTTCAGATATACAAACGGGTTATAGCAATGGCTCTTTTCCATGTTGATCAGGTCAAGCACTCTTACCTCATATCCTTTTTCTTCCAGAAGATACCCAGTATCTCTTAGATTTTCTCCTTTTGGATCTAAAACCACAAAAGAAGTATTCGCCTGCATCAGATTCGGCTTTGCAAAAAATCTGGTCTTTCCGGAACCAGAACCGCCAATTACAACCGTCAATACATTTCGCAAATGTTTCCTCATGTTATAACTGATCTGCACATGCATGGTCAGCAACTTATTTTTTGTAAATCGCTTCTCCCTGTATCTGCGATTGATTTTCTTCACATTCCCCCATTTTGCAGACCCATGTTCTTCACCTCGTCGGTAATGTTTCTTGGTAGAAAGATAAATCCCAATTCCCATACCGTAAGCCAGCAAAAAAATAAGGACAGTTTTTACACTGTCCCCACATAACTGAATCGAAAACGGATGATTCATTGCTTCCGGGACTCCTTCCAGAATCCCCATAAGACCAGACGAAAGATAAGGTGCGACAAGTAACGCAAACCAGATAACCGGGATAATTCCAATTACCGTCAGTATCAGACTGCTCTGCTCATCATCGTTCTTCATGGCTTCTGCGTCCTCGCTTTTCCTTCTCCGGCGGTACTTCGATTTTCTCAATGACTTTCATTAAAACATCATCGACAAGCTCCGTATCTTTTCCCTCTTTCAGCATCTGATTCCGCTTGTCCTTCAGGGAATGGAACACTACGCCGCTCTCATATTTGTCCAGTTCTAACGTAATCGTATCACTGCTCATTTTGCATTCTCCTTTCCCGGATGTTCTTAGCGTGCCATACCACGGTCATGCTCCTGTGTTTTCTGTTCGCCTGTTTTTGCTTCAGATTCTTTCTGACCATTCTCTGCTCTTCCCTGCTGACGCTGGTTCAGATTTTTATCCTGTTCCAACACTCTCGTCATTCTTCCTGATATTGTATTAGCTGCATCTCTTGCTTTAGAAAGCTCTCCTCTTACCTCCTGTGGTTCCATATTTTCAAAAAACTCTGGTGCATGAGTAAAGTCAAATTGGCTAATATCCATTCCATACTTTTTAGACAACATATACGTCGCACAATATGCGTGGAATGCATCTTCACTCCGGTCATAGTGCGGATTGCCTTCTGCATATCCTGCAAATACCAGTTCCGGTACAAGACTTTGAAAAATTTCCTGTGCGTCCATACCTTTTCTCACATAAATACAATTTTCTTCCGGTTCAAAATATGCCCCTTTGTTATCAGGCATCTGGTCTGGCTCTGCTACGACAATATTTGCCGGGGGATTACTTACTAATGCACGAATTAAATTTCTCTCATCATACGAAACTGCTTCTACACTCTTATCATTCATTGTTGTCTGAGAAATATCATATAACTTTTTCGCATTATAAAATGTTCCCATCGAACCGTCTTCACGCTCATAATTCTTTCCAGGCTCCAGAATCAAAACCGGATTCTGACGTTCCATACGTTTTACATAGGTTCCTTGATTTCTCCAATATCCATAATCGCCTAATTTCTGTGCGTCTGGTCTTTGTGCCAGAATCAGCAGTGCATTATTGACTGCATAACGGTCAAAGGTACTCTGTACGTCCAGATAATTCTGAAGCATCTGACCATCTGTCGCTACCTGTGCGGTTACCTGTTCCGATAACTCATAGCAACGGTTCCGATTATTCTTGCTCTCTGCAATAAATGCCTGCACCTTATCGTCCTGTGGTACGGCGGATACATTTAATAATGAATCAAAACTGTTATCCATAAAATTTACCTCTCTTTCCCTCTTCTTGGTTTTCGTTTCTGCTGTGGCTGTTGGTGGCGAATCTGATTCCGGTCTTTATTGCCCTGATTTCTCACCGGATCATTTCTATGCTCACGCTGTTCCGCTTCTTTCTTCCTTGTATTCTGTATCTCCCGAAGTTCCTTTCTGACCGATGGTTTTTCCGGCTTCTCCGGGACAAATAACTTAGAAGTACCCTCTGCGGTTTTCTCTTGCTTCTTTGAGGTAGGCTCGGACAGACGGGATTTGGTCGTCTTTGCCAAAGAGGGGTTTTGCTCCTTACCCTCTTTCTTCACCGGCTCTCCAAACAGTTCGTCCATAAGCTGATCCTCCTTGGATTTCTGCGGATAATCTTTCTCCGGTTCTGCCTGTCCCTGTTTTTCCGGCTTCTTTTCCTGCTTCTCTGATTTTCCGGCTTTTGCTTTTTCTGCACGTGTCCGCTCAATTTCCGTCTTAATCTTCGCTGCTTCTGTTACAGATGCAAACTGGAATCTATCTACGATACGGTTGATTCTTGGTGCATCTTCTTCCTTTACGATCACATCTACCAGTCCATCACTGCTTCCTTTAGGATTTCGGACTGCACAGTACAACACGCCATATCGTTTTGCTTCCTGCACAAACTGCTTCAGCTCACTTTCTTTCACTGAAAATACCGTCAATGGTCTACCTGATTTGACCAGTGTCTCAAGTCTTGCCCTGCCTTTTGTCTTTTTCTTCTCTTTTAAAACAGCATATAGCATCACTGCCAGATGTTTCGCACCTGTACCACTGATCTTCAATGCAGCTTCACCGACTTCCAGAGACATTCGTACTACCTGGTCAGCGGCTTCGCCTGATGTGTTCATGGCTTTGTTCCCCCTTCTTCTTTTTTTCTTCCCGCACTATTTTCAATTTTTCTTCAATTACCTTGGAACGTGCGGCGATCCCATCGCAAAGCACCACCTCCTTTCTGAGCGTTCCGATTTCTTCTGTCAGACCTTTTATCTGTTCCTTCATTTCCTGTATTTCTTCTTCCGGTCTGTCTGCCCGAATCTTATAACGCAGGTGCTTCCGCTCCTCCACACACTGCTCCATTTTCTTCTGCAAACTTTCTTTTAACGAAAAAAGCTGCTCCGCAGTATCGATGTGATAATGGCAGAGCAGTTTCGTCTCTTTTGAAATGGTATTTAGTTTTAATAAATCCGCCCGGAACAATACATGCACCTGTTTAGCAGATATTGGCGGACGGTTTTTCGGCAGGATTCCCAAAAGATAACAGTAATGCAGATACAGTCCCCGAAGTCCTCCGATCTTTCTTGGTGGCTTATTGTCTCCCGTTATCCGAACCCGATAATACTTCCGGACTGGAAGTTTCTTCTCGGCTGGTAATTCATTTTCTTCCAGAATCCGAACCCGGACTGCTTCCAGTGAATAATTCTCTCCAAAATTCCGCTTTAACTTCAGACCACGCTCACGCCCTTCCGGACGAATGGTAATGTCTTTCCCGAACTTAAAAGAATATCCTTTTTCCCGCAAATAAAAAAAGAACTGTTTTTCAGTCCTCGCTTTTCGGATTGCTTCATCAACATCTGCTTTTACCATGCTGTGATAACTCGGCTTTCCTTCCTGTTCTGCCTGCCACTCGGCATAATGTTTTCCTTTCCCCAGCTTCGGCTGTTGCACAACCGATAACTGGTATTCTTTACACAAACGGTCAGATAGCTTTCGCATATCTCGGTAGTCCTGATTCGTTCGATGGTATCTTTTTCCGTCAAGAAACGAAACTGAGTTCACCACAAAATGATTGTGCAGATGATTCGCCTTATCCAAATGGGTTGCAATCAATACCTGATATTGCCTGCCCCATAATTCTTCTGCCAACTTCTTTCCAATCTCATGTGCCATTGCAGGGGTACACTCTCCCGGTGCAAAAGACTGGTAGCCATGAAATGCTACAATCCCGCCCTCCTTTCCAAAACGCTTTTTCACTGCATTCATTTCTTCTCTGGCAGTTGTCGGTGAACAATTCACTCCAGATACATACTGTTCCATCAGTTCTTCCGATTCTCCGACAAGTTCCATTTCCATAGATTCAGCTTGTCTCAGTCTGGTCTTTTCTGTATTCACCGCATAGGTAAGCACATCTTCCAGTCCTTGTGCGGATCGTGATTGATTCTCGGCTATCTGCCCTTCGTTGTTCTCTTTCGTCTTGTCCGGGTTCTCCGCATAATTGATTACTTTTCCAATCCAACCTTTAATGCTCCAGATTGATGTCACTGCCATGATTCATTTTTCTCCGGAAGTATTACTGCTTCTGTAATCTTACGGACTGCTTCATTGAACTTCCGCACTTCCTGATCGTAACGCTGCACATCTATCACATTTAACACATGTGCTTTCTGTGCAATCTGATTTAAGTTATTTCCAATTTTGTGAAGCTCCCGCATCATCGAATAATAATCTGGTGGCGGTGCGTCTCTTGGAACAACACCAGAAATCAACTGTCTCAGGTAAGCTTCCCGGTTCAGTCCGCTTTTCTTTACTTTCTTATCCAATGCCTCTGCTTCTTTTTTGTTCAACCGGAAAAGAATTGCTACATTACGTTTTCTCAACGCTCCATCTCCTTTGTTTACTTTCTGTTCACCTGTAAAATACACATTGCAATTACACCAACTGCACTTCCGATAAATATTCCTGCAACAAATAAAATCATTTTCTTCATGTCTCCTGTTTCTCCATATTGTAAATATTGTCTAAGGGTTTCAGGGATTCTCCCTGACAAGCTGCCGGAGGACTGACAGACAGGAAACCTGTATGGCAATCCAAAGGCGTTGCTTGCTGGTATTGTGTATTCTTCTGCACCCGTCCCATTGCTCCGGGTATCAGAGAATTTACTGTCCGAAAAACAAATGCTTTTTTATTCTTTCAGTTCACAAATCCCGCAAATTTTACACAAATATTCGCACTCTGTACAGCGTGTATTTTCATCAGTTGCCATACATTCTTCACTCACCGGACAATACTTTTGACAGCTTTCACACTGCTCCGTACAGCTTTCTTCCGATACCTTTTCAGCAATAATTCCAAGCAATCCGTTCTGTTCTTTTTCTTCTTTCACCTGTGTTTCCGGAAAAATCTTCAACAGATCTTGGCTGTCCACATCATCTTCCATCGTTAAAATCAACTCTTTTTTATAAACCAGTGACAAATCATACTTCGCTATTTTCATGTGATTTTATCTCCTTTCTGCCCGCTCAGCGTTCCCATGGGCGGATGTTTTTTTGACTTTTCGACTTTTCCCGCTTTGTTAATCCAAGATTTAATCTCAGGCACAACATATCATTACAGTCCTTTCCTTTCATTGGTGGTTGGTCTTTCACACGATATTTTTCGGGTGCAACTGTCTGGATTGCTTTTGTTGCAAGTCTTCCGGTACGGTCATTATCCAGATGTAATACAATCTCTTTTACGTCTGAATGCTCCGTCAAAAATCGTGTCAATGCCGCTGGGACTTTACTTTTTTCTATCTCTTTTGCAGGTTGATACACACCCGCCAACGACAGTAAATGCTCCATCCGCCACTCTTTTCCGTCCAGTTTCTGCATTGTTGCATAAGATAACAGGTCAATAGCCGATTCAAACACATGCACTTTATCACTCATTTTTTCTGCCGGAATTGAAAAAGAATAGTTCTTGTCACTTCCATTTGCTTCTCCGATAAAATCTGTATTGATTCCACGAAGTGCTGCATATTGTGCTTTTCCCTGCTGATCCATACCGACAAAAACTGCATTATGATGATACTCACTCTCATAAATTCTTCCAGTTTCTATACAGAATCGAACAATATCATTGTCAATCCCTCGCCCGGTAAGATAACTAAACACATTTGTGTGATACCGATTTTCTTTTGGTAACAGCAGATGTTTTTCCACTGGAAGTTGCTCAGATACAGAAAGAGGCGGTTGAATATTTGCCTGTCCTGCAAGCAATTCAACCGCCTCCAAAAAGCTGTAATCTCTCACTTTAATCAAATAATCCAGTGCTGACCTGCCACCAATTCCTCTGCTCCACCACATCCATTTACCATTAGATATCTTCAAACTGTCATGCGTTCTGGTGGTATAGGTGTTACCTGAAAAGTGAACCAACTCATAAGGTTCATAATTTTTCAGATAAGTCAACAAGTCCATTCGCTTTACTTCCTGCACAACCTGAGGTGGTATATATGGCATAATCTCCTCTCCTTTCCTGCCTTGAATTGATATTGTTGGTACAATATCTGGGCATAAAAATAGCCAGATATTTCTCTAATAGAAGTTCATCTGGCTATGTAAATATTCTATCGTCGTTGCCGAGCCTGATATCTTGTTTCTAAATTATTAGTAATATAACCATTATTTCGTAATTCTGTAACAATTTCCGAATATATATCATTCTCTCCCGGATCTTTAATTGTAACTATCAAAACAAACTCTTGCGATGGAATATATAATCCGCTACGAGCAGTCATATCAACTCTTAATTTCCATCCATCACTGATTTTAATTCCTTTCGAAATTTTTCTATAATATGATTTTATTGGACTCCACTTAAATCCATTTTCCACCCTAGATACTTCAAATTTTTCATCCCATTTTGTTTCTAAGGGAACCTGTCCTTTATATTGAATTTCTCCACTTGGCAGATACTGATATGTGCCAAAGCTTACATCTATATTAGTTCTACAATACTCTCTTCCATATTTTTCATCAAGAGGTGGCAAATATGCCAAAGTCATTCCAATCTCTCCATAAAATTTATTGTTTCTAATAAGTGATTTCGGATATGGAAAATCATACATTTCCAAATGTGAACCCTGAGAAATTTTTTGTTTGAAAATAAGTGTAACTTCACTTTCACTACACTGAAGTACTTCTTGTACATCTGCTGAAGGTATTCCAAAACCATAATATTTAATATTATCCGGACTCTCATCTAACAATTCTCGTGAATTTAATCTTGCCGAATGAATAAGCAATGCTTTAGTCAATAACAAATCTGGATCCAACATTTCTTCATAAATAGATGCAAACTTTTGTAATGCTCGTGGTGTAGAATAACTAGTCCCATTTCCTTCTATAATCTTTCCCTCTGGACTTAAACCCTTTACACCGAGGCCATCTATTTTATATATGTTTGAAAGATTTCCACCATAGTCAACTATATCTGGTTTGACTATATAGTTTGCTCCTGGACCACGTCTACTAAACGGAGATGGTTCATTATGTTTTACCATCGAATTGTCCGAATCAAATAATGCCACCGAACCAACTGTTATCGCTCTAACTGAATCTGATGGTGATATTAATCGATCATGTTCCCCCAGATCATCTTGTGGTGGCCAATTTCTTAACGGAAAATCGTTAACATTTCCACTGGACACAAAAATTTGAACATTATATTTATCTTGAATATAATCAAGAAATATCCCCAGATCTGACATATTCCCATTGCATATTTTGTCAGGGATTCCTAATGATAAATTCCAAATTTTTGTCGATTTTGAATACTTCTCCATTGTTTCTTCGATAATATCCATTAAATCATCTTCACAAATCCCATCTATAGGACCATACTCTTTATCTCCATTTGGAATAGCTATAATATCTACAAATTTAAATCTGTTTGCTTTTGACGCTTTAATACCATTTAAAGAATTCCCATATTGGATCGTCGACGCAATAAAAGTTGCATGCTCTGGATTGCGATATTCTCTACTCACATACTCTTCTCTTGCTATTATATACGGCTTCAAATATGGATTATCATCACTGATCCCACCATCTATTATCCCTATCGAAATATCACTATCATTATAATCTTCTTCCAAAATATCTTGAACGTCTATAGAAGAATAATCATATTTTGGCTGAAAATATTCTTGAAAAAAATCTACAGATTTAACCCCATTAATAGATGCTATTTTTGTCACATCATCATACGAATTTACTTTTACTTTTATATATTTAATATGATCTCCATATTCAATCACCTTACATTGATTTTCCAAACCCAATGTTGCAATTTTTTCCCATACATAATTCCAAATTTGAGAATTATCAAATTCATTATCAAAATCAAATATTTTAATCTTAATTTCATTTTTTATTTTTTCGAAATTATTTTGTCCCTTATCTGCTAATTGACATGAAATTTTATCATTTGCTTTGACTGGTTGAATGTCCAAAACCGCTGTCATATTGGCCTTGAATTTTTTTGATGGCGGATCTTTCACTAATTCCATTGTTTTTTGTAATGATTGCTTATTAACTTTAATATAAATCTCATTCAAATCTTCTGTTCCAATAATCGGACAACATCTACAAAGATCTTCTGGTTTATGTGATTTAGCTATCGCTTCTGGTTTAACAATTATCTTTCCCACCGCAGGTACATTGTCATTTTCATCAAAAACTTCCTCGTAAAATGACATCAGATTTTCAAACTTATTAGCAATATCCATTTGCAATTTTTCTGTTACTTCTCCAAAAAATTTAACATCTCCTCCGCCCTTATTAGGATAAATATCCTCATTTTTTGGAAGAACGATTTTTATTGGCAAATTCTTTTCACTCATGTATCTCAACCTCCTTTACAAATTTCTGTATAGTAGTTTTTGAACTCCCTAAAATATCCGCAATCGTTTGTAAACTAAATATTTTTTCACTACACTCTCTTAAGTATTTTGCTTTTATTTGTAATATTTTTCGATTATCTTCACAATTTTGTGGCACTATATTCCTTGAAGAGAAAAACTCCTCATAAATACTTTTTTTGTCAAAAGATGTATTATAAATAATAGATTTTCTTATTGATTTAATAATAATTTCTTCTATTTCTGCGCCACTCAACCCCAAAAATAATGTTGATAACTCCAATAGATCTTTCTTGTTAAAATCAGTAATATTATTTGTAAATAATAAAATTAATTTACTAATTGCTTCTTTATCCGGCAACTCTATCTCTAATTTATAATCAAATCTTCTCCATACCGCTGGATCTAACAACTGTTGATGATTTGTTGCCGCTAAAAGCAAACTGTCCTTACTCATCGAATCTACATTTTGTAATAAACTATTAACCACTCTTTTTAATTCCCCAAGTTCATTATTATCATCTCTGGCTTTTGCTATCGCATCAAATTCATCTAAGAAAAGAACACATGGTAATTTTTGTGTAAATTCGAATAAACTCCGGATATTTTTTGCGGTCGTTCCTAGGTATGATGAAATTATGCTATCTAATCTAGCTATAACTAGTGGCAAATTTAATTCTCTTGCAATAAGATACGCACATTTTGTTTTTCCGCATCCAGGAGGACCATATAATATTAAAGTATTAGATACTCCTATCCCTAAATCATTCAGTTTATCCGCGTTCTTATAACTCAAAATAAAGGCTTCTAATTTTTCAAAATTAGACTTTGACATTACAACCTCAACATTATTTTCAGACGGATATACTATATCAGCTAAAGGATTTCTCGATTCTGTATCTACTGGAATACTAACACCTTTTGCACTATTCATTGCTACAAGCATTGATTCTTCTTGTGCAGCTAATAATTTTTTAAACTTATTAGCTGCCCTGTTCTCTCCATCATCATTTAATTTAGATATTAATTGTCTTGTGTAGTTTATAACCTTCGTTTGGTCATGCTTCAATGCTCCCTCAATAATTTTTCCAACCTCTATTGAATATTTCATATTGCACCTCCAAGGACATTATAAAAGAACAACATCCATTTGTAAAGAACATTTTATTATTTTTCAAGAACGTATCCATTGTTTATCGGAACGTTTCTTGTTTTTTTACTACTTCCATTTATATTTTTTGTTATATTGATTTAAATGTAAAGTATAAGAATAGCGCTATATCCATAAAAAAAGCCGAGAAATCTTATCTTCAAGATTTCCCGGTCATATAATTTTATATACTAAGCAAGCACTTTTTCATCCAGAGCCTTGACTTCGTCTGTGGTCATTTTCGCAATTTTTGCAATTTCTTCATATGACAACTTACCTAATTCCAATAATTGTCGTGCTACTTCTACACGCTCTTCTTTCACTGCTTCATTTCGCATTTCTTCCATCGCTCTACACATAGTCGCAACTCCTTTCTCATCTTCTTTGAAATATCGGACTCGATCTGCCAGGATTTTATATTTCATATCCTTGGCATCGGTACAGGAAAAATCATGCATCAGTTTTCCTAATGCGGATTCGTCTTTAATTTGTGAGTTCACATATATAATATGTGATTCATCGCCAAATAATTCGCCCGTTTCTTTTACCGTTCTTTCAATATGATAGATTGGTAATCCCGCTTTCATTATATCATTTTCTGTAATAAAAATAACATAGGATTCACACAAATTTTCATATTTTTCACCCGGCTCTGTCACATTTGCGTCGATAAGGCTGCTGTTATATCTCGCTCTTTTCACTCCAGCACCCTTATCACTTCTCTGTATTTCAATATTGTAAACTCGGTTATTCGCATCAACTGCCAGGATATCCAGTCTTACCGAACGTCCCTGCAGATTCTTAATATCCTGCTGTCCATTCACTCGCAATACCTTCAAATCTGTACGATTTAAAATAATCTGAAGCAATAATTCCACACACGCTTTATCTTCAAATACCTTTTGCATGAAATCATCGTCCAACAATCTCAGTCCCCGCAGACGCTGTAAATCTTCTTCATGCTTCCGGTCAAAATCTAATTCTTTTGTATTATTCTCTGCCATAGTATCACCTCTTTCTTTTTCCGTATCTTCCTTTTCTTCCGTTTGTTTATAACAGATTAACATAGTTTCTTCTCCTATACAAGTTCCATATTTTTTACTAATCCAGCTTCAATAACTCGATGATCTCCATCGCATGTGCTATCCCTAATAAATACATCTGCAATCGTTTCCAACAGTTTATATCGTCTTCCACTAAACAAAATTTCGCCAAGGCTTCTGTCTCTGCATAATTCAAATCCAATGCTTTCGTGATTCCATTGCTGTCGGTAATCATATTTAAGAATGGATATTCATCCAGTAACTCATGGTCTTCTCTCTGTAGCTCAGTAAATTGCGACGATTCTTGCAGCAATCTTTCACATTCATTTTCAAGATAATCTACAAACATTCCTATTAAAGGCGGTAAGTGATAAATATCAAAATCACTGATTTTCATGCTCTGCTTCCTCCTGTTCTTTTTGCTAACTATAGCAAGTTTCTCAAAAGGAAACGACTGTGCGATTTTTATATTCAATCTACCAGAAACTCTCTGGCAGACTGAATCCATTTTACCGCTCACGCTCTTTTTTCTTTTGTTCCGGCTCTATCTCCGCTCCTTCTCCATCGTCCAACAGCACCTGGTCTTTCTTATCCATATCCAGAAGTACATTTAATTCTCCAAGCCTTGCTACCTTTTCTGCCAGTTCTGCTTCCTGTGGGAACTCTTTCTGTGCTTCCTCTTTGGCATTCTCCAACTGCACCTTGAGGTTTTCCAACTTATCCTGACACCGTAACATTTTGTCTGGAATCTCCTGAATCTTATTATCCAG
>UMEU01022019.1_pt1 | contig 19046 bp, 17 predicted proteins | sample 1964831 | NCBI WGS metagenome assembly UMEU01 (sample SAMEA4836028, study PRJEB28245) | human gut metagenome | biome: gut microbiome; material: fecal sample | place: Denmark | collected 2008
GCCGCTGTTAGCGAACTGGAACACTGCGGGATCAGCACAGGTATTTCCGACAGCATGATCGAGCGGCTGGCATGGTTTGTGGGTGGCGATGCAGCAAAAATCCGCCAGTTACAGCAAAGATTCAACGAATTGAATTTAGGTGGGCGGCTGCTGGAGGACGGAGTTTACGGAAAAAAGACTGACGGTGCTCGTGAGAGCTTTCTGGATGAATTAGCGCGAGGTACCTTTCCAACTCTGGCATGGCTTGACCCGCTCCAAAGCAGTTGGACGGGAATTCGGGCTGCAACCAAAATCACAAGAGATGGGCGGAATTTTTCACGCCTTGTATCCTCTGAAAGTAATATGCCACTTTTCAGGGCCGATTTACACCCCTACAAAGGGAATACAAGCTATTACCATATCAATGTGGATGCGCTCCCAGATGCTTCGGCGTGGCAGAAAAGGCTTGCATCCAAATTGGATCATGCCGAGATTTCCAAAGAAGCCTATGATATCCTGAAAGATTTTCAGCACTCAGCCAAAGTAGTCAGGATCGCAGGGAGAGTGCTGTTGGTCGCGGGAGCAGCACTGGATGCTTTGGAACTATGTAATGTCATTGACGGGGATCTACATGACGCCGATCAGAAAATCGGGAAAAAGACTTATAGTACAGCTGCAAGTATTGGCGGCAGTTGGGCAGGAGGTGCACTCGGCGCCAAAGGCGGCGCTCTGGCAGGTGCTGCAATCGGTACGGCAATTTTGCCAGGACTTGGCACTGCTGTGGGCGGGATTGCCGGCGGATTGATCCTTGGTGTTGCAGGTTCCTATGCAGGTTCCTCTTTGGGAAAATGGGCAATTGATATCACAGATGTGGGAGAGTGACTATGGTTTTCCGGAAACGAAAAGAAAGAACCGACAGGTCGTTTAACGAACTGCGCTTAGGGGAGTTTTGGCTGATGCCCGGAGAGTTCCGGGCGGAGGAAGCAACTGCCGGTATGACGGGATCATACGGACTTCCCGGCGGATATGGGGCGCTGGCGGCCTCGGCCGAACAGGAGGAAGCGCTGCGCCCCTTCCATGCGATTGTACAGCGCACTGTGGAAGAGGTCAGTGCCGGGCTACCTGTGGCTCTGACCGTGTCGGACTATACCGGACACACCTGTGCCCTGTGGGAGGCGCGCTTTCCAGAACTGCGCCAAATGGCGTTGGAACAGTGCCGTTGGTTCAAAGAAGAGAAGGTGGACAAAGGGGAAAGGCATATATTTCTCTTTGACCGGCTACCCAAAGGATTGTATACATCGCTTTATCAGTGTATCCATACGGAGATTCTCTGGGCGGACGTCTATCTGAATTGTTCTGTTCTGAAAAAAGAGTTTCCTCTTCATTTTGATGAAGGTTCAACACTGGAGAAGAGCGCTCTTCTAAACCTACATGTGGATTGGGGACATTTGGTACTCATTATACAAACCGCACCAGACTTTCCAATCAAAAAGCTCACCAAAGCGCTTGCAGACGCGTGTGAGATGGAAGGCTGGATTTTTTCTGACCATACAAAAAGATTGTAACCATCACGGCAGCACCGGGCTGGGAAATTCCTGCCCGGTGCTGCCTCATTCTATCGGCTACTATCGCGGTATTGGTCAGTGTATTGGTCGGAGAAAAAGCAGAAATTTAAAGCAAACTTTTTCGTGACGAATAAAAAGAAAAGTTCCTGATTTCTTACGAAATCAGGAACTTTTTGGTGGAGACTACTGGACTCGAACCAGTGACCTCCTGCGTGTGAAGATGCGTCGAGGGCTGAAAGGACGGGATATCCCGTCCTTTCAGCCCCTTTTGGCTCAAAATCATTTGCTGTCCGCTCCGTTGTTTCCGTTGTCTCCTGCCTGCTCCGGTTCCAGTCTGGGTCACGGTTTGGGTCAGGCACTCAAATAGCCTCCCGCAGAGGATTTTCGACAGCCGGACAATGATCGTACAATTCGCAAGGATCAAGGTCAATGCAGGTGCAGGAATCTCTGGTACCATCCAGATCCCAGGCGACAGCATCGTTCAATGACAAACCGACTTTCTTGGAAAACGAATCATCGCCATTCCTCTGCTACATCCAAATCCATATCGTCTACCAAAGTGCGGACTGAATTCCGGCCCTGTAGTAGCACAACGGAGTGACAAAGTGTTCCATTATCGCTTCACTCAAAGCATATAACAAACTTATTGACGGGCTCGATGAGATGGGGCTTCGCTACATCGAAGAAAGCGTGAACTGAGTATGAAAAATCCGGTTGAGTTTTTGCTTGACCGGATTTTTTCTTCTCTACCGATAGGCAAACGGCCTTTATATAATGAATGTAGCATCGGAAGATGCAATTCATTTTAGGAGGCCTGGAAATGGATATCATATCTGCCTGGACAGTGGGATCCTTGGCATTAATGAGTGTATTGACACGCTTGTTCGCCTGTATCAAACAGTTCACAACTCAGATAAAGAGGTCGATACCTGCCATTCGTATCATTAAATTTTCTCTGCAAAGTATCGGAGCCCTGCGTCAAATCCGCAGCATGGCTTCACGAATAGGAAGCCACTCAAAAAGGCATTCAAAAACGGGCGCCTTTTCCAGGTACATAGACCCACTCATAGTCATTTCGGAACATAGTAGCAATGCGACTATTAACAAAGTCGTCTAGTTCCTTGTTAAAGAAGCGATACGCATCGTGATACAGAAGCTGATTTTCCCGGCTGATGATCCGATAGCAAGTGCGTTCTGGTGGCGCTTGGAGAAAGCGGTGGCAATGTATGGAACCAGAGAGGACCAGATTTCTGGCCACAGAGGCGGAAGCGGCGGCCCAATAAGGCGAATCCAGCAGATACTGCCGGATCAGGGAGGCCTTATCCAGCGTGATGCGAGGGTTCACCAGCAAACCAAACCAGTATTGGTGCCACGACTGATAATCTGCGCTCCAGTTGAAAAATAGTTCCAGCCCGGGATCTAACGTTTGCACATCCACGTATTCCGGATAGGGATCATTCTGCGAAGAACATAGAAAATAAATCGGTTCAGAAAACAAGGTCGTGTTCAAGATGCCAGCATCAGACATGCTGTGACTGCTGAGCCCGATATCGATTGTCTGGTTGGCAAGATTGCGAAAGAGCCCTGCAATTTGATAGGTCTTGATTGTTAGGTGCAGATTGGGATGCTCGGTGAATATTTTTCGGTAAAACGCAGGGAAAATGTAAGCGCTGTAGCTGTCCACACTGCCCAGTGTGATATAAAGCTGCTCGTCGGTGGATTTGAAGTCGTTCGTCTCTAGCTGAACGCTCCGCCACTTAAACGCTTTGCCGCGTTCTGTAAAAGTGATAGAGGACTTCCCCTTGTTCCGCTCCACAAGACAACAACCCAGCTCATTTTCCAGCGCTTTCAGGCGGTGACTTACCGTAGATTGGGCTAGGTAGAGCAGTTCCGCTGTTCGGCTAATATTATGGGTGGTTACTAGTGACAAAAAAATCTCCATATCCTGATAGTTCATTAGTTTTCCCTCCAAATCTAAGGGGATTTTCCTGGCCCACTGGTTCTAAAATATGCTTTTTTTCGATATTATAACGTATAAATTATCGTTTTTCAAGTTGAATCGGATGTGCTATCTTGAATAAAAAGGGCGCACGCCCATAGAAAGGAAGCGAAACATATGGAAAAAACAACGGAAAGCAAAAAAGCAATGAGCTTGGGCAAAAAGTCGATTATTGGTCTGATTGCGGGTCTAATCATCGGTGCAATCCTGTGTTTTGTCCCCGAGAGTACCTTCCGGGATGATTTTCTGATCGGTACGGTGTTCAAGATTGTGGGCAGCGGCTACCTGAATCTCATTAAAATGACCATTGTTCCCTTCGTGTTCGGTTCTCTGGTTATGGGTATCTCCTCCGCCACAGATGTGCGGCAGGTGGGCCGTATCGGCTCCAAGATCCTTGGCATTTACGTCATCACCACCATGATTGCCTCCGCCTTCGGCATCATCGGCGGCATGATCCTCAAGCCCGGTGCGGGTGTGAACCTGGGCTCTTTCGACCTGAGCACCCAGTACAGCCAGGTGGAGACCTCTGTCGCTAACGTATTCCTTGATTTCATTCCCACCAACATCGTCAATTCCTTTGCCAATGGCAAGATGATTCACGTCGTGGTGTTCGCCGTGTTCTTCGGTATCGCCATGAGCCTGATCGGTGAGAAGGCCGAGCCTGTCAAGAAGTTCAACGAGTCTTTCACCAATGTCATGCTGAAGATCGTCAACATCGTCATGAGCCTGACCCCCTACGGCGTCTGCGCCCTGATGGCCTCCACCGTTGCCAACCTGGGCTTCGACATCATCATCACCCTGGCCAAGTACTGCGCCAGCGAGATCTTCCTGCTGTTCCTGTTCGGCTTTGTGGTCTATGGCATCCTGTTTACGGTGTTCACCAAGCAGAGCTTCTTCAAGATGCTGAAAAAGTACAGCAAGATCGCTTTGGTGCCCTTCTCCACGTCTTCCTCCAATGCCACTATCCCCTATTCCATCCAGTTCTGCCGCAGCGTGGGTGTCTCTGAGAAAGTGGCCGCCTTTACCATTCCTCTGGGCGCTACGCTGAACATGGACGGTTCCGCCATCATGCAAGGCATGACCCTGGTGTTCGTGTCCCAGTTGTACGGTATTGAGCTGACACTGCCCATGCTCATCACCACCATCATTACCATCACCTTGGCAACCATCGGTTCTCCTGGTATGCCCGGCGTGGTCATGGTTACTCTGACCCTGGTGCTCCAGTCCGTGGGCTTTCCGCTGGAGGTCATCGGTATCATCGTGGCCATTGATAAGTTCCCCGATATGTTCAAGACCGTGCTGAACGTGCTGGGCGACGCCGTTGATACCATCATCGTTGCCAAGAGCGAGGGCGAGTTCGATCCTGACGTCTTCAACGACCGGAAGGAAAGCGAAGTCAAGCTGTAATCTAAAAGTACAGGAGTGTTTTATAATGGTTATCCACAGCGAGTTTTTGGACGCTTTGACGCCTTCCTCCATCCGTAACATCACTGCTAAGATTCGGGACAAAGCCGCCCAGGGCGTCCAGGTGGTTTCTTTTGCGGGTGGACTTCCCAGCAAGGAATTCTTTCCTATCGAGGAAATCCGCAAAATCAACGACCAGATTTTTGACGAGGAGGGCGGCGAGGCCATCCAGTACGCCGCCTCCGACGGCTATGACCCTCTGCGAAAGTATCTGGTGGAATTTATGAAGCGCTATCAGGTAACGGGCATCGACTACAAGAACATTCTCATTACCAGCGGCGCACAGCAGGGGCTGTCCTATCTGGCCAAGGGGCTGATCACCGCCGGTTCCGTGGTCGTTGTGGAGAATCCCTCCTACCCCGGCGCGCTGGACACCTTCCGCGCATACGGAGCTCGCACCGTGGGCGTGGACATGGACGATGACGGTATGCGCATGGACCATCTGGAGCAGGTCCTGCGGACAAACCGCGGGAATGTCCCCTTCATCTACACCATCGCCGACTTCCAGAATCCCACCGGCCGCAGCATGTCCGTGGAGCGCCGGAAGCAGTTGGTGGAGCTGGCGGAAAAGTACGACACCTTCGTGGTGGAGGACGGCCCGTACAGCCTCATCTCCTTTAATGACACGGTGATGCCCGCCATCAAGAGCTTTGATAAGTACGGCCGGGTCATCTACTCCGGCTCCACCTCCAAGACCATCGCCCCCGGTCTGCGTATCGGCTGGCTCATCGCGGACCATGAGAGCATCACCAAGCTAGTGTATCTCAAAATGCGGGACGACCTGCAGGTGAACAATATCGCCCAGCGGCAAGTGTACCACTACATGAAGGACTGCGACTTTGACGGTCACCTGAAAACGGTCATTGAGGTCTACCGCCGCCGGCGGGACCTGATGGCAAAGTGCGTCAAGGAATCTTTCCCCGAAGGGACCCGGGTCGTAATGCCAAACGGCGGCCTGTTCATGTGGCTGGAGCTGCCGGAGGGCGTGGACACGCTGGAGATGTTCGACTATGTGTTCCAAAAAAACATTGCCTATGTTCCGGGCCAATTTTTCTCGCCCGACGGCAGCGGCAGGAATACCATGCGCTTGAACTTCTCCACCTCCAGCGAGGAGCAGATTGAGCGCTGCATCCCCATCCTCGGCGAAATGGTCTGCCAGTATCTGGACTCTCACAAATAAGATACATTCTCTCTTTAAGCCCCCCGTTCGGCAATTACCGCACGGGGGAGCTTTCAAATAGAACCACTAGCAGTGTGCGCCATTCTAGGAACGTGTAGCACATACCCAAACTTGCACAACATTGATCTTGTATCTTGAAAGCAGGCAGGAAGTGACAATATGGTAAAGCTGCTGATTATCGCAGATGACTTTACAGGTGCGCTGGATACCGGCGTACAGTTCGCGGCTAGAGGCGCGGCTACCCGTGTTGTAACAGATTTGACTTATGATTTCAACCGGGCGGAGGCAGACGTTCTGGTAATGGTGGTGGAGACCCGGCACCTGGCACCGAAGGATGCCTACCGCATGGTATACAGCACGGTTCGTAGCGCCAGGTCGGCGGGGATATCTTACATATATAAAAAAACGGATTCCGCGCTGCGGGGCAACATCGGCAGTGAGCTGGCGGCGGTGCTGGATGCCGCGGAAGCTGGCAGCATTGCTTTCCTGCCCGCCTTCCCAAAGATGAGAAGGACGACCCAAAACGGTATTCACTACGTGGATGGAATCCCGGTGGCGGAAAGCGTATTCGGTAAAGATCCCTTTGAGCCAGTCAGGGATTCCTCCGTGGAGAAGATCATTCGGAAACAGACGGAAAAGCCGGTGGTGCTCCACCGTTTGGATGCGCCGGCTGTTCCTGCCACTCCCGGCATCCATGTGTATGACGCCTGTACGGACGGAGACCTGGCGCACATCGGCGGAGAGCTGGGAGCTGAGGGACTGCGTCTTTCCGCCGGCTGTGCGGGCTTTGCTGCGGCGCTGGCCGACATTCTGGAATTGAACGGCTCCGAGCCGCAAATGCCCATCCTGCCAGACGCCTTCTTTGTGGCCTGCGGCAGTGTGAACCCCGTGACGTTGCGGCAGATGAAAACGGCGGAGGACGGCGGCTTTGTCCATATCCATCTTGAGCCTGTGCAAAAGCTAGAGAAGGACTGGCTGGAGAGCTGGGACTGTGAAGAGCATATCCGGGCATGGCTGGAAAAGGCGGAGAGCGGCCGTTGCATCCTGGATGTCAATGACCCGGAGGACCGGGACGACACGGTAGTTTACGCCCAGGACCATAACCTGACCACCGAGGACTTGCGGGTCCGTATCTCCACCCAACTGGCTCATCTGATGAAGCGGCTGCTGGACGGCGGGCTGGACGCCACCATCCTCTGTACCGGCGGCGATACGCTGCTGGCCCTGATGCGGGCGGTGGGCGTTGCGGCGCTGACACCGGTGCGGGAGCTTGCCACCGGCGCGGTGCTGACCAACTTCGTTTATCAAGGAAGAACCTATTACATCATCTCAAAATCCGGCGGCTTTGGGGAGCCCGACCTGTTCTGCAAGCTGGCTGCTTCCATAAGAGCCGGAAATCAAAAGGAGGACGCAGTATGCTGACCAAATACAATCTGAAAATGCCCCATGCGGTATTCAGCGGTGAGGACGCTCTGGAGAAAATTTGCGATATCTTCGCGGAGAACGAGGTGAAGCGCCTGGCCGTGTTCAGCGATAAGGGCATTGAGGGCGCGGGTCTGCTGGACCTGCCCATGGCCAAGGTCAAAGAGAGCGGTGTGGAGTATACCATTCTGGACGATCTGCCCGCCGAGCCCACCTACATGGAGGCCCAGAAGCTGGTGGACCAGTGCAAGGAGTACAGTGCTGACTTCATCATGGCCGTGGGCGGCGGCAGCGTGCAGGATACTGCCAAGCTGGCATCCATCCTGATGACCGATGAGTACGGCATCAAAGAGCTGCTGGATGAGCCCGGCCGCGCCAAGAAGTGCATCAAGACCCTGATGATCCCCACCACCGCCGGCACCGGCTCTGAGGCCACTCCCAACGCCATCGTGGCTGTGCCTGAGAAGCAGCTGAAGGTGGGCATCGTGAACACCAACATGATTGCCGACTACGTCATCCTGGACGCCGTCATGATCAAAAAGCTGCCCCGGAAGATCGCCGCCGCCACCGGCGTGGACGCCCTGGCTCACGCCATTGAGTGCTGGACCTCCAACAAGGCCAACCCCTTCAGCGACATCTTCGCCATGCAGGCTCTGGATATGATCCTGAACAACATCGAGCGTGCCTGCGACGATCCCGAGGCCATGGACGCCAAGAACAAGATGCAGATTGCCAGCTTCTACGCTGGCGTGGCCATCACCGCCTCCGGTACCACCGCCGTTCACGCCCTGAGCTATCCCCTGGGCGGCAAGTACCATATCGCTCACGGCGTGTCCAACGCCATCCTGCTGGCACCTGTTATGCGGTTCAACGAGCCTGCCTGCCAGGAGCGCCTGGCCGAGGCCTATGACCGCTGTCTGCGGGGCGATGCCAAGACTGTGGAGGAGAAGAGCGCGGCTGTCATCGCCAAGCTGGAGGGCATTGTGAAGCACCTGGACATCCCCACCAGCCTGACCGAGTTCGGCGTGCCCAAGGAGGACCTGGAGGCCCTGGTCGCCTCCGGTATGGAGGTCACCCGTCTGCTGGTGAACAATATGCGGGAAGTCACCCCCGACGACGCCCGCCGGATCTATCAGGAAGTTCTGTAAAAAGTTTGCATAAGGAGAGATCGACTATGAAGAACGTCCCCATTAAGGGTATCATTCCTCCTATCGTTACCCCTATGAACGCTGATGAGAGCGTGAACATCCCAGAGCTGCGCAACCAGATCGAGCGCCAGATCGCCGGCGGCGTCCACGGCATTTTCCCCTTCGGCACCAACGGCGAGGGCTACATCCTGAGCCTGAAGGAGAAGGAGGAGGTTCTGGAGGCCACCATCGACCAGGTGAAGGGCCGCATCCCTGTGTATGCCGGCACCGGCTGCATCTCCACCCGCGACACCATCTACATGAGCAAGCGGGCTGAGGAACTGGGCGCGGACGTTCTGTCCATCATCACCCCCAGCTTTGCCCTGGCCAGCCAGAAGGAGCTGTATGACCACTACCGCGAGGTGGCCAAGCATGTGAACATCCCCATCGTGCTGTACAACATCCCCGCCCGCACCGGCAACAAACTGCTGCCCGAGACCGTGGGCAAGCTGGCCCGGGACGTGGACGTCATCATGGGCGCCAAGGACTCCAGCGGCGACATTGAGAACCTGAAGACCTATATCCGGGAGACCCGGGATATCGGCAAGGACTTCGCTGTGCTGGCAGGCAACGACGGCAACATCCTGACCTGCCTGAAGGAAGGCGGCGCCGGCGGCATCGCGGGCCGTGCCAACCTGTATCCCAAGACGCTGGCCTCCATTTACAACTATTTTGTGGCCGGTGACCTGGAGAAGGCTCAGGAGGCCCAGGACGCCGTGGCTACCCTGTCCCGCGTGTTCAAGTTCGGCAACCCCAACACCATCATCAAGAAGGCCGTCAACCTGCTGGGCTATCCCGTGGGCGACTGCCGCAAGCCCTTCAACTACCTGTGCGATGAAGGTATCGAGGAGCTGAAGGCTGTTCTGAAGGAAAACGAAGAAAAGGGCCTCTGCTGAGAGCGGCCTTTCATCCAAGACGTTTAAGGAGGAGTACATATGAATAAACCCATTCTCGGTATCTCCATGGGCGACCCCTTCGGCAACGGCCCGGAGATCACAGTCAAGGCCCTGTCCGACAAGACCATCTATGACCGCTGCCGTCCCGTTGTTATCGGCGACGTCAGCTCTATGGAATATGCCGCAAAGGTTGCCAAGAAGGTCTCCGGCATCGACATGAAGATCCGCCCCATCAAGGCCATCAGCGAGGCCAACTATGAGTACGGCGTCATCGACGTGTACGACATGGGTATCGTCAAGGCGGAGGACATCCCCGGCGACCCCGAGAACCCCAAGCCCTTCGGACTGGGCGCCACCGCTCTGGGCGGCGAGGCGGCCTTCCAGTATGTGGTGAAGGTCATCGAGCTGGCCATGGCCGGTGAGATCGACGCCACCATCACTAACGCACTGAGCAAGGAAGCCATCAACATGGCAGGCCATCACTACAGCGGCCACACTGAGATCTACGCCGACTACACCCACACCAGCAAGTACACCATGATGCTGGCCCACGAGGACCTGCGTGTGGTCCACGTCTCCACCCACGTCTCCCTGCGGGAGGCCTGCGACCGGGTGAAGAAGGACCGCGTCCTGGACGTCATCCGCATCGCCAACGAGGGCTGCAAGGCCATCGGCATCAAGGAGCCAAAGCTGGCAGTCGCCGGTCTGAACCCCCACTGCGGTGAGAACGGCATGTTCGGCACTGAGGAAATCGAGGAGATCCAGCCCGCCATTGACATCGCTCTGGCCGAGGGCATCAACATCGTGGAGAAGAAGCCCACGCCTCCCGACACCGTGTTCTCCAAGGCGCTGGGCGGCTGGTACGACATCGTGGTGGTCATGTACCACGACCAGGGCCACATCCCTCTGAAGGTCGAGGGCTTTGTGTACAACAAAGCAGAGGGCCACTGGGATGCCGTGGCCGGCGTCAACGTGACGCTGGGTCTGCCTATCATCCGCTCCTCCGTGGACCACGGCACCGGCTTTGGTCATGCCGGCGACGGTCACGCCAACGAGCTGAGCCTAGTTAACGCTATGGATTACGGTATCCGCATGGCGAATGCCAAGGAATGAAAAACTTTGGAGGAAAAGTATGAATACATATCTTGCCAGCGTCATTGAAAACGTCAAGACCAAGCACGCCAACGAGCCCGAATTCGTCCAGACTGTGGAGGAGGTCCTGACCTCTCTGGAGCCCGTCATCGACCAGCACCCCGAATATGAAAAAGTAGACCTGCTGAACCGGATGGTAGAGCCGGAGCGGATGTTCACCTTCCGCGTCTGCTGGATGGCCGACGACGGCACCTGGCACACCAACACCGGCTGGCGCTGCCAGTTCAACGGCGCCATCGGCCCCTACAAGGGCGGCCTGCGGTTCCAGCCCAATGTCTATCCCGGCATCATCAAGTTCCTGGGCTTTGAGCAGACCTTCAAGAACTCCCTCACCGGCCTGCCTATCGGCGGCGGCAAGGGCGGCAGCGATTTCGATCCCGCCGGCAAGTCCGACGCTGAGATCATGCGCTTCTGCCAGAGCTTCATGCAGGCCCTGTACCGCTACATCGGCCCCGACGTGGACGTTCCCGCCGGCGACATGGGCGTGGGTGCCCGTGAGATCGGCTATCTGTACGGCGAGTACCGCCGCCTGAAGGGCGCGTTCGAGAACGGCGTCCTCACGGGCAAGGGTTTCAGCTATGGCGGCTCTCTGGTGCGTCCCGAGGCCACTGGCTACGGCGCGGTGTACTATCTGGAGAATGTGCTCAAGCACGAGGGCGAGGAGATTGCGGGCAAGACCATCGCCTGTGCGGGCTTCGGCAACGTGACCTGGGGCATCTGCAAGAAGGCCGCCCAGCTGGGCGCCAAGGTCGTGACCCTGTCCGGCCCTGACGGCTACATCTACGATCCCGACGGCGTTGCCACCGATGAAAAGATCAATTACCTGCTGGAGATGCGTGCCAGCGGCCGCAACAAGGTGAAGGACTATGCCGACAAGTTCGGCGTGGAGTTCCACCCCAGCGAGAAGCCCTGGGGCGTGAAGGTGGACATCATCATGCCCTCCGCCATGCAGAACGACGTACATATGGAGCAGGCCAAGAAAATCGTCGAGAGCGGCGCCAAATATTACATCGAGGTGGCCAATATGCCTACCACCAACGACGCCCTGAAGTTCCTGATGGAGCAGCCGGGCATCATCGTGGCGCCCTCCAAGGCCGTCAATGCCGGCGGCGTGGCCACCTCCGCTCTGGAGATGGCCCAGAACAGCGAGCGGCTGGTGTGGACCGAGGAAGAGGTCGACAAGCAGCTCCACCAGATCATGAACACTATCTATCAGATGAGCGTGGACGCCGCTGAGAAGTACGGCCTGGGCTACAACCTGGTGGCGGGCGCCAACATCGCGGGCTTCCAGCGGGTGGCTGACGCTATGATGGCACAGGGCATCTTCTAAAATGGGTATATGTTTTCGGCGCGCAAGCGCCGGAAACATACCAGCGAGCGCATATCCGGGTAGTTGCCCCTCCCGGATATGCGCTCGTTTTAACTTGAAAAAGACATTAGCACGGCAAGATCGCCATGATCACGGATCTGAATAAAATCCTCTGTGTATATTACGGCAGTATTGCGCAGGATTTATAGGAAAATAGATGCATCGTTCGCACAGAAAAGCGTACCTTTGGTTATCGTATCAAAGGTACGCTTTTTCTTAATATCAAACTACTGCATCATCTTTAGGAAATTTTCCATCACTGAAATCGATAGCCCCGTTCCTGAAGGTTGCTCAGAAATCCCATGAAGTAATCGCGGTAGCAGAACGAGCGATCTTCGTATCCCGCGACGCTGTGGAAAGATGCGATCCGCACCTGTTCATTCAGCCAGACGGTATGGGGATTGGGATTCCGGCATGGTGTTTCATCCATATACAGCACACTCCTTCTTTGCGATTATCTTATCAACCTGGATGACTTACCAACAGCTGGTGGGAAACAATCTGATACGTTTTGCCGTTCACCTGGCGCAGCGTCAGCAGCTTTGAGCCGCCGACCTCGCTGTACAGCCGGATCAAGTCTCCGTCCTTTTCCCCACGGGTACAGACAAACATACCGGGGCCGAAGTCCGAGGTGTAGTTGTAGTAAGCGTCGTACTCCGGCAGATAAGCTACATCCTTTGTGTTCAGGCCCGCCGTGGAGATACCCGCGTACTCGCCGAGGATCAGGTCCACCAGCCGTTTCGGGTACTTATGGACGGGTACCGACATCTTCTCCAGCGATTCCTCCCAGTCGAAGGGCCAGCCGTCCACCTTCCGCAGGGCCTCAAATTCCGCGTCAGTCACCTGACTGCCGTCTCCGGGGAAATACCGCATGAACTCCTCAAAGTTCAGCTCCGTCACATCGTCATAATAGGAGGTTAGGTTGCGCAAATTGAACAGAGGATAAAAGGAGACATGGTTTGCGGAACTCTTGACGGCACTATATGTGAACGGCGATTTTCAGCTGCCGGAGACCTTCTTTTATGAGTATGAGGAGACACCCATTCAGGTGAAAGCCCGGCTGGACGGCTTTCCCGTCGGGGACAGCGCCATCGTCACCAATGAGGCCACGCTGGGCTTGGTGGCGGACGGCACCCTGGCAGAGCATCTGATGAGCACGGACCTGGACTGCCGGACCTTCCGCATCCACCTGAACACCGATGGCACGGAAAGTGAAAAACTGGCCTGCGCCAAGGCCATCCTGACAGTCTCTGATGGAGCATACGACGTAGCCAGTCGCCAGGAGATGGCGGAGGAATTCTACGCCATGTACGGTGGGGACACTTGCGGCCTTTGCCGCTGTGTACGCGTTGGTGTACGGCTTGACGGCCCGGACCTATGAACGGATCGTCGGCAGCGTGGTGTGAGGGTCAGCCAAATGCGTTTTGCAGGCAGAAATTCAAATCCACTTCATCGGTAACCATCCCGCCAGGGCAAGCCCCGGCGGGATTTGTTTACAAGAGAAAAGAACAGGAATATCGCAATGCCCCGAGTCAAAATTTGCGATGCAGTAATCAAAGAGGAGGGCCGCGGATATGGGGGACGCATCAAGTAACAATCCTTGCCCTGTTTGACACTGTGAGCCGCTGTGTGGCCTCAGCGGGGGATGGGTGGCATCCGTACACCTTCACGCCGCTTCCAAAGCGGCGTGGGCGGTTTGTGGGAGAAGTCCTGCTGCCGCTGAAAAATCCCCCAGAGCCATGATTCTGCCCACAATAGATGGAGTACCCCCTCTTCACCAGATAGAGGGGAATATATCAACAAGACGAAGGATAACGAAGAAAAGCCTGAGGATCGGTCTGCCTCCTGCTTCACTCTGCGAGCCGCTGTGCGCAGTTTTGCCGTGAACGGCGAAACTGGACGTCGACCTAGGCTGTGAGGGCGGATTGGGACCTGTTTCCGACGACCTGCGGGGGACGAAAAGAACAGCAGGATAAAGAACAGGCGTCAAGCGTGACGCCCTGTTCGGCCACTTCTGCCCGCAGTGCGGGCAGTTACGGGAGTTTTCAGGGCGTTCCAAAGTGGGGTCAAAATCGAAAGGGTGATATCACTTCTGCGGTCGTTATCCCCGAGAGCTTACTCTCGCAAGAAAAAAGTAGGGGGCATGCCCCGAAAAAGATGCTATCGTGAACAAAAAAGACATCTTCCGCTCTGCCGAACGCCAGAGCGGAAGATGTCTTTTTTTGCAGACGAACACACTCAAAAATTGCGTCGCAAAACAAAGAATAAGCCTCGGCTCAGGTCAAAACCCAATTGATAACAATCTGATAACTCTGCCCTGTTGGGATGGCTATTAAGGTCAGGGGATGGTATTGTGTGTCGCTGATAGGAGGCGATACGATGTACGAATACATGAGAGGACTGCAACGACAATTCTTCAAAGAGCCGGACTTCCCGGAGCTGCGGCAGGAAATTAACGAAATCTATCAGGCATTGACCGAAGGCAAGGCCAAAACGGAACGCCGCGGTCTTCTGAAGCTGGTAGACCTGGAAGCAGAGTTACGAGACGAAACATCCCTCGCCAGCTTTGCGGCAGGCTTCCGTCTGGCTTGGGGGATCATTGCGGAACTGAATACAGAGCCGTCTTACTCCTTCGCCGAGGAAGAAGAACGCCGAATGGGACGGCTCGCAGAGCAGAGGAGGGATGACTGATGGCAAAGAAACGAGCCAACGGTGAGGGCAGCATTCGCAAGCGGAAGGATGGCCGCTGGGAGGGCAGGTACACGGCAGGACACGACCCGGGAACAGGCAAAACCATCTACAAGAATGTTCTTGGCAAGACCCAGGGAGAGGTCAAGGAAAAGCTGAAAAAGGCAATTGCGGACAGCCAGCAGTTGGATGTCACCAGAGCGAACACCTACACGGTCAGAACCTGGATCAAACTGTGGTATGAGGTCTACGCCGAACCGAGATTACGAGAAAAAACGAAGGACTACTATCTGAACTACATCGACAACCACATCATCCCCGAGCTGGGCGACATCAAACTGGATAAGCTGACCACCATTCAAATCCAGAAATTCTACAATGACCTCCAGAAGAATGGCCGGGTGCAAAGATATAAGCACATTCAACTGAAGGAAAAGGGCTTGAGTGTCAGAGTCGTCCACGGCATCCACACCCTGCTGAACAACTGCCTGGAACAGGCGGTCAAGGAAAGACTGCTCCTTGTAAACCCAGCCAAGGGCTGTAAACTGCCCAAGATGGAGAAAAAGGAAATGAAAGTGCTTCCACAGGAGAAAATCGGGCCGTATCTGTCCGAAGCTGAAAAGCGTGGCCTGCTGGCAGCGTACTATCTGGAGCTGACCACAGGTCTGCGGCGGGGAGAACTTCTCGCCCTCCTCTGGACTGATCTGGACGTTGAAGCAAGGACCATCTCGGTGACAAAGCAAGTGAACCGTATCAAGGGGGAGCTGGTGGTAAGCCAGCCGAAAACACAGAACTCGGTCCGGACACTGGCAATCCCGCAGCAGGCGGTAGATCTGCTGGTAGAGGAACACAAAAAGCATCCGGGAAATCCGTATATGTTCCCTTCACCCAAAACGGGCACCATGTTCGACCCGGATTCCTTCCGGCATACCCATGACAAAATCCTGAAAGCCATCGGAGCAGAGCATATCCGATTCCATGATCTCAGACACACATTCGCAACGCTGTCCCTAAAAAACGGAGTGGATGTCAAAACGCTATCCGGCGCCCTGGGCCACTACTCAGCAGGATTCACCCTTAGTACCTACACCCACGCCACGGCGGAAATGAAACGGGACGCCGCAGACACCATCGGAAACGTCATCAGCCAGGCAATGTGAGATGTGCCAAAAAATCAACCGAAACTTGTACATCCGAAAAACACGAAAAAGCTGTAAAAATCAGCATGGGACGGGGAAAATCCCGTCCTGTGCTGTCTAATCCTTTCCGCTCATTTCCGCTTATGGGTCACGGTCTGGGTCATTGGTAAAGCGGAAAGATTCAAGCGAATATTTCAAACGAAAAAGCAAAGAAAAGTTCCTGATTTCTTGCGAAATCAGGAACTTTTTGGTGGAGACTACTGGACTCGAACCAGTGACCTCCTGCGTGTGAAGCAGGCGCTCTAACCAGCTGAGCTAAGCCTCCATACGGATATGTAATTTTTTTCTGCCCATAAGACGCCGTGCACAACGGCGTCCTATGGGATGGTGACCCGTACGGGATTCGAACCCATGTTACAGCCGTGAAAGGGCCGTGTCTTAACCACTTGACCAACGGGCCATTTGGAAGTCCATGAAGCGCCGGGGCGCTTCATGGATCTGGTAGCGGCACCTGGATTTGAACCGGGGACACTGCGGGTATGAACCGCATGCTCTAGCCAACTGAGCTATGCCGCCAAATGTCTAACCCGAACGGGCATCAATTACTATACCAGAAGGCGGCGGCGTTTGTCAAGTGTTTCTTCGAAAAAAATGAAAAATTTCAAAAAACCGGAAGCAGAGGAGAGACTCGCTGCCGCTGGCAGGGTGCCCCGAGGCCGGCAGCCCGGATACGGTGGGAATGAGGCCGGGCGGCTCCTACCGCCCGGCACCGTCTTTTCAAAAATCCACTCATGTCATCGGGCGGACCGGAACGCATTGTAGAGCCGGAAGAGATCCTCCAGGGCGGCGCACAGATCTGCCCGGGCGGACTGGCGGGCTACCTCCCAGGGCACGGCGCGACGGTTGGTGGACACGATAGCGGTGACGCCCTCTTGATAGGCGTCCTCCGCGCCGGGGGCCACGTCGCCCACTACGGCCACCACCGGGATCCGTGTCTGCCGGGCCCGGTGGGCGATGCCGATGACCACCTTGCCCCGAAGGCTCTGACAGTCGATACGGCCCTCGCCGGTCAGGACCGCGGTGGCACCAGGCAGCAGGGCATCGAAGCCCACGGTGTCCAGGACTGTCTCGATCCCCATCTGCAGGCGACTGCCCAGGAAAGCCATCACACCGGCTCCCATGCCGCCGGCGGCGCCAGCACCGGGAAGGTCTGCGATCTCCCGGCCCAGGTCCTGGCGGATCACCTCCGACAGGTGGCGCAGATTCCGGTCCAGACGGGTCACCATATCAGGGTCGGCCCCCTTCTGGGGGCCGAAGACGGCGCTGGCGCCATTGGGACCGCAGAGGGGGTTGTCCACATCGCACATGGTCACGATCTCCACACCGTTCAGCAGGGGGAAGCGATGGGACATGTCGATCCGGCACAACCGGTCCAGCGTGCCGCCTACAGGGACGTACTCCGCCCCGGTGCCGTCCAGAAAGCGGACGCCCAGAGCGGCGGCACAGCCGCAGCCGCCGTCGTTGGTGGCACTGCCGCCCAGGCCCAGAATGATGCGCCTGGCGCCGTCCCGGATCGCCGCCAGAATCAGCTCTCCCACGCCGTAGGTGGTGGCTCCCTCAGCACAGAGACGGCCTTCCATCAGGGGCAGGCCTGCGGCGGCGGCCATCTCGATCACGGCGGTGTAGCCATCGGCCAGCAGACCGTAAAAACCAGAGATCTTACGAAAATCCGGACCGGTGCAGGGCACCTCTACCCGGTGGCCGCCCATGGCGGCCAGAAACGCCTCCACGCTCCCCTCGCCGCCATCCGCCACGGGAATGGAGACCACCTCTGCATCCGGCACGTGGCGCAGAAGGGCCTCCCGCATCAGCTGGCAGATCTCCAGGGAGGACATGGTCCCCTTGAAGGAGTCCGGCATGAGAATCCACTTTGACATGAGTTTCCTCCTCTCTGGATGCGCGGGGCGGGCGGAAGGCCCGCCCCGGTCCGGTCACGGGTTGACCACGTTGATGGGGGCGCCCTGAAGGTAGGCCCGCACGTTGTCCACGGTGCAGTCCATGATGCGCTGGCGGCTCTCCCTGGGGGCCCAGGAGATATGGGGGGTGAGGATGCAGTTCTTGGCGGTCAGCAGGGGGTTGTCGCCCCGGATGGGCTCTGTGGACACCACATCCAGCCCGGCGGCCGCCACCTTGCCGGAGTTCAGGGCGTCCGCCAGGTCCTGCTCCACCACCATCTGGCCCCGGCTGTTATTGATAATGATGACCCCGTCCTTCATCTTGGCGATGTTCTCCCGGTTGATGATGCCGGTGTTGAAGGGGAACAGGGGCATTTGGAGGCCCAGAACGTCGGACCGGGCGAACAGTTCGTCCAGGGAGACGTACTCCACCCCCAGCTGCAGAGCTTCGTCCCGCTGGCGCATGTCGTAGGCGATGACATGCATCCCCAGGGCCGATGCGATGGCGGCAGTGTGGATGCCGATGTTCCCGCAGCCAAGCAGGCCGTATGTCTTTCCCGCCAGCTCGATCAGGGGGTAGTCCCAGTAGCACCAGTCCGGGCACTGTTCCCATTTCCCGCTCTTTACCGTATCATTATGATAACCGATGTGATGGCAGATTTCAAGCAGCAGGGCGATGGCAAACTGGCTGACGGAATGGGTGCCGTAGACCGGCACGTTGGAGACAGGGATGCCCTTCTCTTTTGCGCAGGCTATGTCGACCACGTTATAGCCGGTGGCCAGCATGGCGATGAAGCGCATGGAGGGACAGGCGTCCATCACTCGGCGGGAGATGGGGGTCTTGTTGGTGAGGACCACCTCCGCACCGCCGATCCGGGAGATGATCTCGTCCTCATCGGTGAGGCTGGTGCGGTCGTAAACCGTCAGGTCTCCCAGCTTCTCCAATTCTCCCCAGCTGAGATCGCCGGGGTTTTCCGTGTATCCGTCCAAAATGACGATGTGCATTTCATTCCTCCTGTCTGTGTGTCCCCCGGCCCGCAGGGGCCGGGGG
>UMEU01002866.1_pt1 | contig 19034 bp, 8 predicted proteins | sample 1964831 | NCBI WGS metagenome assembly UMEU01 (sample SAMEA4836028, study PRJEB28245) | human gut metagenome | biome: gut microbiome; material: fecal sample | place: Denmark | collected 2008
CGTGGGACACACGGGGATAGCTCGCTTATGCTTAGCACAGTGGTGTTATCGAACGAGAACCAAACTTGCCGAGATTGGGAAGCCCCCACCTCTACAGGTGGGGGGAGGATGTCACTTATCATAGTCTTCTTACAATTCAGCATAAAATTTTATTTCAGCGGCTGTCTGGTTTTGATAATAAATAGCAAATTAATGATTTTTGTTGGAAAAAGAAGGGGATTCCCCATTCTCACCAACTGTAGATTTAGAATAGCCAGAAAAAAGAAAAAAATAATACATCCCAGATGCGGCTTGGGAGCGTGTTTAAGATGCGAACGAGCATCATAAACACAGCGACTATAGAGCAGAAGGGATGTATTGTTTTTTCTTTTTTCGTCTATTACCAAATCTACAAATCAATCACTGGTAGATAAAGATATGCTTCTTCTCCCTGATAGCATTCAAAACACATCCCCTGATGTGATATTTTATACTCTTTTTGCGTACAGAGCCATTCGGTAAAGACGTAACGCCAGCCATCCCGTACAGCATCCGCTACTTTTTCAGGAGTTTCCTGTGATTTAATTGTAAAAATTGCGTATCGTCCGGCAGGAATCTCCACCTTATGGAAACCATCCGGAATTTCTGTAGAGTCAGTTAAAAAGCCAAAGAAATAGTGTAATTCACCGCTGATATGGTCGGGATGGGTCCATAGTCCAACTTCGCCATAATCATGGATTCCTTCTGGATAGGCAGGGTATTCTTTAAAATTAATGTGATTCCAGTAAGCACCGGATTTGCTGTAATCACTGTCATATTCGCCGGGAATCTCGTACCCAAGTGCTGTCTGTGACCGTAATGCTTTAATTTCAACGTGTAGCATAATAAGAACCTCACTTTCTTTATTTTGTTTTAAATATTCTCGTGCGCTAATACCATATTCTTTGCGAAATGCTTTAGAAAAACCGGAACTGGTTTCAAAGCCATTATCAAATCCGGCCTGTGTGATACTCATTCCAGATAAAATATCCTTTTTTGCTTTTTCCAAACGGAGAAGGCGTATGTATTTTCCCGGTGACATATCACAGCAGATTTTAAAAATGTGGCAGAAATGATAAAGAGAGTAACCATAGCGGGAAGCCAGAGATTCTGCTGTTAATGTGTCTTGAAGGTGATTTTTTATGTATGTAGTACAATCTTTTATTACTTCTAAAGAATTATTTTTATTCACGATCTCTCCTTTCCGCAGTTTCTATGAGTGCAGTCGGTGCGACTGCTCGACTTGAATATAAATATCATACACCAATACACAGGTTATGTTTTATAAATATTGTATCAGAGAAAAGAAAAAAGACTTTTCCAGAGTTGCGAAGTTTATCTGAAGAATAGAGATTGTCCGTAGTGGGAGTTGTAAATTGACAGAATGTTAGTGGTGATTTACAATATAACTAAAAAACATTTGGATATTAAAAAAATAATATTCAAGTCGAGCAACTGCGAGACTTGGCGCGTGATTCTGGTCAGCATAAGCTGACATATTCTTTACAGAATCACTGCGCATCCTCGCGGAGCGTTTATCTCAGTCGGAGATTGGACTCCCACTGAGACAAATTTGCTGTCACTCACCACCTGAAGGAGGTGGGAGTCTTCTCGACTGAGATAAAATAACAGAGAAAATGAAAGAAAAAGAAATAGAAATAATAGAAGGATAGAGAAAATGAACACAGTGAATGAGACAAAAACATTTTCCTCACTTCCGGAGGAAGAATCAGCTTTATGGGAACGTATGAGAGACACTCTTTTGTGCCTTCAGACAGATAACAGCATTTCGGTAAAAGATCTGGCAAGCAGACTGGCATACTCTACGCAGGAATTCCTTTATCTGGCTGACATTTTCTTTGACAATTCTCTTGATACAATCAGGGAACAGGTGCAGGGATTAAATATTGAAGAGGATTATACAAATCAAGTCCTTCCATTTGAACGGATTCCTGATAGTTCTATGATAGAATATAAAGTTGTGAGAAGAATGGCACAGACAGTAGAGGCAGATATGCTGCCTTTAGAAGGCGATATTTTTCAAAACGGAATGGAATATATCGAGAAGGATGTAAAGGAAAAGTGGAAGGAGAGGGAGCGTGCCGGAGAGTATATGCAGTTTTGGTGGCATGATGATTCATACCATTTCTTTTATATGATTGGGCAGGAAGTTCCAAAAGATGCCGGAAAGGAAAGTGAAAAGAAGAGAATTGATATTGGGGCATCGGATTATGCAGTTTTTACGTTAAAAGAGCAATATTGGGATAAACAGGCACCGGATATTATAAAAATGTTGATAAAATATGCGTTATGTGACTGGATAAAGCAAAGTGAAATGCACTATGACAATCGGAAAATGTATTTTATTTCTTTTGAAAACGGACTGTACTCAGTATATCTTCCTCTTAAAAAAAGAATGCATTCGGATTATGTAATGAAAAATAAAAAAGAGGAGAAAAAGATTTATGGAGTTGACGAGTGGATTAGTTATATTGATGAGCATATTACGGAGAATTTAACAGCAAAAGGTCTTGCAAAGCTGTTTCATTATTCCGAGAAACACTTAAAAAATATTTTCCAGCTTTATTATGAAACGAGAATCACCGATTACATAAAACAGAGAAAGCTGTACTTTGCTGCAGAAGAATTAAAAGAAGGAAAGAATCCGGAAAAAGTATGTGCCAAATATCAATTTGCAAGTTATAGCGTTTTTTCTAATGCATTTCGCAAAGAATACGGCGTTGTTCCGGCAAAGTATTACCGGATGGAATTTCAGAATATTGCATGGATCAATTACATTGATGAGCATATTACAGAAGATATCACACCAGAGATGATGGCGGAACATTTTAACTATTCCAGAGACTATTTTCGCAAAGCCTTTCAGGATGATTTTGGAATGGGACTTAGTGCGTATATCAGTCAGAGGAAAATACAAAAAGCAGCCAGAGAATTACGTCAGGGTGTCAAGGTAGCCAGTTTAGCAAAAAAATATGGTTTTAAGTCGAGAAATGGATTTGATAAAGCCTTCCGCAAAGCCTTTTGTACTAGTCCTTCCAAATATGCTAAAGCAAACACAGAAGTTGTTGACTTAAATCAGTTTTACTCAGAATATAAAGATAAAATGAAAGTATCCTTTATGGACGTTGATGATATCAAAATGGTTGGCTGGACGATCATCCCAAATCGTGGACGGGAAGTAGATATACCGGCACAGATAGCATTCTGGCTCGATGAAGACTCACCATACTTCAAGAAAATGAACTCTGTAGCCGGAAGTGCGAATGGAAATGATAAGATTGCCATGTGGTATCATGACCCGGAATGTATCAATATTCAATATGTCCTTGGACCGGTTGTAAACAACTTCACGAATGTGCCGGACGATGCTGTGAAAATAGAGATAGCCGCCGGACGATTTGCCGTATTTGAAACAGACCGCGAAAGCGATGTGGATAATCTCGCAGATACCATCCGTATGTTTTCCCGGTGTGTTTTTTATGGCTGGATAAAAGAACACCGCGATATGGTCTCTTTACAGAACTTTACTTTTGAAAGATACATCAATAAAAAAGTATACATATATGTTCCGATAAGAGTAAAATAATAAAAATACCCCGTCAGATCATTCAGTCTGACGGGATTTTTTCTGCAAAAAATGTCAAGCATTTTTTAAAAAAATCTAAAAAAGGTTCCAAAATGACGAAAAGACATCCGTCTGGTTGGAATACTTTTTAGAAAAGCTATGTTATAATAAATGTACAAAAAAATACATTCTATTTTAAGAAAGTTGGTACAAACCACACAGGCTTACCCCTACTGTGAAAGCGGATGCCCTCACAAATACCACTGGATCTTCCGGGAAGGTGTGAAAAGGCAGAAGAAGCTTAAGTCAGGATATTTAAAATAGAATTCTAATGAACAGGACTTTGGGTGGGAGTGCTGAGTACATTCATTCGATACGTTTAGAGAAATCTTTACAGAAGTCGAAAAGCAAGTCTCAGTTTATTTGTTTTTATCTAATGATTTCTATCCGAAAGTTCCACACATAAAATCCTGACACAGCGTTTGGAAATTGCAAATATCTGTAATTTTCAAACAGGTAATATCAAAGGAGGTAAAACAACAATATACAGTTATTTCATATGCAGATAATAATGTGAGAGTAGTTGAGACCACAATAAAAAAAGGTTCAGTAGAGAAAGCACATAAGCAGATAAATCGTATAGAAGTTGTTTTAAATCAATATATTGCTAAAGGAGCTATCCGTTGGCAATGGGAGTCGCGACCCATTAGTAACATGTAGACAAAACCAAAGAATGCTATCTAAATAGCGGAGTTTCTAAAGGAGGAAAACTTATGAAGACTTTAAAAAGAATGCTCGCAGTGATGCTCGCAGTAGTTATGATGATGGGACTTGGTGTAACATCTATGGCAGCAACACCATCTGCTGATGGAAAGTATACAATTTTAGTAGAGATTGATACTAATGGCGATGGTAATGCCGAAGATAAGATTCCAGTATATTTAAATGCGGATGGTTCATATACAGGAACAGATGGACAGACGTATAAATATAGTCAGCCTGACACCAATGAAATTGAAAACTATGGAGTAGCAACAGCATTTGATGCGCTGTATGCAACAGGTAAAGTAAACAGTTTTAAAGCAGTGGAGTATTTAGATACTACAACATGGGAAGGAACTGGAGTATATGGAATAGCATTTGATGAATTTAATGGAACAAAGAGCGATTCTAAAAAACTTGATTCTGGTAAAACAAGATATTATTACTGGGAAGTTTCAATTAAGGATGACGGGGCAGAAAAATATGTTTCTGCACAAAATTATGCTACGAACTACTTAGCTTCTAATATTCAGTCGGTAAAAGTAACCTATACTTATATGGACTATTAAAAGTTACATAATAATAACATAAAATGAGAGAAGGGGCTGTAGCACTGGGAAGATGGTGTTGCAGCTCTGTTCTCTATATAGAAATATAGCGTTTAAGTGGACGGGAGAGGTAATGAAAAAAATAATAGAAAAATATCTGTTGAGCATAATCATATGCTTCCTTTTTATAGCAGCAGTGCCTGTAGCTGTTTCGGCACAGGAGAATACTAATACATCTACAAAAAATGTATTTAAAGAATTATATATGATTCGGAAAAATGGACCGTATGGAGGAGAATTAATCTGGAGATGCACTCCGATTGATGAGGAAAATAATATTTATGTTCAAAATGAAGTGCTTTCTGAGACGGTGGGAGTTAGTGGAGATGCTTATTCAGGGGGGACTTTTTGGTACTATGGATTTTCTGGCACGCTTTCTTCAGATACGGCATATATATCGGAGATGCGGCAGTGGGAGAATGGAAAGAAAATAACAAAAGAAAGTATCAACACAGAATTGGCATACTGTCTTCCAGAAAATACAACATATGGCACTTTTTCACTCAATAAAGGGGAGAGTTTATCTAAATATCCACAGTATATACGAGAAGAAGGCAATGTATTTCATACAGAAGATAGCTTTCCAGTTTTCAGAGCTCAGGTTTTTGACGTGATAGTATGTGACAAGAACGAGGAGACACATTGTACTATTATTACAGAAGTTACCGATCGTAATAACGAAGATTATGATGACTGGACCGACACATCGATGAAAGGAGTAAGGGATCACATCGATTTGTATGATGGGAGTGATAAACAAACAAAAAAGATAGATAAGTTTTCGGACAAATTAACTTGGAGTACGGGAAAACGCATTTTTGGATTAAAAAATTATAAGTTAGAAGATAGGGATGTAATAGAAGTTCCGTCAGATATTCATTCCATACGGATGTCTTATGACAATAATTATCCTGAACAGGAAAACACAAATACTTATGCATTGTCTCCGGACTTGCCAGATATAACATCTGTGAATGACTATAGTGAGAGGCAGATGATTTATTATAATTACCATTTTTATCGGAATAAGTCAAAAATGGTATGCATTAATGGGGGAGAATGGTATCAGGTTCATCAGACGGAAAAGAGTCCGGAGTTAAAGTTAAGGAAAGGGATAAATATTATTTTTTTGTCAGGAACCAGCCCTGACCAGGCGAAAAAAGTAAGAGATAGAGATGTAAACGGAACTTCATATATATATATATTATATTGGGATGGCGATGAAGATTATAAGATAACAAAAAGTTCCGATGCATCACTAAAAAAAATAGAATGTTATCAGGCTGCCTACAATATGGGAGAAGGAAAGGGATTATTCGCTAATATTCCGGTAAATGAAAAGACGAATGCCGATGGAAAGACCTATAAGGAGATTTCCATGAAAGCAGATGAACCATATATTTGGATAAATGCAGTACCGGCAGATTCTGGAGCATCAGTATGGGTGGATAATAGTTCGGAATTGCTTGGTGGATATTTTAAGCATTTGAGTAGTGCACAAGATTATTTTGATGTGAAAGTGACTTCTGCTGATGGAAAACAGACTGATACAGAGAGAATCTATATCAAATGGAGTGCGGGCGGTACTGATTTGAAGAATCTGGAAGTGATTTCCGGAGGCACGATGGAAGAAAAGTATACGCCAATAACCAGAGAATATTATGTGAAAATGAAAGAATCTTCGGGAAAGATAAAGTTCTCTTATGAGACAATGAACGGGACTACAGTAAGAATATATGAAGACCGGCAGTTAAAAGATACGATAACACAAAGTGGAAAATATGAGTTAGAGGCAGAGAAAGGTGTAAGAGAGATTCAATGGGAGGTGACTTCCCAAAATGGAAAATCTGTCAGTTATTCTGCATATTTTGTCGGAGAAAAAGAAGAAGGAATATCGTCGGAAACAAAGCAGCGTGCATCTGACATGATTAAAAAAATGGAGAAAAACGGGTATGTCAAGTATCTTACTCAGCAAGAAGGAGCTGATTATTGGAAGACATTTGGAGCGGCCGCTTTAGGAGAAAAGTATCTAAATGGTATGCTTGGCTATAATGTGCTGAAAAAGAATTTTAGTCAATCTACAGATTATTCAGCGGTCATTTTGGAACTGGTTATGTCAGGAGAGAATCCGTATGATTATCTGGGAGTAAATTATGTAAAGAAATTACAGGAATTTAACAATAGTGGTGATTTTGGGATGTACTCGGCTAATATATGGGCGTTATCAGCACTTCAGGCGGCGGGGGCGCCCGTTCCAAAGGAAACAGTGGAAATCGTAAAGAAGCAGGCTCTTTCTGAAACATTTGATTTGGATATGAGAGGCTGGGCTTTATATGCGACGTCATTGTATAAAGATACGTTTACGGACAAAGAGTATGCAAAATTAATCCAGTCAGTGAAGGATATTCAGATACAGAAGACTACGGATATGAATGGAATTGATGTGACAGGGGTTTTTGAGAACTTTTATTATACGAATCGGAATATTATGTCACATGCCTGTATGGTGACAGGGCTGACTGCTATAGGAATTGATACTGGGAAAAATGAATGGAAAGGACGGAATGGAGCTGACCCGGTAAGTGTTTTAGAAAAATATCAGTTAAGTACCGGAGGCTGGTTCTACTCTCCGGAGAATCCTTCCCAGGGAGGCTGGAATAAAGATGCGGTTATTGCAGTGGGAGACCTGTACAATGGTTCAAATGTGTACACAAGATATTATCTGACACCATCAAGATATAAGAAGCTTCTTGATAAAGCAGAAAAACTGCTTGCAGGAACGATTACGGAGGGCACAAAGCGGGAGGCATTACAAAAAGCATATGAGGAGGCAGAAAAATATGCGGATGAGAACAATGTTACTTCAGAGCATGGAGATGCCTATTATGCCCTTCAGGAAGCAATGTATGCAGTGGACGAGAGTGTGAAGCCGGGAGTATTTCTTGGAACTGCTAAAGAAAGAGAACAGGTGAATGCTGTTATAAAAGCAATTGACTCGATTTCTTCCTACAGTTATAAGGATAAGACAAAACTGGATTCCATCAAGAAACAGTATGATGTATTAAAGGAGAAGCGCCTGTTCCACTATGTGACTAATGCAGATGTGCTTGATAAAGCACATCAGTATGTGAATGGAATCGACACATTCCTTGAAAAGACAGAAAAGATAGGAAAAGTCAACCTGACAAAGACGGCAAAGATAGAGAGAGCCAGAAAGGCATATGATTTCCTGAATGAACAGCAGAAGAAGGAAGATGCAGTACAGAAAGCGTTCCAGATCTTATCTAAAGCAGAGACAAAGCTAAAAGATGCCAAGACTGCCGATAATGTCGTGCAGGCGATAAAGGCACTTGGGGAGATTGTGACTTTGGATTCTGAGGAAGATATTGAATCCGTCAGAGCTGCCTATGAGAGTCTGACAGACAGCCAGAAAACTTTTGTTACAAATATTGATAAGTTAAAGGAGCAGGAAGACGGTCTTAAAAAGTTACAGCAGCAGGAAGAGAACAAAGAGGCGGCGCACAAGGTCTCAGACCTAATTGACAAGATAGGAAGAGTTACAGCAAACAGTGCAGATGATTTAAGACAGGCAAGAACTGCCTACGATGCATTAGAGAATGACGAGGCAAAAAGAATGGTTTCTAACTACATACAGTTAGAAGATGGAGAAAAGATTTATGCGAACCTTCAGCATGAGAATATCATATATGATGTCGTAGATAAGGCTTCTTATGAGATTGGTCAGATTGATACTGCATATGGAGAAAGTGCGGACATCACTGCTGAGAATGCCGATGCTGTAAGAGAGGCAGTGCAAAAGGCGGAAAACTATATAAAAGAAAAAGAGCAGGAATATGCATATTTTAGGCTTATGCTTTCTAATTATATGGACTTATCAGCGGCAAAGACAGCCCTTGTCCAGTATGAACTGTCTGAGAAAACAGAAGCTTCTGTTGAAGAATTTAAACAGGCAGTGGGAGAAATCACAGGCTTCGGTATAGAAGAACAGGCAGTGATAGAACGTGCAGAGATACTGTACGAGCTTCTCACAGAGGAAGATAAACTGACAGTTACAGAAGAATATGCCCTGTTACAGCAGGCGGAAGAAGCTTTTTCTGTATGGCAGGCAGAGTTTGATAATGTGCAGGAAGTGGTATATGGAACAGAGCAGATGGGAGATGTTACCATAACAGGTGCAGAATCTTATCAGGAAGTAAAAGATGCTTATGATATGCTGTCAGAAGATGCGAAGAAGCTTCTTCCTGACGAGATAAAAGAACGGCTTTCTGAGGCAGCGGATACATACCAGCAGCTACTTGCACAGCAGGAAAAAACAGAGGAGGTCGTAAAGAAGATTGACGATGCTTCAATCATTTCAGATCTGTCAGATGAGGTAGCAGTAAAAGTGGCAAGAAAGGCATATGATGCACTGGAAAACCCATACCGCGTGACAAATTATGAGACGTTGCTTGAAGAGGAAAAGGAAATCCTTTCTCTGAAAAAAGTACAGGAAAATCAGGAATTTGCCAATACCGTAATCACACAGATTAATGCACTGAAAAAAGTTACTTTATCCGATAAAGAAAAGGTAGAAGCAGCAAGACGTGCCTATGACGGACTGACAGATGCACAGAAAAATCTGGTAGATAATCTTTCAGTATTAGAGGCTGCAGAGAGCCAGATAGAATCCCTGCAGAAACAGCCATTAAAACCGGCACAGCCGCAGCCGGCGAAAAAGACAGAGACCAAGAAGACTTCTTATAAAAAGATTGTTTTGAAGAAAAAATCTTTGAAAAAAACAATTTATTTTAACGGAAAGAAACAGACGTATTCTCTGGCACTATTCGTAAATAATAAGGCAGTTAAGGCGGAAAAGATAAAGTGGAAATCAAGTAAACGGACAATAGCGGCAGTATCTAAAAACGGAAAGCTGACCGTAAAGAAAGCAGGAAAAGTTACAATCACAGCTTCTTATAAAGGAAAGAGATATAAATATAATCTTGTGATTAAGAAGGTTCAGTTGAAACTTAAGAAAAAGAGTATCACTATCAAAAAGGGGAAAGCGGTGCAGATAAAAAGTGTGGCATCCCCTAAAAGAAAGATACAATATAAAAGTTTAGATACAAAGATTGCATCTGTAACCAAAAAAGGGAAGGTGGTAGGAAAGAAAAAAGGAAAAACAAAGATAAGGGTAAGCTGTAATGGGCTTGTCCGGTATTGTAAAGTTACTGTAAAATAAGGCAAAGCTATGAAAGTATCGGAAAGGAAAGAAAATGAGAAAGTTTTATTCAAGAATACTTGCAGTATGTATGGCAGGTACAATGGCATTTACACCATTTACACCAGTGGGAACATTGATTGGCAATAATATTACGATAGAGGCAAAAGCAGCAGACGCTGTAGATACTTCCTGGTATGATAATCGTACAGAAGGACAGACAGAATTTACAATTACTACGGCTGCACAATTAAGGGGATTAGCAGAACTTGTAAATAAAAATGAAGATATTTTTTCAGAATGTAAAATTAAACTTGGAAAAGATATAGACCTTAATAATGAACAGTGGACTCCAATAGGAAACGGATATGAATTTAATGGTGAGTTTGATGGCCAAGGCCATACAATCTATAATTTAAAGGAATCAGAAATAGAAGATGCAAATTATATAAAAGCAGGTCTTTTTGGAGTGGTCAAGGGAATATCAGTCGAAAAGGAGGATGGAACTTATAATATTACACCTGCAGTTATAAAAAATGTAACGATTGAAAATGCCGATATAGAGGTGACCAACACTAAGAATAATGTGCCTAACACATTGGGGGGAACAGGGGCATTGGTTAGTTATGGAGTAAATATTAATATTGAAAACTGTAAGGTAAAGAATGCTAAGATTACTGCGAATAATAGTTCTCCAAGAGCAGGAGCAATGTTAGGAAATATAGAGGCGGGTAAAATTACAAACTGTCAGGTAGAAAAGTCAGAGGTAAATGCGGGTGCTAATGACAGAGTAGGTCTTTTATGTGGTTATATGCAGGGGGCAAGTTCTTCAAATAAAAAAAAGGAACAGGCAAATGCAATACAAAATGTAAGAGTACAAGGTTCTGTAAAAGGAAGAAATTCTATTGGTGGGGTAATAGGTTATTATAAAGAGCAGTATAATGCAAGCGAAAGTATTTTTAAAGGTGCTGTCACACAAGAGGGAACAACCGTTGAAGGCGTAAGTGCTGTTGCTGGTATAGCTGGATTTAGTTGGAATATAATCGAAGAATCCATAAATAACGCATCGGTTACAGGAACAACAAATGTTAGTGGAATTACTTCTGTATCTCAAACAAACAAAAATGGAAATATAAACGGTGGAAATGTGAGTAATTGCATAAATAATGGAGATGTAACGGGTGATAGCTATGTAGCAGGAATTCTTGCCTGCAAAACAAGTTATGCTGCCTGGACAGCATCTGCTATAGATAATTGTTATAATAGGGGTAATATAGTTTCTAAAGATGATAATGTAGATGCTATTGCAAAAATTACTGGAGGTAGTAAGTATACAGGTACAACGGTTTCTAATAGTTATAATTTAGGTAATGTAAATAGTGCTTCTGGCAATATTATTTTTAATGAGAGTAATAAATATACAAATGTTTATTTTAAAACGGATTCTTCTGAGATAGTATCTCCAAAAGGAACAATTGGTCAGACAGAAGCCCAGTTCAAAGATCGTACAGTAGTAGATGCCTTAAATGCTAATGATGGTGTAGAAGAAACTGTATGGTACCAGAACACAGAAAATCCAGATTTAGCTTTCAACATGACTGTAACCTCTGATATCACAGTTCCGGAAACATTAAATGTAACTTTAGGAAAAACAATGAAATTACAGGCTTCTGTAACACCGGAAGATGCTACTAATAAAACATTAGTATATACTTCTTCTGATGATACGATTGCTTCTGTAAAAGAAGATGGAACCGTAAGTGGTCTGAAACTTGGAACAGCAGATATCACCGTAAAAGCAATGGATACCGGTAAGGAAAAGACCGTAAAGGTAACAGTAAAAAAAGCAGAGAAAGAGCCAGCAAACCCAACAAACCCTTCACAGCCTACAACTAAGACGGTTAAGAAGGGAACAAAACTTATAGTAGGAACCAATACTTTTGTTGTAACAAACGTAAAAGCAAAAACAGTTTCTTATAAAGGAACTAAAAATAAAAAGGCAGCAAAGATTACAATTCCGGCAACAGTAAAATCAGGCAAGCAGGTATACAAAGTAACTACTATCGCAGATAATGCATTTAAAAATAATAAGAAAATAAAAACAGTAGTAGTCGGAAAGAATGTTAGAACAATTGGAAAGAAAGCATTCTATGGATGTAAGAATTTAAAGAAGATTACTGTACAGAGTAGTATTATTAAAAAGGTAGGGGCAAAAGCATTTAAGGGCATTAATAAAAAAGCAGTCATTAAAGTCCCTTCTAAAAAATACAAAGCTTATAAAAAAGTATTTAAAGGAAAAGGTCAGGCAAAAACAGTTACAATTAAGAAGTAAATATCAGATGATATGAGGAGCAGGGACTGCTTAGATGGAGCAGTTCCTGTTCTGTAATAGGGTACTATAGTGATAACTGAAAGGTAATTGCAGTACTTTATAAAGTGAGAGGTGAGACCGAATGCAGAAAAACAAAAAATATTTGCTGACAATGCTGACATTTGCATTTGTGATAGCATGTACATTCTTTTTTCAAAAGGATGTAAAAGCAGCAGAAAAAACAGGTACCGTTACATTTTCAATTGAACGTTTTACGATTGGACAGGGGTATTTAATAGAGCCATGTCAGGTAGATATTTATGATACAGATAATATTGCATCTGTAGTGGATAGAGTACTTACACAAGAAGGATATGGTTACGAAAATAAGGGAAAGATACAAGATGGATTTTATCTTGAACAGATTTATTATGCAGATACCGGAAGATTGAAGATTCCTTCTATAATTTCTAACGGACAGCTCAAACCAATAAAAAATGCAAATAATCAAATTATAGCAATTCCTACAAATACAAAAAATGATGGTAATCCGTATGGCGATGAAAAGGGACATTATGCATTAGGAGAATTCGCGTATTGTAATATGTCTGGTTGGATGTATACGGTAAACAATGTATTTCCGACAGGAATGTCCTTGGTAAAACCAAAAGATGGAGACATCATTCGTTTGCAGTTTACGCTTTACGGTTATGGAAGAGACCTCGGAGAAAAACCTGCAGATGAAGAAGATAACAATTATTTGAAATTACCGGATAGGGATGCGATTACAAAACGACTTGCAGTAATGCTAAAGTATAAAGCAAGCTGTGACGAACATGGTTATAAACAGGCTTATCAGAAAGCATATAATGCAGTGATTGACTGGAATACAACAGAAAAGAAAATGAAAGAAGTATTTTCTGCACTTCCGTCAGAGAAAGAAATTCTTCAGTGGGGAGCAGAATATAATGCAAAATTTGCTGAAAGTGTGACAAAAACCATTAACGCTATCGGTACAGTAGATTTATCTAAAGAATCTCAGATAGCAGAGGCAAGAAAGTCTTATAATGCGTTAACCAGTGAACAAAAGGAACTTATTTCTGCAGATACATTAAAAGTATTAACTGATGCTGAGAAGAAAATTGTCAGTCTGAAAGCTGAAAAGAAAACCCAGGATGAGGCAAAGAAAAAGGCAGAAGAAGCCGCGAAAAAGAAAGCTCAGCAGGAAGCTCTGAAAAAGAAATACACCCCATCTAAAACATCTATAAAATCCATTAAGAAGTTGAAAAAGAATCAGGCGAAGATTACGTGGAAGAAAGTAAAAAATGCAACTGGCTACGAAGTATACCAGTCCATGAAGAAAAACAGCGGCTATAAGAAAGTGAAGACAATTACCAAAAATAAGACAGTGACTTATAAAGCCGGAAAGCTAAAGAAAAAGAAAACTTATTACTTCAAGATCCGTACTTATCGTAAAGCAGGAGGAACAACTTATTACGGTAATTACTCAAATGTAAAGAAAATGAAGGTGAAATAATTGTAGGACAATTTCACCCGCTTAATTTCCTAAAATGAAGCAAATACACCCGTCTGGTTGGCATATTTTTTTTAAAGTCTATGTTATAATATGTACATGGCTTGCTTCTCAGGCTCACTTAGGGAACGCTCCTTATTTTCATTCTGAATTGCCAGCCATTTGATTTTAGAATGAAAACAAATATCTGGGCTAGAGAATGTAACAGTTTTATAAAAGTATTTGGCCTGTGCACCTAATGCATGGGCCTTTCTTTTCTACGGAAAACTCTCAATTTCTCTTGGATATTTTGTAAAATGAGTGAAGGAGAGGGTAGAATGAACAAGATGTATCAAAGGTTAAAAAGAAAATGTATATCGCTTGTACTTTTTGCTCTGCTTGTGGCATTTATAGTTCCATACTATGCATATGCGGCAGATAATGGGGCAGAACCGGCCGCGGCCGCTTCTACTGCAGAGAGTACAGGCGATTTTTCTATGTCAGAAAGTGAGACATCGGAAAGCGAGACATCAGAAAGGGAGGAGACGGAGTCTTCGGAAGAGGAGGAGCAGCAGACCAGGGAAGATGCAGATGCATCAGCAAGTACAGATGCAGATGTACAGGAAAGTACACAAGAGCAGACATTAACAAAAAAAGAGAGAAAGATTGTCCGTAAGAATTTGCAGCTTGGAAGAAGTTATGGTTTTTATGCTTGGGGTGCAGAGGAAGATGCGGCACAGGGACAGTCTGATGAATCAGGAGTGGCAGTGCAGACGGAAGCAGAGGCGGAAGTCTTAAGCCCGGATATTGATACGGTTTTATCTAAGGTAAGAAGCTATATCTTAAGTAAAGATACGAAGCCGGATTACAGTAGCATATGGAATGTTATTGGTTTAAAAAGGAGTGGGCTGTATGTGCCGGAATCTTATATAAATCTTTTTTACAGTAATGTGATTGCATACTGTGAGAGCAAGGACTGGCAGATTACAAGAGCAAAGTATTCAGATTATTCAAAGCTTATACTTGCATTAACAGCGATTGGTGTCGATGCAAGAGATGTGATGGGACATAATCTGTTAGCGTATCTGTCAGATTATGAGAATGTAAGCAGACAGGGGAATAATGGCACGATTTGGGCGTTGATTGCATTAAAGAGTAATCCGGCATATGAGATTCCAGAAGACCCTTCTGCAGTGCAGCAAAACTCAGAGGAGTTACTTGTTAAGAAGGTTGTAGGGATGCAGTGTCAGGATGGTGGCTGGACATTGATGGGAACAACCGGAGATTCCGATATGACAGGAATGGCGATGCAGGCGCTGGCTTCTTATTATAATAAAGATGGATATGAGGATGTTACAGCGGCAATTGACAAGGGTCTTGCGTGGATAGAAAAGAATCAGCTTTCCAGTGGTGGTTTTGGCACGATGAATACAGAAACTTCGGAAAGTGTGGCACAGATTATCACAGCTCTTTGTGGCGTTGGAATAGATTGTGGGGAAGATGTCCGTTTTATTAAGAATGGGAAATGGCCGATGACAGGATTATTCCAGTATTATATGCCAGAAGGCGGATTTATGCATGTAGCTGCTGATGCCGGGAATAATGGTGGCGGTGCCGGTGGCATTATCGATGGAATGGCAACGGAACAGGGATTGTATGCAACAGTTGCTTACCGTAGATTTTTGGATGGAGAGACATTTCTTTATGATATGAGTGATGTGGCTATTTCAGCAGGAACGAAGCCGGTAGTCAGTCCGACGATTGATACGGGGAGTAATAGTGGAGGAAATTCTTCTTCAACGACAGCAAAAAAGACAGAAACAAAACCGGCAGCTTCTAAAGTAAAGGTAATAAAAGTGGGATTAAATTATAGTACGATTTATCTTACAAAAGGAAAGAGTAAGACGTTAAAAGCGACGGTTTCTCCGTCAAATGCCACGAAGAAGTCAGTGAAATGGTCTTCTTCCAATAAAAAGATTGCAACAGTAAATGCAAAGGGAAAGGTAACTGGAAAGAAGGCAGGAACAGCGACAATTACAGTAAAGGCAAAGGACGGAAGTGGAAAGAAAGCAACCTGTAAGGTCGTGGTGACTGCACCGGCAACAGCGACAACCGCCAAAAAGACAACAACAACTACAGCAGCAAGAAGTCAGACAAAAAGAATTACAACACCGACATCGGGAACAACGAATCGTTCAGTAAGTACAGGAAGTGGAACACCAACTGCTTCGGGAACGACAAAGACACTTTCTTCCGGAAGCACTTCCGGTACAGGTACGGGAAGTACTGCGTCAAAGAGTGCAACAGGAACGACAGCGAAGAAGAAAGATACGGCAGTAGAGGCAACGACAGGAAGCTGGAACTTTAGCGGAGAGGATTACGTACCGGATACTTATGCGGCGGATGAGACAGATGCAGCGGAAGCGGACACCACAGCCGAAAAGGATAATGATACCTCGAAGATTGTGGCTGGTTTAGGGATATTTTATATAGTCAAAAGGATTTGCGCTATTGCAGTGGTAGTGATTATTGCTTTCATTTTATATAAAAAGCGTCATAGGATTGCAAGTGCATTACGCAATTTTCAAAAAGGCGGAGATAAGGAATAGATTAAAAAGATAATCTGTTTTTTAAAGAAAAATAAGGTGTATAGTGAGCAGAGTTAAAGCTAAGGATATACAAAGAAAGGGAAAAAGTATTTATGAAGAAAAAGGGATTTATGCGTGTCGTTCTGGCACTGCTTATGAGTATGTTATTGATTGTTTCAACCGGTTGTGGAAAGTCCGGTAATGGAGGAAGTTCTTCCGGTAAAAAGTCCGGCAAGACAGCAACACTTGCGGATATGAATGAGATTCCGGAGGATGGAATTATTACGAAGGAACAGTTTAAGACCGTTGCAGGAGACAATAAAAAGGTACAGTTTAAAGGGACAACAGATGATGGAATTACATATATCTGGACGTATGACTGTTCAAAGATTCAGAATCCAGCAGATCAGAATTTGAAGATTGATTTTTCAGAGAAAGGTCTTGATGATTTAAAGAAGCAGGCAAACAATGCAAATGATGCATTGAAGATGACAATGTACGGGAAAGGGCTGATCTGTGTACCAGATTTAGAGGTACAGCTTCCGGAAGCGTGGCAGTCGAATTCTGCTTATCTTGTAAAGGAACAGGCTGGAAAGCTTGCAAGGATGAGCGATGTTGTGGTAACAGCACAGGCAGAAGAGGATTCTTCCAAGAAAAAGGATACATCTGCATCACAGAAGGATTCGTCTGATAAGGTGAAGGAAGCAACGACTGCTGCCAAAAAGGATACAAAGCCACAGAAAGGAACCACTTCTTTAAAAATGAGCGTAACTTCTCTGGACGGAGATTGTTATATTATCGGAGGTATTACAGAACAGCAAAATAAAGGAGCAAGCGCAGCGAATAAGGCAGAAAACGGAACAACGAACAGTGAATCGGAAGGAAGTGATGAATCGGGGAATTCAGGAGAGAATTCTTATAACGAAGAAGGAAGTTCAGGAAGTGGAGATGTTTCTGATGGAGGAGCTTCTTCTTCTGGTTCTTCCGGCAAGCAGGATGTTGCAAACGATGAAGAAGTTTCAGGTTCTTCCCATACGTGTACGATTTCGATCAGCTGCGCGACGATTCTTAATAACATGAGTGATTTAAAAAGTGGCAAGGAAGAATTTGTTCCTTCTGATGGATGGATTCTGGCAGCTTCCGAGGTAGAATTTACGGAAGGAGAGTCTGTACATGACGTATTACAGCGTGTATGTAAGGATGCAGGAATCCAGATGGAGTCTTCTTTTACACCGGCTTATAATTCAGCTTATGTGGAAGGAATTAATAATCTGTATGAATTCGACTGCGGACAGCTTTCCGGATGGATGTATAACGTAAATGGCTGGTTTCCTAACTACGGATGCAGTAAGTATACGGTACAGGACGGCGATGTGATCAACTGGGTTTATACATGTAATCTTGGTAAGGATGTTGGAGATAATTCGATGTATTAAGGATGTATGAAATAGAGATTTGATATAATAAAGATTTAATATAATAGAAATTTGATGTAATGGAGATTTGATTTAGATGAAAGATACATTTTCGACATATCATCCTGTTTTAAATATGCTGTATTTTTGCGGAACGATCGGGGTGACGATGTTTGTTGTTCATCCTGTGATTCTGGCAATTTCATTTATATGCGCTGTTGCGTATTCCGTTGTTTTAAAAGGATGGAAAAAGACAGTAAAGTTTAATCTGCTCTTCTCATTACCGATGATGATCATTGTTGCCCTAATTAATCCGATGTTTAATCATTATGGAGTAACGATTATAGGATATCTTCATAATGGAAATCCGTTTACATTAGAAAGTTGTGTGTACGGTCTTGTGATGGCAGTGATGCTGGTATGTACTCTTGTATGGTTTTCCTGCTACACAGTTGTTATGACATCAGATAAGTTTATTTATCTTTTTGGAAGAATCATCCCGGCACTTTCTTTAGTACTTTCCATGTGCCTTCGCTTTGTACCGAAGTTTATCAAAGAAGCATCTGTTATTTCTGATGGGCAAAAGTGTGTCGGGCGAAGTGTAGAGAATGGGAGCCTTATTAAGAGAGCAAAGCATGGAATTACAATTTTTTCGATTCTGGTTACCTGGTCTTTGGAGAATGCGATTGAAACATCGGATTCAATGAAGTGCCGGGGATATGGAGAGAAGGGCAGAACCGCCTTTTCTTTATATCATTTCGATAAAAGGGATTTTTTGTGCCTTATTTTTATGATCATTACATTCGGAGCAGCGATATGGGGCTTTTCAAAGGGGTATGCATTTTGTTCTTATAATCCTCGGATCGTTGTAAAGGGAGTACCCTTTACAGCAGGCAGCCTGCTTGTCTTTGCCGCTTTTTTATTGTTTAGTATCATGCCAGCAGCGATGGAGATTTTAGACCGAAGGATGTGGAAGGCGAGAAGAGGACAGGTAGAAAGTGCATCACCGGCTGGG
>UMEU01038212.1_pt1 | contig 18510 bp, 18 predicted proteins | sample 1964831 | NCBI WGS metagenome assembly UMEU01 (sample SAMEA4836028, study PRJEB28245) | human gut metagenome | biome: gut microbiome; material: fecal sample | place: Denmark | collected 2008
TCCAAGAAATTCCGCGAGGAACATGAAGAAGAAATCCTGCTCCATCAGGCAGCCAAAAATGCCTTTGACGAGATGGGCGTGAAGAAGCTGCCCAAGGTTAAAGACCTGCAAGCCGAGTATGCCAAGCTGCTGGAAGAAAAGAAGAAAACCTATGCCGAGTACCGGCGTTCCCGTGAGGAAATGCGGGAACTTCTGACCGCCAAGGCCAATGTGGACCGGCTGCTGAAAATGGACGAGGAACAGAAAAAGGAACAGGAAAAAGACCACGGCCAGCGGTGAGCCGGTCATGGTCCAAAGCGTTCGCAGAACGCGCAGCCGCAGAATGAAATTCTGTGTCCAAAGGGGTTTGGGGGCGCTGCCCTCAACAAGCAAAGCGGAGGGGAAAATCACGGCAGGATTTTGCCCTCTGCGGGCCGAGTGTATTAACACCGGCATTGCTTGCCTCTTTTATCACCCCCTGTATCAGGAATTCTTGATAACCGCTTTTATCTGTACCTGTTAGGATTAGCCGATGAGCACATTGCGAGTGTCGGAATAAAGAACTATTTTTCAAAGGTTGATTTATGCTTGATTTTACAGATAGTCCGACAAAAATATTTGACATCATCTTTTGTCCATTCTATACTTAAATATAGTTAGATGTAGCAAACCGACAGGAGGTGTGAGAAATGCACTCTTATGAAAAACAAGCACTCTCTGGTGCGATTGAGATATTATCACAGTCGGAATTGCCAGATAGATTTGAGGGCATGAAGCTATATGGTTTCTCAGAAGAAGCTAAAGATGAATTGCGCCAGGACTGCAAAATTTTCCGACTATCAAATGAAACAGGACACGGAAAGATTACCGTCTATCAGGTTTTTCCAGGTATTGAGCTTTACTATAACGATATGCACATGGGGTATTGCAACCAAAACCAAGCTACCGCAAAAAATATGATAGAGATTAACCACTGTCTGATTGGACGTTTTGAGTGTAGCTTTGGTGAAAACAGTTGTTGCTACATGGCTGAAGGTGATTTATCCATCAGTTCTGGGATGAAGAAAAAATCAAATTCGTGTTTCCCTCTGAACCATTATCATGGTATTTCCATTATCATCAATCTGGATGAGCTACTGCCAGAGGTGCGGCGGATTATGGAACTGCTGAATATTGATTTGAAGTATATTCAAACATATATCTGTGAGGGCAACCGTTGCTGTATCATGCGAGCCAATCCGTCGATTGAGCATATTTTTTCAGAACTTTACCATGTCCGAGAAAAACGAAAACCGGGATATATGAAAATTAAAATGCTGGAACTGCTTTTGTTTTTAAGCGATCTTAATACGGCAGACGAAGTTTTGCAGATGGATTATTTCAATCGAAATCAGGTTGCATTGATTAAAGAAGTGGCGTCCTATATTACGGAGGATTTAACGACACATCACACAATTGAACAGCTTTCTCAGAAATTTGAGATTTCTACAACAGCGCTGAAAAAGTGCTTTCGGGGCGTATATGGAACCTCTGTTTATTCCTATCTTCGTACCTATCGGCTTCAAGTAGCTCAAAAACTACTACTGGAAACAGAGTTGTCAGTGACGGACATTGCAAGCAAAATCGGATATGAAAATCCGAACAAATTTACTTCTGCCTTCAAGGAAACGTATGGAAGTTCTCCAACGGAATTTAGAAAGAGTGTCCGTTTGGATAGGAATGGGTCTGTATGGAGTGGCGAAGAAATCTGAGTTGCATTAAAATATCCTTTGTCAGATAAAAGCAGAAAGAGCGCTTGAGGCTGGCCTATTTTTTGAATAGCCAGTTAGATGGTGCTAACTCTCTGCAAGACAAAGGAGGATTTCCAAATGGAAAATGAAAAATCGACAGGCAACAAGTACACTGTCAAAGACGCGGCAATCATCGGTATCTTCTGTGCGGTCATGTTCGTTGTATTTATGGTCTATTCGACCCTGACTGGCGCTTCTCTGTTCTATTCCATGATTTTTAACGCCGCCGGTGCGGCACTTATCCTCGCACCGTTCTATGTTTACATGTGCATGAAAGTTGGCAAGCATGGCCCCGCCCTTGTCTACAATATCATGTGGGCGATTATCGCCGGACTCATGATGGGGCCGTTTATGATCCCGTGGTTTCTGGGTGGTGGCATCATTGCGGAGCTCTCTATGTGCGGAAAGGGTGCCTACCATGACATTAAGCGCGTGTCTATTTCGTGGGTAATCACAGCATTAGTTCGTGCTGCACACGGGATGTCCGAAATCTGGTTCTTCAAGGACGCATTCCTCGCCACCGGCGTCAGTGAGCAGCAGGTTCAGGTTCAGACCCAGTATTACACTGATCCGAAGTATGTTATTCTGAGCCTGGCCGTTACCGCAGTCCTGGCCATCCTTGGCTGCATGATTAGCAACAAACTGATTGTGAAGCACTTCAGAAAGAGTGGCGCGATTAAATAAACTATGAACATGAAATTTGATTTTCGGACCAAATTGCTTGTCATAGTTCTCACTATGTCGCTTGTGGCGGTGCTCACAAGCGATATTTTGATATACACACTTTTTGGCGTTTTGAGCGTGTATCTGATTATTCAGGGCTTTGGCAGGCAGACAATAAAATATCTGATCGTCTGCGGCATTTTTATCGTGTTGAGGCTGCTTTCCGGGGGGCAGGGCATTACCATCCTTATGCCGGAAATGTTCCTGTTTATGGTGCTTCGTATTTTGATGATGGTTATGGCTGCACAGCCTGTGATCGGTATGCCTCCAGGAGAAGTTGTGGCAGTTTTTAAGAAAATCCACGCTCCAGACGGAATTGCGCTTCCCGTAACCTTTATGCTGCGCTTCTTTCCTACAGTACGCAGTGAGTTTTCTGATGTGTTTGCCTCACTTCGGCTGCGAAAGCTATTGTCATGGAAACACCCTTTGGACGCAATGGAGTATATTGTTACACCTGTTATTTTCCGTTCATCCAGAATAGCCGAAGAACTTGCTGCTTCTGCTGAAAGCAGGGGGATTTCCAATCCAGGGAAACATACTTGCCGCAGAAAGATAGAATTTCAAAAGCGGGATTGGATTATGTGCGCGATTGCTGTTTGTGTAACCGCACTCTATTTTGTGCTGGAAAGGACGGTAGCATAATGGTAAATGATGAAGCAAAGCAATCCGTTATCCAGTTTGAAGATGTATCTTTTGAATATCCGGGAGCTGAAACAGAGAGTATTCAGCATATCAACCTCGACGTAAAAGAGGGAGAATTCCTTGTCTTGACTGGAGGAAGTGGCTGCGGAAAGACAACTCTGACACGATTGATAAACGGGTTAGCTGAACAATTTTATGAAGGAACACTGAAAGGGCGCGTCACCCTGTTGGGACGTAGCATATCGGAATATCCTCTGTATGAAATCGGGAAAAAAGTAGGCTCAATCTTTCAAGACCCCAAAAGCCAGTTTTTTGCCAGTATTACAGAGGATGAAATTGCGTTCGGGTGTGAAAATTATGGCGTTTCCTATGAAGAACTGGATGGGCGGGTTTCCAATGCAATTAAGCGTATTAACGGAGATATGCTGCGTGGGAAAGAGATTTATCCCATGTCCAGCGGAGAAAAACAGAAAATAGCGGTGGCCTCCGTCAATGCTGTTGATCCAGAAATTTATGTATTTGATGAACCTTCGGCCAATCTGGATATGTATTCCGTTGAGGCACTTAAAAATCTTATGCGCGAATTGAAGGCGGAGGGACATACCATCGTTGTTGCTGAACACAGGCTTTATTATCTTACAGACCTTGCAGATCGCTTCCTCTACATGGAAAATGGAAGCATAAAAGAAGAATGGAGTCCTGAAGAACTGCTTTCCATGTCAGAAAATAAACGGCAGAAAATTGGAATCCGGGCCGCGGATTTGCGCCATATCGAGGTAGATATTCCTCCCAGAGAAGATAAAAATGTGACATTAGAGGTAAAGCAGCTGGCCTTTTCTTACCGCAAACATCCAGTCTTTCACGACATATCTTTCCAGGTGTATGCTGGTGATCTGATTGCGATCGTAGGACATAATGGAATTGGGAAAACGACGTTGTCTAACATTCTTTGCGGGATACAGAAAGAAAAGACAGGGCAGGTTTTATACAATGGGCAAGAAATTTCCAAGGGTAAAAGAAAGAATTTTGCCTATTTCGTTATGCAGAATACGGATTGCCAGCTGTTTGGAGACAGTGTGGAGGAAGAATTGCTCTTGAACGGTAAAGGAAGTACCCAGGAGCAAAGGGATGATCTGCTGAAATTATATGGACTTTTTGAATGGAAAGACAAGCATCCTGCTACCCTGTCTGGAGGTCAGAAACAACGGCTTACTCTTGCCGTATCAGATTGGATAGATACGCCTGTTTTGCTTTTGGACGAACCTACCAGCGGCCTTGATTTCAAAAATATGATGAGAATATCTGAGCATTTGAAGGCTCTGGCTCAAAAGGGAAAGACCATTTTGATTATCACCCATGATTATGAATTTGCTGCTATGACTTGTAATCGAGTGCTTCATTTTGTTGATGAAGGTCATGCAGAAACATTCCCCCTGCAAGGAAACCTCCCTCGGTTATATTCTTGCCTCATGTGTCAGTAGTTGTGTGTCTGAATGGATAGATATGCCCTGTATGGAGTGGCAAAAACCATAAAATACTTTTATGATAATAGGCGGGTTAGAAGATTCTAACCCGCCTATTACTGCGAAAGGAGCCTTGCTTATGGAGAAGCAAAAAAATGGAGAGCTGTCCAGAATGTTCGGATATGCAGGAAACTACCATGTCCTGACTGTTTTAGGCTGTATCCTCTCCGGGATTAGTACCATTTTGTCTATGCTGCCCTTTGTTTGTATATGGCTTGTTATCCGTGATTTGATTCAGGCATTCGCTGCGGGGGATATATCTCTTGCAACGGAAAGTACTCGTTATGCGTGGATGGCAGTCGTGTTTGCAGCAGCAAGTATTTTAATTTATTTCATCGCGTTGAACTGCACCCACCTGGCGGCATTCCGCACAGCAACCAATATGCGGAAAACAGCAATTCATCATATTGTGACACTTCCGCTGGGATATTTCAGCCAGAACGCCAGTGGACGGCTGCGAAAAATCATTGATGACAACGCAGGACTTACAGAAGGATTCCTGGCTCATCAACTGCCGGATTTGACTGGTGCGGTTGTTATGCCGGTTGCTGTTATTGTGTTGATTTTTCTTTTTGACTGGCGGTTAGGAATCTGCTGCCTGATCCCTATGGGGATCAGTGTCATCTTTCTGAAACAGATGATGGGTGGAGACAATGCACAGTTTATGGGTAAATACATGACTGCACTGGAAACTATGAATAAAGAGGCCGTGGAATACATTCGCGGTATTCCTGTAGTAAAGGTGTTTCAGCAGACAATTTACTCCTTCAAAAATTTCCATGCAGCCATAGAAGAATATGAAAAATTTGCTTCCGGGTATGCTTTGAAATGCCGTATTCCTCTTACCGGATTTACAGTCACACTGAACGGCACATTTGTTTTACTTATCCCGGTCGCTATGTTGATTTTATCTGGAGTCAGCGGACAGGCCGCTTATGAAAATGTTGTACTGGATTTCCTGTTTTACAGTCTGTTTACTCCGGTCTGTGCAACTATGATGAACCGTATCATGTTTGCCAGTGAGCAGCTCATGGCCGCAAAAAGCGCAGTCAGCCGAGTGGAGGAAATTTTACAGGAACAGCCATTAAAGGAACCGGAGCATCCCATGATCCCGGCAGACGCTTCGATTGTATTTTCGGATGTGTCTTTTGCCTATCCGGGTGCCAAAGGAAACGCCTTAAACCATATCAGCTTTGAGGTCCCGGCAGGAAAAACAGTTGCACTTGTCGGAGCTTCCGGCAGCGGCAAAAGTACGGCGGCAAGTCTCATTCCCCGCTTTTATGATGTCCAATCAGGCTCCGTTACGATTGGCGGTGTGGACGTACGCAATATTGAAAAGCAGGAATTGATGAAAAGAGTTGCTTTCGTGTTTCAGAATACCCGCCTGTTCAAAGATACTTTACTTAACAACATTAAGGCGGCCCGTCCAGACGCCACCAGAGAAGAAGTGTTGAAAGCGGCCAATGAAGCACAGTGCAAAGATATTATTGACCGGCTTCCGGACGGGCTTGATACGCTTGTCGGAACAGGAGGCACTTATCTCTCAGGAGGTGAAAACCAGAGGATTGCGTTGGCAAGGGCAATCTTAAAAGATGCTCCCATCATCGTTCTCGATGAAGCCACAGCATTTGCAGACGCCGAGAACGAACATCAGATACAACTTGCCTTTGAGCGGTTGACCAAGAATAAAACTGTTTTGATGATAGCTCACCGGCTTTCTACAATACAAGACGCAGACCTTATTCTGGTATTTAAGGATGGACAAATTGCTGAAAGAGGTACACATGAAGAATTAGTCGCTTTGAATGGCATTTATTCTTCTATGTGGAAGGATTATCAAACTTCGATTGCATGGAAAGTCGGAAAGGAGGGTGAGCAGCATGATTAAAGCACTGAAAAACAAGTATGCGTTAAGCAATCAGGGTGCAAAGGATCTGCTGAAAGGAATTATTTATTCCGTACTGGCAAATATCAGTCTGATGTTTCCTGTTATTCTTCTGGCAATCGTTCTCAACCAGCTTCTTGCGCCTATTTTGGGAATGAATGCGCCGGAGATCAGCGCCATTGTTTATACAGTGATTGGTATTGTGATTTTAGCCGTTGTTTTTATCTTTCACTATTGCCAGTACACCGCAGCATATCTGGGAACTTATGATGAAAGTGCAAGGCGGCGTATCAGTCTTGCGGAAAAATTACGAACCCTTCCACTGACCTTTTTCCACCAGCGTGATATTGCTGATCTGACAAGCACAATTATGGGGGACTGTGCAAATTTTGAACACGCATTTTCCCATACCGTTCCGCAATTTTTTGGAGCGGTTATCTCAACAGGTATTGTTTGTGTGGGCCTGCTGATTTTCAACTGGCAAATGGGCCTGGCCCTTCTCTGGGTAGCTCCGATTTCCTTTGCGATTGTACTTCTGTCACGGAAATGGCAGGAAAAGCTAAGCAAAAAGCATATGAATGCCAGACTGGAACTTGCCGAAGGCATCCAGGAATGTCTGGAGACCGTACAGGATATAAAAGCCTGCAATCAAGAGGAAGATTATCTCCGCAAACTGGATGCAAAGATGGATGCTGCCGAAAAAGCACAGATTTCTTCTGAAATGACGACAGCGAGCTTACTGACAACCGGCCAGATGTTTTTACGGCTTGGGTTGGCGACAGTAATCGTTGTCGGAAATAGTCTTGTGGTAAACGGCAATGCGACCCTTTTTACCTATATTCTGTTTTTGATTGCGGCTTCTCGCTTGTACGATCCCCTTTCTGGGGCAATGGCAAATATGGCAGAACTGTTTTCCGTACAACTTCAAGTGAACCGTCTAAAAGAAATTGAAGAATACCCGGAAGAAACCGGCGAAAAAGAAATCCATACAAACGGATACGATATTACTTTCGATCATGTCCGGTTTTCTTATGAGAAGGACAAGCCGGTGCTGCGGGATGTCTCATTTACTGCAAAGCAGGGACAGGTTACCGCATTGGTCGGCCCGTCTGGTGGCGGTAAAAGTACGGTTGCAAAGCTGGCTGCCAAATTTTATCCCCTGGATGGAGGAAGAATCCTTTTGGGCGGAACCGATATCGCTCCGCTCAATTCAACCATGCTGATGAAAAATTTCTCTATCGTTTTTCAGGATGTCGTACTTTTCAATAACACCATCATGGAGAACATCCGTGTTGGTAAAAAAGACGCTACGGATGAGGAAGTCATTGCCGCAGCAAAGGCGGCTCAGTGTGATGAATTCATTTCAAAATTGCCGGATGGCTATCAGACGGTGATTGGAGAAAACGGTTCTACATTGTCTGGTGGAGAATGCCAGCGTCTTTCTATTGCCCGCGCTCTTTTGAAAGACGCCCCTGTGATTCTCTTGGATGAAGCAACCGCTTCTCTTGATGTAGACAACGAAACTGAAATTCAGAACGCAATTTCCAGACTGGTCAAAGGTAAGACTGTCCTTATTATTGCCCATAGAATGAGGACGGTTGAAGCTGCGGATAACATCGTTGTGTTGTCGGATGGCATGGTAGTTGAAAACGGAACTCACGAGAAACTTATGAAAGAAAATGGACTGTACCGTAAACTGGTCGATTTGCAGACAGCCTCTGCAAATTGGAGATTAAGCGTCTAACTCATAATAAGGAGGTACTGATGAAACTTCATGCGTCCGGCGAAGATTACTTGGAGGCCATCCTTGTCCTCCATAAGAAGATGGGCATGGTACGCTCCGTGGATGTTGCCAGGCACATGGAGGTTACAAAACCAAGCGTGTGCCATGCTGTAAACACCCTAAAAGACGGCGGCTTTCTGACGATGGATGAAGATCACTTTCTTTATCTGACCGATATAGGCCGGGAGGTTGCCGAAAAAATCTACGAGCGGCACTGCTTTTTCCGAGACAGGCTCATCGCCGCAGGCGTTGACCCAAAGACGGCGGAAACTGATGCCTGCCGGATGGAACACAACATCAGTATGGAATCCTTTGAAAAACTTCGGGATTACTATTCCTCTCAAAAGGGAAAATAGCTGGCCTGTACAGCAACGGACAAAGCAATGCGGCCGGGTAATACACCCGACCGCATTATTTGTTAGCGTTATTTTCTTTGGTATCCAACATTTTATCAATCAGGGCAAGCAACAGCTCCTGATCCCGCTGGCTGCATTGTGGAACCAACCGTCTGATCCGGTCAACAATTTCGCTGTCTGTGTTCGTCTGCGGCGCAAGGATTTCATCAAAAGAAGCGCCAATGGCATTGACAAGGCGAATCAAAACATCCAGGCTCGGCTTGCGCCTGCCGCTTTCTATGGCCGCTAAAAAACGAGGACTGATTTCTGCACGCTCCGCAATCTGTTCTCTCTTATAGTTTCGTTTTTCTCTGGCATTCCGCAAGGATGTCCCAAACGAAAAATCTATATGTCGTACTTTTTTATCCACTCTCCGTCACCTCACATAATAATATTTTACGAGTTACAAATATTATGCGGAATGATTGCAGAGTGGCTTTTTTATAGCTACTATGCGTTGCCTTTTTTGCTTAGGAGGAGATGATAATGCAAAAAGACAATGGCCTGCCTGCTCGTGGCAGGTCCTCTTAACGAAAAAAATCTGGCCGTGAAATTGCGCCAGAATCCGAAAAAAACAGTTTCTTCCCTGCCGGTTTTTTATGGCCTGCACAGGAACTATCAGTAGCAGAAAAAGAGCAACAAGATAAAACGGACACTGACATGGGATATTCCCATGCCTGTGTCCGTTTTGTTTTTCTTGTATTTCCACGATGCCGTTCGCCGCCTTCCGAGAGTTTGAAAACCACCCACTTTTCAAACTCTTGGAGGTAACGGCTATGAGTAAAAATCGTGAAGAAAGTACGAATTATTATCTTTACATAGATGGACAGGCTGTGCCGGTAAGCGAACAGGTTTACCGCGTGTATCAGCACTACGAGCGAAAAGAAGAATACTTTTCCTATGATCTGAAAACAGAAAAGTTCCAGAAAGACACTGCAATTTTCCTGCCCAGCAGAGAGGATTCCTATGAGCGCCTGCTGGAAAAGGACAAGCAGTTTGCCGCTTCTGGTCAGCCTGTGGAGGAACAGGCGGTCTCGTCCGTTTGGTTGGAGGAATTATTACAACATCTGTCATCGGATGAGAGGATCATTCTCCACAAACTGTATTTCGAGGACAAGTCAGAACGGATTGTCAGCATGGAGCTTGGAATTTCCAAAACAGCTCTGCATCAGCGTAAAGTCAAGCTGCTCCAAAAATTAAAAAATTTTTTGGAAAACATGGGAAAAGCATAGACCAAAACCACTCTCCCAACGGGGAAATAAGTGAGAGGGTCTATCTCTCTCATGCAGCTTGACAACTGAATACACGGCAGAACAGGTACATAACCCGCGCATGAGCGAGTGCAGGACGCCGCGAAGATGGAGCAGCCAGGAGGTGATGGACAAGCTGTTTCGGAGCGATCGACGTCTCTGTGACCCGGATGGTGGCACATCCGGCGCGATGAGGGCGCGGGGGCTTAAAGATACTTCCTCACGGCCCGCCAAAGACTTGGGGGGAACCCTGCGGCACACGATACGAACGATGCTGCGGAGTTATGACAGCCGCGCCAGCGGAGACCTGTTGTGTTCCCATCGTCAGGGGGCGTGGCAAATATGACGAGTAATCCGAACAGAATAACAGTAGCCGCACCAGGTTTTTATCCGAAGATTTCTTTCAGACTGGTGCGGCTATTTAAGTATTAAGATATTAAGGAGGCGAGAGTGATGTTTGAAAAATTCCATCGAGGTGACATATATTCGGCTGATTTAAGCCCTGGTATCGGCTCTGAACAAAGTGGCTCTCGTCCTGTACTCATTCTTCAAAATAATGTGGGAAATTGTTTCAGTCCTACGATTATTATTGCAGCAATTACCAGTGTAAGCAAAAAAAACAGAAAGTTCCCCACGCATTACCACTTAAATGACAGATGCGGTTTGGTGAAACCATCTGTTGTTATGCTGGAACAGATCAGAACAATCGACAAGTCGAGGTTAAAAAACTATATTGGTCATCTAAACAAGGATGACATGGAAAACATAAACAAGACGCTCTTGTGCAGTCTGGGGATTACATAAAAGTGCCGAAAGGCCGTATCATTTTCAGGCTGTGCAAGTAGAGTTATAATTTCGTTAGGAATTGCGGAGGTGATTCTGAATGGAGAATATCCAGAATAAAAGCGCATTGATTCCTTCAGATGAAATCCGGTCAGAAGAACTTCTGGCGGAACAAAAATTTGAAGCGTTTATCACTTCACTGGCACATATCATCGAGAAATATGGTATGAGAGTGCTGGGCGAGGTTGACGGAGCTGCGTGAGAATCGCAGCTTTACATAGGATATTTTCCAAAAGTAAATTTTGGAGGTATGAATTATGAACCGATATGGAAAACGCTGTGTTTTGTATCCGAGGGTCAGCACAGAGATGCAAGTGGACGGATACAGCCTGGAAGGTCAAAAAAATATGCTGACACGATTTGCGGATCGTGAGGAAATGATCATTGTTGATACTTATGAAGATGCCGGTAAATCCGGTAAATCTATTGAGGGACGGCCTGCCTTTCAAAAAATGCTCAGAGATATTGAGGATGGCTTGGACATTGACTATATTTTAGTGTATAAGCTGTCACGGTTTGGCCGTAATGCAGCAGATATACTTAACTCTTTGGAGTTGGTTCAATCTTATGGTGTAAATCTGATTTGCATAGAAGAAGGGATTGATTCCTCTCAGACAAGCGGAAAACTTTTGATTTCTGTACTATCTGCTGTGGCTGAGATTGAGCGTGAGAATATTATCGAGCAGACGATGAACGGGCGGCGCGAAAAGGCACGGCAAGGTGGATGGAATGGTGGCTTTGCTCCCTACGGGTATACACTGGAAGATAACAAGCTGATGATTGAAGAAACAGAGGCTGTGGCAATACGGAAGATTTTTGAATTATATACTTCATCGGAAATCGGTTTGGGTGGTATTGCGAATCAGTTGAACTTACAAGGCATACGGAAAATTCCGAGGCAGAATGGCACATTAGAGGATTGGACAGGACATTTTATTAAACTGATATTGGATAACCCGGTTTATTGCGGTAAAATTGCCTATGGACGGAGAACGAAGGAAAAAGTCAAAGGCACAAAAAACGATTACCAGATGAAAAGAAATGACGATTACATTCTGACAGAGGGACAGCATAAAGGAATCGTTAGTGAGGAGGTATGGGAAAAGGCTCATGCCAAGCGTCTTAGAACCGGAGTAAAGCAACCGTCAAAAATTGGGCGGGATCGAGTTCATTTGTTATCAGGTCTGCTGAAATGCCCGGTTTGTGGAAGTCCCATGTATACGAATAAACACGCATGGACAAATAAAGATGGCACTTACAAAGAAATTTACTATTATGTATGTAGTCGGAATAGGATGGTCAGGGGTAAGCATTGTGAATATAAGGCAATGCTGAAAAAGACCGATATTGAACCGATGGTCATTGAGGCAATTCGTGAGATCGTAAGGAATGAGGAATATGCCCAGGCCATTAAAAAACGGATTGGCGTTCAGATTGACACGAAAGCAGTGGATAAAGAACTGGAGGGCTATCAGGCAAAGCTGAAGGAAGTTGATCTGAATAAAACAAGATTGGAACGGGAAATTGACAGTCTCCCTGCTGATGCAAAATACCGGGAACGAAAGCTCCATGATATGACCTTGCGGTTAGATTCCCTATATGATGTCATTGTTGAGCTGGAGGAAAAAATCGAAGATGCCAGACTTCGGCGAGATGCAATTAAGCAACAGGCAATTACTCTTGAGAATATTTACAAAATCATGGTGAATTTCGACTGCGTTTATAATATAATAAATGACGAAGAAAAGAGAAATGTGGTCACAGCCTTGATTAAGGAAATTGAAATTTACAGGAATGACGAGTCTGAATATCCGCTAAAGCGGATTGGCCTGAATTTTCCGGTGTTCAAGGATGGCGGGGAAGTTACGGAACTTTTGTGGGACAAAGGGAATACCGTTGAGACCGTTGTTCTTTTGTCCAAACTTAAACCGGACGATTATGTTAAGGTTGATTTAAACCTGGACGAGTTGGATGCCACATCAGCAGAGACAAAAGCGACGTATCAGGAAATCAAAGACTATGTACAAAAGGAGAATGGATTAAAAGTTTCTAGCTTGTACATTTCACAGGTAAAAAGGAAATGCGGTATTATTGAAAGATCTAATTACAATCTTCCAAAATCAGAGACTGCAAAACAACCACAATGTCCACCAGAAAAAGAGGCAGCTATTTATAAGGCACTTCAACATTTTGCAATGGTATAGAGGTTCTATAAACTTTAAAAAATCCTATATCTCACTCTCGGATATAGGATTTTTTTTAATTTAGCTTTTATCTAAGCATCAAACTGGTTGGGTTTGGTACACGACACCCTTTGCGTCATCCAATTCCCATAAAATAAAGTCTGCTTAGATATGACCAGGTAAAACTCTTTTTTTCTGATCTTATATATAGTATGCAGTAATTAATTAAAAAAAACCTACATCACACCCTTGGACATAGGTTTTTTAAAAAAATTAAGCTTAACAAAACAAAACAATAAAATATAAACAAAAAATAATAATAAAAAGTAATCTGTACACACCCTTGGTACTTTGATTGATTTTATAATACCATGAAGAATACTACTTGTCAATCATTTTTGTATCAAAATTAGCTTTTTTAATTAGTCCTGGAATAAAAATTCCATTTTCTTCCAAAAAGTCTTCTGAAAGTAAAAGAGTATTGTAATCCTTTCCATTTAGCACATAATCATATCTAATCAAGATATTTTTATCTCTGAGCATTGAAAATAAATTAGTGTATAGGTTTGGCATATTCCTCCTAGATTCATTTTCAGGACAGAGTCCATTTTGTTGTATTTTGTTTGACAGATCAGAAGGTTTTGTTATACCCAAACTGATTGTTTTTCCAGCAGAATCCCTTTTTAAATAAGCGTAATAATCGGCACTAATGAGTTCGTTTATTTTTTCGAGAAGCTGAGAAAAATAAACCATATCGCTTGTTTTATAAGAATAAAAAGAATCTAGGTCAGGGTAATCTTTATAAACATCTAAACTAAGTAAGGATTCAATGGAGTAATGAGGGATATCAGTTTCTTCCATATGTAAGATATGGTTTGAACCCGTATTCACTTCAAAGTATAATACCTCTAACTTTTTATTTAGTAGTTTTACTTCATGAAAAATAGGCACCAAATCGCTATCAGAAGATACTAAAACAATCTTATCAATATGAGGATATTGCATCATATACTTCATACAATTAATCATTAAGATAACATCACTAGCATTCTTACCATTGAATACATGCTCAATCTCAACATGTGTTTTCCGTAAAATATTATAACCCTCTTCTGAAATTTGTACCTTTTGGAAATCTGCAAATAAGCGGCAACTTAATATGTTGTCACCTGTATAGTGTTCCTTGATTTTTGTGATAACATCATACATAATATTGGGTTTCTTAAAATCTCGATAATTATTCTTTAACGTAACAAAAACATTATCGTAATCGACTAAAATGAGTGTATTATCCATTATGGGCAGCCTCTCTAAAAGTTTATATAATATATATTAGCCTAATATTTACTTATAATCAAGAAGAATATTTAATGAAGTTTTAAAAGCTAATATTTTGATGTGGGATAGACAGTGGTAAAGCTACCTTTTACCCGTCCAGGCGGAGCTTGGCACCCTCCTAAGCGAAGCTTAGGTATAGGGTGCTACACTTATTTTTAAGTGTGGGAAAAAAGCACCATACTAAACTTGAATGCTGAATTTCAAGTGAGGTGATAAAAATGTCGTTTGATATAAAAAAATATAATAAAAATAACATGAATAAAATATTGAAACATAACACACGATACAGAGATGAACCAGAGCGAAATGTTAGTTACGCAAATCCAGATATAGATAAAACGAAATCATATTTAAATTATTCGCTGGGTACAGTTCGGGAAAATCCAAAAAAATACATAACTGATTGGATAGCCGCTATAGACAAGTTAAATCCGCCAAAAAGAGTGAAAAAGGACCGTGTACATATGATAGGCTTTAATATAGCGGTGCCAGAGGAGCTAGTTGGAACTGGAAAAGAACGAGAGTTTTTTGAGGCTGTACATAAGTGGCTGTGTAAAACTTTTGGAGAAGAAAATATAGCAAGTACGGATGTCCATCGAGATGAAATCCATGATTACTGGGACAGCCGAGAACAGAAGTGGAGAACATCCCGTGAGCACCTTCATTCTACAATTATACCAGTAACGGAAGATGCAAAAGGTTTAAAAGTAAATGCAAAGGAGTTTATGGATAAAAAGCGTATGATTGACCTGCATAAGAATCTGGATGATTGTATATACGCACAATTTGCTGTGCATACAATCACAAATTCAGAGCATGTAGGGATGGATACAGAAGACTTAAAGAGGGAGTCAATAGAAACACAAGCCAAAATGGTGGGTCGGTTAGCAGAGCAAGAAAGAGAATTAACTAGAATAAAACAAGAGCTAGTAAAAACTACTGTCGCATCAAGCATAGATGCTGCAAAAAGCGAAATACAAAGAGACTTATACAAACAACAACTGGATGAAATGAAGAAAGCCATTGAGGAGTTAACAACGCCTGAAATATATGCCGCTATTAAGAAAAAAGCTAATGAAAACATAGACAAAAAATATATCGAACTTGGAGAAAATCTAATACGAAAATAGACAAAAAGAATTTGCCAATAATACTATTTTCCAATAAATGAATGACAAAAGTATTTTGTCGGACGCTTATAAACACTGGAACTTTTCATTATCCAGTGTTTTTTGTTTTGACATAATGGATCGATATAAAGATACAATTAGATTCAAAAATTAACATAATTTAATTGAATTTATGACTTATTAACAATTTAAAATTACATAATATTAATAAATAATATTGATAAAATGCGAGGTATACAAATGACAAAATCAATTATGACAACCAAGAAAGACGCTAATACGATTGTTGAGGTGTTGACAGCTTTTGGAATTGAATCAAACGTAACTATCAGTGGTTCAAGATGGTGCGTGGAGTTTGATTTTGACCCTGACCAGATTAAGAGTAAAAGCACAAATGCTGGTCGCAAGCCTAAATGCACACTAACAGGCATTAAAATGCAAAAAGAACTTATGAAATTGGGTATGGCTGGTGTCTGTGAAAAATACGACATCACCGAAAGAACGGTTTACAGAAAACTGCATGAAAAATAAAAGTGCCTTTCGCTATGAAAGGCACAGTAGAAGATAAAAGTCCAATTGATTTGGAGATTTTTACATAGATAGTATGACGGTTTTTATAAATAAAATAAATTAATTTTTAAAAATATTTTTACCAGGCCAACAGCACAATTGGAAGCAATGTACGCTTCCTTTTTTTATATCAAAAAAAGAGCCCGAAGGCTCTTTGAATTATTGCAGGAATGCAGACACCATCTGTTTTTCAAACATGTGAAGTTTGTGGTTTGGTGCTAACGTGGCGTACCAGAAGTAACAGCAGTGATGGATGCCGTACATAACAGCACTCATAGTCTCAAGCAACGCCATTGTTGCTGAGTTTTTGAAGTTAGTCCAATAAATCGTCATTGAATTACTGGGTTTTTCCACTGGTGTTATCATGTCGTCGAAAATTGCATTGGAATAAGCTGCTTTTTCTTCATTGATGAGGGCGCGCATCTCAATGATCGTCCCAAAACGCTTATCCATAAAATGCCACAGCTCCATCTCGCGATGATTGATACTGTCATCCCATTTGTTAATTAAGTTTCTAAGCATATATGCCTCCTCTAGCTCACCACGTCTGGCAAGCATTTGAAAATAAATAAAAATGCCAGAGCATGATATGTCTCGAACAAATCGACATATATACAAAACTCTGGCATTCAGTTACACAGATATTATGTAATATTAGGTTACAAGATAAGGCGAAAGCACCTCTTTCAAGGTGCCTTCTATGCTTAGAAATTCAATTAGGGCGTGTACCGTCGTACACAAGTATATTATGATAGATTTTTTAATTTTGTAAACCATATCACTGGATTTTACTTTAAAATTATGATTCCAAGGTTGTCAAAATCTAAAACCACATTACTATATGTATAGCACCAAAATTTTATATGAGGAGAAATGCCTATGGAAAGATATGACTACACAAAAAACGGAGCGAATGCAGACGATTTGCTTTCGGATGTGGAACGCCTTGATGTTAAACAGAGGCTTACACTACACAAGATGATGGAGCAGATGATGACAGACGTGGAATCGGAGGAACTCAAGGAGCGTATGGAATGGTGGGACAACTCGATACTCCATGTACTCAAGGAATATGCAGAGATTACTTCTTCGGTCCTTGACGTTGAAAGAGACCAGCCGAACATCATCCAAGTTACACTACGCAACCACAACGGGATTGAATTTACGTACGACTGCCGTTGCCTTTACATGGTAATTATTATGGCCGTCATGGTGATTGTAGATGTCGAGGATGGTGCTCCTGTTCTCGTGCTAACATATGACACGAGCAAATTTGTCAACTAAAACGGTGAAAACATACTTGTCATGAAATTAAAAATAGCATAATTATGATACAACAATCACACCAGGAGGTAATCAATGGAAAAGCAACAAATTATATCAAAGGAATTATTGAAAGACCGTTATTTTCTTGCCAATATTTTAAAAGCAGTTGTTTCGGAATACAAGGATGTGTCGGAACAGGACATTGCATTTAAATGTATTGAGCCAGAAAGCATTCGGGACGATGTAGAAGTATCGAGAGATCGAGAATATGGTCTAATATTTGAAGCTAAAACCCATATTGACAATAAAACTCCAAAAATCCAAATTAAGATTAACTTTGATATCGAAGTACAAAGCGATCATGATACAGGTCTAATGGGTAGGCGAGCTGTTTATAACGGCGCTAAGATGCTGGATGAACAAGTTGATAAGGTGTGTACAATATGGATCTGCATTAATCCACCAGAGTATGTGGCGAATACAATTACCAGATTCAAAGTTGGGAAAAAGGATATTTTCGGCACGACAGATATTCTGGAAGAGGATTATAATTTGATAGAATCCGTTATAATCGGCTTAGGAAATGAAGATGCAGCTCCAGATACCCGAATATATGAACTGTTATATGCTTTGTTTGGTTCAAAACCAGGTGAAGAAAAATTAAAACAGTTGCGGGAATTAGGGTACAGAGGAACATCACTCGAAAAGATAGCTAGTAAGGTTTTGTTTTAGCGAAAGGGCTTGGATAAGCCCTTTTTTATTGTTATCTTATAAACATCGTTTGTTTCTTAACTCAAAATCCGGCCTAGTTACGTACTCCAAATACATCGGTCTACCACTATACTCTAAAAATGCCTTAAACCGTTCTATGTTGGATGGAGTCTTAATCATATCTAAAACCTGATTTTTAAGAAACCATTTGGATTCTGAATTTTCATCAGAGCCACGAATCAGCCCGGATGTCTTCTGACAAATAAAATCAAAAATAACTTTAGTTGGAACTGTTTTCACTCCGTCATATCCGGAATAAGTTGCCGTGTTGGAAGAAATGCAAATTAATTCGCCCACCTCCACATCAATGCCAGATTCCTCATATATTTCCCTTTTCACAGCGTCAATCAAATTCTCTCCAATCTCAACCTCACCACCCGGTAACACCCAACCGTCATTATAGGTGTTGACAAGCAAAACCTCATCTTTTTCGTTCAGA
>UMEU01001833.1_pt1 | contig 16857 bp, 11 predicted proteins | sample 1964831 | NCBI WGS metagenome assembly UMEU01 (sample SAMEA4836028, study PRJEB28245) | human gut metagenome | biome: gut microbiome; material: fecal sample | place: Denmark | collected 2008
TGAACCGCGTATTTTTCCGTGCCAAGGAGATGATCGAGCGCGGAGAACTGGGGCGGCTTAACCGCGCTGTGTGGATATCCAATATCTGGTTCCGTACTCCGGCCTATCACAATTCCGCGTCCTGGCGCAGCACATGGGAGGGAGAGCACGGCGGTCTGCTGATCAATCAGAGCCAGCATTTCCTCGATGTGTGGCAGTGGCTTCTCGGCATGCCGGATCAGGTTCTGGCTACGGTGGAATGTGGGAAATACAGTGATATCACGGTAGACGACAGTTTAGATATCCAGTTCTTCTATGACAACGGGCTCCACGGAACCTTTATTGCTTCCAGCGGGGAGTATCCGGGAGTCAACCGTCTGGAAATCTGGGGAACAAAGGGAAGGCTGTGCATCGAGGACAGCAGCCGGATTATATTTGACGAAAATGTGATGTCTACGGATGAATTTAACCGTCTGAATCAGGATATCTATGGAATGCCGGAGCACTATGCAAGGGAGATTGCAGTGGAGAAAAATGGCGTTGAAGGATATCAGAAGATCTTCCAGAATTTTACGGATCATTTGCTAAAAGGGGAACCGCTGCTTGCAACGGGAGAGGATGGGCTCCGCGTACTGATGATTGCGAATGGCGCGTACCTCTCTTCCTGGCAGGGACAGCGGGTTGAGTTCCCGATCGATGATGAGAAGTATGCGGTAATGCTGGAGGAGAAGGTCCGGGACGAACAGAAATTGCTGTCCTGTCTTGATAGATGAAGTGTTCAGGCTTAAATGCGAAGGGAATTGGATCTGTTTTTCTAATGGAGGATGAGAATGGAACAGAACAACTTACTCACTCAGGCAAATATCTGTCTGATACAGCCTTCTGAGCAGTATCAGCACGAGATTATGGACTTCAGAGGAAGAATCGTTGGTATGATTAATGTCAGATATGATTTAACTGAAGAAATGTACCGTTATTTAGGACATATTGGCTATTGCGTCCGCAAATCAGAGCGGCAGAAGGGATATGCAGCTGAAATGCTGCGGCTGGCTCTGAAGGAGGCGAAAAAGATAGGATTGGACAGAGTACTTTTGACAGTCGACAGCGATAAAACGGCTTCGATCGCCACTATGAAGAAAAACGGCGCGGTATTGGAAAATGAAGTCCCGTATCTAGGCAAGATTACGCAGAGATATTGGATTGAACTATAGAGCTTTGGGACGGTTTGTTTCCAGGGGATCTGATTAGGAAAGGAATGCTGTGAAAACAGCGTTCCTTTTTTTTGAAAAATTCGCCTTTAGTGGAGGAATTACTCTTGACAAAGGTCTGGCAATGTGTTAATTTAAAGTTAGTAATACGTATTACTAATTCGAATTACTAACTTTAAGAAAAAAGGAGAAGGTAAAATGAAAAAAGAATGGAAACGGTTTACGGCACTGGCACTCGGCGCGTTCATGGTACTCCAGGCAGCAGGCTGCAGCCCGCAAAAGGCGGCAGATCCAGCTACGGTAAGCAGCCAGAAGGAGGCGCAGACGTCTGGCGAGGTTTCAAAGGAATCTTCCGCGGGGGGAGAAGAAAAGACGGTGACACTCCGGATGTTGAACTGGGGAAATACGGAGGAGGAAGCTATCGCCAATGATGCGATTGGCAGATTTAAGGAGAAGCATCCGGGCGTGGAGGTTGAACAGACATGTGTTCCAGTTGATTCCTGGTCCGACTTTATCCAGAAGTGGATTACCATGAGCACCTCGGGGGAGGCGCCGGATGTGATTAATCTGGGACTGGAAGGTGCGAAGATGGCGGTTGCCAATGATTTACTGCTTCCGCTCGATGACATTGCAGCAGGGGATGCAGAATTACAGAGTAAGAAAGAACAGTATGCGGAGTCGCTGCTGGAAGGCTTCAGCGAGGGTGGGACGCTTTATGGGCTTCCAAGTGGAACACAGACCATGGTTATGTACTATAACAAGGATATTTTTGATGAAAAAGGCGTCGAGTACCCGAAGGAAGGCTGGACCTGGGATGAATTTCTGGAGACGGCTGAAAAGCTTACATATGAAGAAAATGGAAAGACCGTATATGGATACGGATTATCCAGTTCTTATTTTCAGCTGACACCGTGGTGGGCTACAAACAGTGCATATCCGGTCAGCGAGGACTATGAGAAACCAACATTAAATTCGCCGTCTATGCTGGAATCCATTACATTCTTAAAATCTATGGTAGATAAAAAGGTGACGCCGGATCCGATCAGCTCTGATGTTTATACGATGTTCTCTTCCGGTCAGTTGGCTATGGTAGGTGCTGGCAGATGGGTACTAAATACATGGCAGGATGCAGGAATGAAGAATTTTGACTGTGTGCAGTGGCCGAAGAAGACGGAAGAGGGCAGTGTATATGGAGGTTCCGCATGGTGTATCGGTTCCATGACAAAGGAGAAAGAACTGGCTGTCGAACTGCTGAAGGAAATGGTGGCAGACGAGACGTTAACTGCAGTAGCGGCGGGCGGACAGCAGATACCACCGACAGAGAAGCTGGCTTGTGACACGGCAATCATGGGAACCGTACCGGATAACATTCTTGGGCTTTGGAAAGCAGTTACGATAGCTTCACCGGTTGCGGCTCCCGTATTCTTTGGTGATATCGAACAGGCGATGCTTCGTGGACTGGAAAATGTATTCTCAGGTTCCATGAGTGTAGAAGATGCCATGAATCAGGCGCAGTCAGAGGTGGAGACGACGATTGCAAACAAGTAGGACAGTTCGGCGAAACACTAGATTGGAGGAAGCGATGGCAGGAATAAAACGAAGACCAGGTAACCGAAGAAAGAAAAAAGAGGCTTTGACAGGGTATTTATTTACCCTGCCATCCTTCCTTGGATTCATAGCCTTTGTTCTGATTCCGGTATTCTGGGCCCTTATCATTTCATTTCAAAAATACAATGTATTTACCGGGGCCAGCACATGGAACGGGGTAAAGAATTATCTGCATATTTTACAGGATCCAAGATCTGTGACCACACTGGGGAATACTTTGTGGTATGCAATCTTCGCAACGGTAGGAAACACAGCGGTGGGGCTTCTTTTAGCGATAGCTGTGGACAATAAGCTTCCGGGAAAGGTCACGGTATTCTTCCGATCCATCTATTTTTTTCCTTCCTTAATCGGCCTGGTCTTTGTAGCAATTATCTGGCAGTATTTTTTTCAGACGGATGCCGGGGTGATTAATTATTATCTGGGAAAGATTGGAATCAGTAAAATCGGTTGGCTCAGTGACAAGAGCATGGCAAAGTTTTCTGTTCTGATCCTTGACGTATGGAAGAACTGTGGGATGTCCATGCTGCTTATTCTGGCAGGACTCCAGAATATCGACAGAGGCCTTTTAGAGGCAGCGGGTATCGATGGGGCTGGTCCTGTGCAGAAGTTCTTAAAGATGACTCTTCCCCTCGCGTCTCCGACCATTTTCTTTGTGCTGGTTATGAATGTGACGGGTGCGCTGCGTATTTACGAATCGGTATATGTTCTGACAAACGGCGGGCCGGGAGATTCCAGCAGAAGTCTTGTTATGCTTATTGCGGAAAAGGCGTTTACCTCATTCGATTATGGAATAGCTTCGGCTCTGTCCATGATCCTTCTGATTTTGATCGGGATCATTACAATGATTCAATTCGCGGGAAGCAGGTGGTGGGTACATTATGACTAAGATAATTAGAATAAAAGGAAAAAGAGTACGTCCCGGACAGATTCTTCTGGCCATTGGTATGATCCTTGTGGCCATGATTATGATTGCCCCGTTTTTGTGGGTGTTCTCAGCGTCGCTGCGGACATTCAGTGATGCGACGGCACTGCCGCCCAAATGGCTTCCGCCTGCCCTCGGCGAGTGGAATATGAAGTATTTTGACAAATTATGTTCGGGGCAGATCCCATTTTTTACTTTTATGCGGAACAGTCTGAAAATCAGCACAATCATCACTGCTGGAATGGTATGCCATGGTGCGCTGGCAGGCTATGCCTATGCCCGTCTCTCCTTTAAAGGAAAGAATGTGATGTTTGGGCTGATGCTGGTGGGTATGATGGTACCGGTACAGGTGACGATAGTCCCTTTATTTAAGATCATGAATTTGCTGGGGGTTATCAACACGGCGCCTGCCGTGACACTGCCTTCTGTTTTTGGAGCCATGTGCCCGGGATTTGCGGGTGCATTTGGAATATTTATGATGAGACAGTTTTTTATGACGGTGCCGGCTGAAATGGAAGAGGCGGCTACGATCGATGGGGCAGGCATTATAAGAACTTTTTTTTCCATCATGCTGCCAATGGCAAAATCGACGCTGGCGTCCCTGGCAATTATAGTTTTTACATTTGCCTGGAATGATTATTTTACTACATTTATTATGATCAACTCTACGGAAAAGCTGACGCTGCCCGTAGGAATTCTATCAATCAAACAACCGTTTTCCACAGGTGATAATGTTGTATTTGCCGCAGTTTGTCTCGCGGTGCTGCCGGTTCTGTTCGTGTTTATTCTGGGGCAGAAATGGATCGTACAGAGCATGACGCATGTGGGAGTGAAGGGATAAGAGGAGGAGTATTTAAGAGATGAACAGAGAAATGCTACATTCAAAGACAGATTTATTCAAGACCGGCGGGGAGATCTCCTACAATGGGGATGCCGGAGTTGCTAAATTTCTTTTGGGCGGAATCGGAACGGGCAATATTTCCGTGGGGGCCAGAGGAGAGCTTAGGGATTGGGAAATATTTAACTGGCCGGGAAAGGGACAATTCGTTCCATTTTCATTTTTTGCAATCCGTACCAGGGAGGAGGGAAAGGAACCGGTCAGCAGGATTCTGGAATCTAAGATATGTCCGCCGTACTATAAATCTCACGGATTTTTAAATGGGGAACTGGCAGGAATCCCTCGTTTTGAATCTTCTAAAATGGTAGGGAAGCAGCCCTTCGTATATATTGATCTGGAGGACAGCAAGGTGCCGGTCGAGGTAAAAATGGAGGCATTTACACCATTCATACCGCTTAATTCCGATGATTCCGGAATTCCAACAGCAATTATCCGTTATCACGTGAAGAATCCAACCGATAGAGCGGTAGAAGTATCCGTAGTGGGCACCATGGCTAATGTGGTCGGATTTCAGGGCTACGATGTATTTAATAATGTTAAGCTGGTTGATGAAGTACAGAATGAATATCGTGAAAATGGAGAAATCAAAGGCTGGTATTATACTGCAAAGCACTTAAAAGAAACGGACATGAAATTTGGAAGCATGTCCATTGCATCTGTGGGAGCGAAGAATACTTATAAGAAACAGTGGCTGCACGGCCAATGGACGGATAATGCGCAGGACTTCTGGGATGATTTTACTGAGGACGGAGTTCTGGACGATATGGAAACAATTGAGTCAAAAGGATGTGATCTTCTTTCCCATTACGATTTCAGCTTCTTAAATCTCAAGGAACGCATCAGCTCTGTCGGAAGTATGGAAATGGTTGGGCCAAACGAGGAGAAGACGTTTGAATTCGTGATTTCCTGGTATTTTCCCAACCGTCCAAAGGGCTGGATCGAATACGATGAGGATTTAGAGCGATACAGAGATGGCGGATATGATACGATACGCAATTATTACGCCACAAGATTTACCGATGCATGGAATGTAACGGAGTACGTAGCCGGGAAGATGGACGAGCTGGAAAAGCCTTCCCGAGCATTTGAAGAGGCACTGTTTGATACTACGATTCCAGTTTATGTGATCGATGCAGTGGCCGCCAATATCATGTCAATGAAGAGCCATTGCTGCTTCCGGATTGAGACGGGAGAGTTCTTGGGCTGGGAAGGGATCAGAGACTATGTAGGCTGTGGTCAGGGTAATGTAAACCATGTGTGGAACTATGCTACAGCTGTGGCGGCCCTGTTCCCGGATCTTGAAATTACCATGCGTAATGTAGAATTTAAGAAGGAACTGGATGACGATGGCGGTATGCCATTTAGAGCAAGAAAGGTTCTCGGGGAGAGCCGTTGGGATATGATACCCGCATGTGATGGGCAGTTTGGCTCTGTTTTACGGGTGTATCGTGAGTGGAAGTATACTGGAGACGATGATTTCCTGAAAGAAATATGGGAGCCAATGATAAAAGCACTTGAATATGCGATCCATGAGTGGGATACGGATGGAGACGGCGTTCTCGACGGAAAAATGCATGTGACCTATGACATCGAGTTCTATGGTCCGAATACGATGACAAATACCATTTATCTGGCAGCTGTCAAAGGTGTTGCATTCATGGCAGAACATCTGGGAAAGACAGAAGAGGCGGAAAAATATCGTGCTTTGTATGAGAAGGCAGAACCGCTGGTGGATGAAATGCTGTTTAACGGAGAATATTACGTGCAGATGCTTGATGATGTGGATGCTTATCGTTACCAGTACGGTACCGGGTGCCTTACGGACCAGCTTCTGGGACAGTTCATGGCACATGCCGCGGGGCTGGGATACGTGCTTCCGAAAGATCATGTAAAAAAGACGCTGGAATCCATTTACCGCTATAATTTCCGTGACTGCATGGAAGAGGTCCCTAATGTTCAGCGAACCTATGCGCTGAATGATGAGGCTGGGCTGGTTCTCTGCTCCTGGCCAAAAGGCGGCCGTCCGAGATTCCCGTTCGCTTACTGTGATGAAGTGTGGACCGGCGTTGAATATCAGGTGGCAGTATGTATGATTAAGGAGGGGATGCTGGAGGAAGCGTTTACCATTATAAGGGCAGTCCGTGACAGGTATGACGGATATAAGAGATGCCCCTGGAGTGAGACTGAGGCAGGCCATCACTATATACGCCCAATGTCCAGCTTTTCTCTGATTCCGGCTCTGTCCGGTTATGAGTGTGATATGACGGAGAAGACCATGTCGTTTAAGCCGGTAATCAACAAGAATCACTTTAAATCCTTCTGGATTAATGGAAAAGCCTGGGGGACTTATGAACAATCCATTGGTGAGGATGGTGTGGTAAAATCTGGTATTCAAGTATTGTACGGAAGTCTGGACGGTGTTAGAATATTAGAAAGATAAGAACAATAGAATGTGAGGGTTAAAATGGGTGCCAATAGAAAATTGCCTACTATGACGGATGTCGCCAGGTTAGCAGGAGTTTCACAGTCCACAGTTTCTCTTGTGCTTCGGGGGAAAGCGGGGGATAACATACCGGAGGCTACCAGGGACCGGATATTCCAGGCCAGCAGTGAACTGGGATATCGGGTGAACAAGCTGGCCAGTGCGTTAAACAGTACAGGCAGCGGAATCATAGGCATGCTGACAGATGAGCTGATCACGACGAACTTTGCTGGTGCAATTGTAAAGGGTGCCCAGGAACGTGCCCTGGGAAAAAATAAGATACTGATGCTTGCGGCCCTGGAGAATGAGGGGCGGCTGGTGGAAAAATCGGTCGATATGATGATTGGATACCGGGTGGACAGCATCCTTTATGCATCCATGTATCACAGGAGAATCGAACTTCCGTCAAATTTAAAGGATATTCCGACCGTACTGGTTAACTGCTTCGACTCTGAAAACCGGTATCCGGCCATTCTGCCTGATGATTATTCAGGCGCATATCAGGCGGCCTCCTACCTGATTGAATGTGGTCACAGGAATGTTGTCTACTTAAGCAACGAGAAGAGGGAGACGAGGAATGGCGAGAGACTGCCAGCCACTTTGTTAAGAGAACGGGGATTTAAAGCGGCGTTTGAAGATCATGGAGTTTCGTCAGAAACTGCTGCGATTATTCCGATTACCATAACAGGCCATGATGTGTTTGAGGCGGCAACGGATATTTTATCGTCTGCGGACCGTCCGACTGCTGTCATGTGTTATAATGACAGAATGGCGATGGGCGTGTATTCCGCTGCTAATGCGCTGGGACTCAAAATACCGGAGGATTTATCGGTGATTGGTTATGATAATCAGACGGTTATCGCAGAATTCCTGGTACCTTTTTTAACGACTATTGAGCTGCCCCATTACGAGATGGGTGACCAGGCGGTGAGCTACTTATTCCGCCACCAGTACCCGTTTGATGCGGAGCAGATTTTAATCAGTCCCAAGCTGATTATCCGCAGTTCCGTCCGCAGCATCGGTGAGGAGGAATTTGATGATAGAGGATGAGTTACTTCCCTCTGAACGGTTTAAGGGGGAGAAGAAAGAGTTCTGGCGTCCGGCGTATCATTTTACGGCGCCGTCAGGATGGCTGAATGATCCGAATGGGCTTATTTATTACAAAGGCTGGTATCATTTATTTTATCAATACAATCCGGCTGGTTGCGAATGGGGCCCTATGCACTGGGGACATGCTGTGAGCAGGGATTTTCTGCACTGGAAAGATTTGCCCCCTGCATTGAAACCAGACCAGCCGTATGACGACGATCCGGAAGGAGGCTGCTTTTCGGGCAGTGCAGTAGAGAAGGATGGAAGACTGTGGCTCTTTTACACAGGGGCGGTAAAACGAGGCGGCAGGGCTGTTCAGACACAGTGTATGGCCTATTCTGATGATGGGGTTATTTTTCATAAGTATCATTTAAATCCTGTAATTACAGAGCCGCCGGAAGGCAATTCCGAAGATTTCAGGGATCCCAAAGTTTTTTTTGCTGAAGGAGGCTGGAACATGGTGGTAGGCGGTTCCGCCTGCGGGGACGGAGGCGGGGGAGATGGAAGAATCTATCTCTACCGATCCGAGGATCTTTTAAAATGGAAGTTTGCCGGTACAGTGCTCGCATCTGACGGCAGGCTTGGCACCATGTTTGAGTGTCCAGACATGTTTGAACTGGATGGAAAATGGATCGTTACCTGTTCGCCTATGTATCACCCGGGAGGAAATAAGGCGCTTTACTGTGTGGGAACCATGGATTTTGAAACATGTCGTTATGAAGTGGAGAAAATCGGATGTCTGGATTATGGTTCTGATTATTATGCAGCACAGTCCTGTCTGGATCAATTCGGAAAACGCATTATGATGGCCTGGCAGAATGGCTGGGACTGGATGCCATGGTGTACAGGGCAGGGGCCATCAGGAAAAGAAGGCTGGCGGTGTGTTCTGGCACTTCCAAGGAGAATTACATTGGATTCGGAGGGGAGTATCTGTGCAGCGCCGATCTCTCTGGATACCATACAAAGGGACCGGACCGTTGCAGAACGGTGCGAACTGACTGGGAGAAAACGATATCTCTATCCGGGAGACCCCTTTTGTTTTGAAGTGGCGGTGCGCGTAAGTATCAAGAACATCGAATCACAGTCCATTGAGATCGGGCTGTTCGATGACGGTGAGCATGTGCTGATGATTGATGCGGACTTTGTAGCGGGAGTCGTTACGATTGATAAGAGCCGTATGGGACCGTGGGATGTGGGACGCATCCATGCGCCTTTTAATACATCACGTCCGGTGTTTGAGATGAGAATACTGGTCGATCACAGTTCCGTGGAGGTGATTACGGATGAGGGGCGTTGCTGTATGACGACTAATGTATATCCGGATAAGGAACAGACAGGCTGTTTTATAAGAACACCGTATAAAACTGCAGCGCTTGAACGCCTGGAGGTAATATCGTTTCATGGGATCTGGGATTAGGGGGAGCTAAGATTGTTAAGACCCCGGAAAGAACTTGACAGTCTTATTAAAAATGCATTATAATCAACCACAACGGTAAGAGGCGCTGGTGCAGGGAAGAGTCCCTCTGCCAGCGTCTTTGTGCAACTGTTAAATTGAAAGGGAAAAGAGAGGGAAAGTGGACATGGTCAATGAAGTAATGAAGTTTATCACCAGCTATGACAAGGAAGTGGGCGAGGCTATTGAGCTGGAATGCGCGCGCCAGAGAAGAAACTTAGAGCTGATCGCGTCGGAAAACATCGTTTCTGAGCCGGTTATGATGGCGATGGGAACCGTTCTCACCAACAAGTATGCAGAAGGATATCCTGGAAAGCGTTATTACGGCGGCTGCGAGGACGTGGACATCGTGGAGAATATTGCCATCGAGCGTGCCAGGAAGCTGTTTGGCTGTGATTATGCCAACGTACAGCCACATTCAGGAGCACAGGCTAACATGGCGGCATTTGTAGCCATGGTGCAGCCGGGCGATACCGTGATGGGCATGAATCTGAACCACGGCGGCCATTTAACACATGGAAGTCCAGTCAACTTTTCCGGTCTTTATTTTAATATTGTTCCTTACGGTGTCAATGACGAGGGATTCATCGATTACGACGAGATGGAGCGGATCGCTGTTGAAAACAAACCGAAACTGATCATTGCAGGCGCAAGTGCTTACGGAAGAACCATTGATTTCAAAAGATTCCGTGAGGTTGCCGATAAGGTAGGCGCTTACTTAATGGTAGACATGGCTCATATCGCCGGATTAGTGGCAGCAGGGCTCCATCCAAGTCCAATCCCGTACGCGGATGTCGTGACAACGACGACCCACAAGACGCTTCGCGGACCGAGAGGCGGTATGATTCTGGCGAATAAGGAAGCTGCTGAGAAATTCAATTTCAACAAAGCTATTTTCCCGGGTACCCAGGGCGGTCCTTTAGAGCATGTAATCGCTGGCAAGGCAGTGTGCTTCGGTGAGGCGCTGAAGCCGGAATTCAAAGAGTATCAGGAGCAGGTAGTGAAAAACGCCAAAGCTCTGGCTGCGGCTCTTGTGAAGCAGGGCTTCAACATTCTGACCGGCGGCACGGATAATCATCTGATGTTAATCGACTTACGCGGTATGGAAGTAACCGGTAAGGAGCTTCAGAACCGTTGTGACGAGGTTTATCTTACACTAAATAAGAATGCGGTTCCGAATGATCCGAGAAGCCCGTTCGTGACCTCCGGCGTTCGTGTAGGAACTCCGGCCGTAACTTCCAGAGGATTAAAGGAAGAGGATATGGAAAAGATCGCAGAATGCATCTGGCTGGCTGCGACTGATTTTGAGAACAAGGCCGACTACATCAGAGCTGAAGTGACGAAAATCTGTACGAAGTATCCGATCTACGAATAATTCAGTAAATAATAGAAAATCGTAGAGTAAATCGCAGATAAGGATAGAATGCGACACGGTAATGAGATTGCAGTAAATGAGACAGCAGTAAATAAAAATAGCAGTAAATGAGATAGAGGCAGGCCGGAGTCGTGCGGTTCCCCTGGAATGGGAGACTGTGCGGTTTCGGTCTGCTGTTTTTTTATTTTTATATTATTTCATTTTATTTTATTTTATTTTATCGCTTTTGGCTTTTTCATAGCAGGCATGAGTTAAAATAAAAACAGTTGTAATTTTATGCAGATCACGGCAGTGACTTCAATGACTTCAATGACTTCAATGACTCCATTGACCCCATTGAAAGTGCAGGACAGTGCCCCAATAATGAATATGGTGAAAAATACCCGCTTGACATTCACCCTGGGCGAAGCTCTATACTTACGTTATCACCGGGAAAACGGTATGTTTAGGAGGAGAGAAGATGCTTAAAATCAATGAGGCGGCTAAAATGCTGCATGTCAATCCGAACGCCCTGCGTTTTTATGAAAAGAAGGGGGCTCTTGCACCGCACAGGGATGAAAATGGTTATCGGCTGTATACGATGGATGATGTCGCCAGGATTCAGATTATTCTGCTGTACCGAAGGATGGGATTTTCCATTGAAATGATTTTAAAACTGCTCGGGCAGGAGGAAAGTCCGGTGGATTTATTTTTTCAGCAGTATGATATTTTAAACCGTCATGTTCATTCCATGAGCCTGATCCGGGATTCCCTGGCGGGCTGCATCGACGGGATGCTGGGAGAGATAAATGGAACGGAAGATGGAGGTTCCAGTTTCAATGCGGCCATACCGGCAAGTGCCATGGAGGAGTTGGAGAAAACTGCGGCACTGCTTGCGGGGATGGCGGAGTGGGAGGACCGGTGGGACTTCGACAGCTCTGCGGTTCATTACGATGAGATGGTGAGGCGTGGTGTGAACGGGCTTGCATTTTATGAGAATTATGAAACGGTCCTAAATGAGACGGCGCGGCTGGCTCGGGAGCACGGAGGCATCATGGCGGAAATTGGGGTCGGTACGGGAGAACTGGCTGGACGGCGGCTTTCTGATTGTGAAATTACCGGAATCGACCAGTCGGTGAATATGCTCAAGGAGACTAAAAAGAAGTTCCCCAAGCTGAAGGTGAAATTGGGAACGTTTCTGCAGCTTCCCATGGATTCCGGGAGTGTGGATACCGTGGTGTCATCCTATGCGTTCCATCATTGCAATGAGGAGGAGAAAATCCTGGCGGTCAAGGAGATGGCCCGGATTCTGAAACCGGCGGGGCGTATTGTGATTGCGGATCTGATGTTTGCAGATGAAGAGGCAAGGAAGATATTTGCGGAAAACTGTTCTGACGCGGAACGGGAGGATCTGGAGGATGAATATTTCGCATATGTGGACCGGCTGGAAGGCGTGTTAGAAACGTTGGGATTCGATGCCAGGCATGTACAGGTGGATCCGTTAATTTGGATTGTGACCGGGGATAGAAGGGATTAATGGAATGAAAATCTGATTTTGTCAGTGTCAGCTTTTTTTACAAAGACTGCCGCTTTTTCAAACGCAGAAGCCAGAGCTGGACTGTATATTATAGATTAGGCAGATTTCGCAGCATAATCGTTACAATAGTCCCCGTATTGATTACCGCACACGTTTTTTATTTGCTTATTGAGAGTGTAAAGGCCGATCCCAGTATGCTTTGTGTCATCTGAGTTGGGAGTGAGGGGGAGGTGCTGAGGCAGGCGTTTAACTGCACCTGTTTTTCCGCGAGTATTCTCGCCCTGCCGGCATAAAGTGTAAAGGAGAAATCAGTTTTTGAAATCCGTGTACTGCTGATTCAGAGAGTCTTTGGCAGAGCTGACGGATATCTGAAAATTTCTCCAGAAGCTGTTCCACAGACGGATTCAGTGTCATTTAGTTGATTTTCCGCCTTAGCTTAAGCTGCAGTTTTATTCTTCCGTCTTCGGGAGCGCGTTCTCGATTTTACTGAGAGTGACCAGTGCTTTGGAGCGATCGGGTTGGAAATTCATCATAAAAATGACGTATTCTGGGGGCTGTCTGGATTGACGGCAGGAGGTATCATGAGGTCACGGGGGGAAAGTAGTTTAGGAGATTTGTGTAATATATAGCAGTGAATTCAAAAATTTTATTCATAGTGAAGAGACCGTCGAACTGATGATTTTAAATCATCAGTTCGACGGTCTCTTGCGATTTTATAAAGGTTGTTCGTAATTGATGTTACGCATGGAAAAAGAACGTGATAAAGGACTGGCGGATATAATCTCCGTAGCCATTGGTGGAGACAATGCTGTAACTCACTAGGAGGGTATTCAGCAGAGCCGCCAGCCAAATATTCTTTGTCAGCCGGTAAATTTTGCGGGAAAGATATGTAGTCACCGGGACCAGGATTAACATGCCATAGGCGGAGTTCCAGTTGCAAAAAGCAGGTTTGCCGGCGTGGAGGGTGATGTAGTTGACGATACAGCACAGCCATACGCCCACAGAGCCAAACAGTACAGTGAACAGATTATCCTTCCACTCAGGGATATCGGTGCGCAGAGTGTAGTTGTTCAGCGCTGCCATGGCCAGACTTTGTACAAAGATCACCAGAGCGAATTTTGCCATGAGCCACCAATATTCTACCTTCATATCAGTGAAGATCGCGTTCCAGAAACGGTAGTCCTCGTTGAACAGGTATTCAATGACCTGTAGTGAGATGTAGGAAGCGAAGATCAGGCAAATGACCAGCAGTAGGGACTTCAGGACATTTACGGGGGTGGTCTTGAGATTCAGCGCTGCCAGACCGTTGCGGCCGACCTTTTTGTCCATTCTGGACAGAATCACCAGCATCACCACACTGATGAAGCCCATAAAGCTTATGTACAAGAACGGCACCCACCAGTTGAAGAAGATGGGCAGGGCCTTAAACGAGGGAAGGAACGGATTGAAGATCGTATTGGTTTCGTAAATAGCGATAAAACTCAGCACAATCATCACACCGCCGAAGATCCAGTATTTTTTCCCATCAAAGGAGGCAAGCTGCTCGTTTTCCCGCTTCATATTGCAGGAAGCAAAGAATTTCGTGCGGGTAAGCAGGACGGCTAGAGGCAAAAGCATAATTAGCATGGCGATCATGGCTACGCCATTACATAACTCACGCCAGACAAAAATGCTTTTATATGCGTCCAGAGGCTGCGTGGAGCTGTTGGTTAACTCCCCGCAATTATACCCCAGAGTCTGCTCGAAGTAACGGACCACATCGCCGGTGGTGGCGCTGGAAAAGAAATTGCGAGAATGAGTTTCCTTATTAAAGCAGACGATCCGGGTTGCACGCTGCTCAATGGCAGTCTTCAGGGCCTCATTGGAGGTGATGTTGGCTTTGGTGATATCGCCTAGCTGTTCGCTGGTTCCGTCCAGGTCGTTGATGGCATACCAGTTTTCTGCGGTTACAGGTGTATAGGAATGCCAGGATTCCATTGTGGTGTCCCGACCAGGATAGCCGGTGTAGCTATCGAATTCGCCTATGATTAGCCCCAGGTTGGTCTGACCGTTTCGACGGACGTCCATACCGGCAACATTTACCGTCTGCATGGGGGAAAGCTGAGTGGCCTCGCCGCCGATGATGAGGGTAGCCTTTAGCCGGGTATCTGCATAATCAACGATCTCCGCCTTTAGGGTCTCATACAGCTTCATTTGATCATCATTCAACTTCGCGACAGCAAAGTCATCCGCATTTTTCGAGAGATCAGCCTCGGTGAAGGTTAGACCAAAGGTGTCATAGAGAACATTGATCAATTTGTCGTTCACGCTCAGATATCCAACATCCTCAGAGGCAGCGTAAGCGGTGCGGCGAGACCCCTGGGAATGACCGACCATACCGATGCGGGTCTGATCCACGAACTTCAGTGTACGCACAAAGTTCAGCGCGTCTAGTAGACCGCCAGGTGTCTCACGCTGGTTGTAGTTCTCCTCTCCAGAACCAATCTCGTCGCGCTTGGGAAACTCACTGTTTCCGGTCCCATTGGCGGTAAAAGCATATACCACAAAGCCGCGGCGGGCAAGCTCCAGACAGATGCCATTCATCACGCGGTGGGTGCAACCGGCGCCGTGAGTTACGATCACAGCGGGTAGATTGGCTTGGTCGTCTATCCCCGCGGGATAGTATAGTTCACCGTCCAGCACGGCGCCCCTGGCATCGATGCGGATGCGTTCGTTCTTGATCCGCCCCATATCGGTTACGATTGAGCGGGCAATACAGCTGAACAAAAGGATTATAATTAGGCAGATTGTCAGCAGCCTTTTGCAACCGTCAGTGGTTTCATAATTCATCTTTTTCATTATCTTTCCTCCTCTGCATTGTTTGTGAAAACTGCCGAAGCACCTGTACTATTCATTCCCCTCCTTCCCGTGCTTTGTCGGTTTTCCCCCCTATTTTTATAAAATTCATCATAACAGTACATGATCTGCCATGAATCATTAGGTTCCTGTAAATTACATCATGTGGGACCGGTCCCATATAATCTCTATTAAAGATATCATGTTAATAAATGGGTGTCAAGCTAAAAAACAGTCTTATATATAAAAAAGTTACAAAATTCATTCTTTGTAAAATGAAAAAATATAATTATTGACGGAATATAATAAGCGTACTTTAAAAAATATTGTATAGTTAATAAAAAAATAAACAAAAGCAATGTGGGAAAATTGTGCTTGTTTCTTGACAATTTCCACATCAAACGATAGAATATATGTGTTCTACCGAAATAGCAATCCGCAGATGGGAGAATAATCAATGAAAAATATTACGATTCAGGATATTGCACGCGAGGCCGGAGTGGGAAAATCCACAGTATCCCGGGTGATCACGGGCAAAGGCTATGTGAGCGAAGAAAAGGCCCATCTGGTCCGTGAGGTTATGGAACGGCACAATTACCGACCGTCGGCGGCGGCCCGTTCTCTTTCTACGCAGAGAAGTGAGACTATAGGCCTAATCTTGCCGGAGGTAAACAATCCCTTCTTCGCTGACATACTCAAAGGAATTTCCCAGAAGGCCGATGAGGGTGGATATACGCTGATGCTGAGCGGCTCTGACAACAGAGTGGACAAAGATCTGCAAGCGCTTAGGGCTATGAGAAGCCAGCGGGTCAAGGGACTGGTGTACATCCCTGCCGGTGATTACAACAAAGAACTGGATTTCCAGCTTATGAATGCGGAACTAGAGCAACTGAAATGCCCCATAGTTTTTGTTGACCGCTCCATCGTCAGACTTCAGAGTAGGTATGACTGTGTCACCACCGATAATTACGCAGGAGCCTATGCTGCGACCGAGACTTTAATCGAAGCAGGGCACCGACGAATTGGGATCGTGACAGGGGATATGGACCTGCTCATCGGTCGGGAGCGATATGAGGGCTTTGTGAAGGCTCTAGAAGATCACGGTCTGTCGCTGTACAGTCGCGACGTCATTTACGGAAAATTTGATTCCGAGATTACCTATGCGTGTATGAAGAAGTTGTTTGCTGCAAAAGATTATCCCAAAGCGTTTTTTCTGACCAATACACTTAGTGAGCAGGGATTTCTAAAAGCCGCCAGTGAGAGCGGCCTGAAGATTCCGGATGACATTGCCTTTGTAGGGTTTGACTTCATTCAGGGGCAGGACTTGCTAAATCTATCCTTCACCTGTCTGGAACGTGAGATCCTGTTTATGGGGGAGCAGGCTGCCCAACTGTTAATCCAACGTTTTGAATCGCCAGACAGGCCGGCGCAGAGAGTGGTAATTATCCCACACGTTGTCAAGAGGGGGTCCGAGGTAAGAAAGTACTGACAG
>UMEU01043282.1_pt1 | contig 15189 bp, 23 predicted proteins | sample 1964831 | NCBI WGS metagenome assembly UMEU01 (sample SAMEA4836028, study PRJEB28245) | human gut metagenome | biome: gut microbiome; material: fecal sample | place: Denmark | collected 2008
CAGTCACAGCCTGAGCGCTGTGAATAATCAAAGGAAAGCGCCTACATTTGGATTATGGTGTTCATAAATTGTTTACAAATTTAAACGTTTAAACAAACACGCGTTCGTTGCAATTACCAGTTGAACATGGTATAATTAAGACAGTTAAGAGAGGTAAGAAAATAAGGAGGATAAGGAAATGACAGATATTAGAATGAAAGAATTTGGCGGAATGAGAAGAGCAAAGAAGGCCATTTTATTGACAGAGAAAAAGATGTAATGATCGAGGGTTCTTTTAAGTCGGTTTATAAAGAGTGTCACAATCAGAAGGTAGATCATAGTTGCATAGCTATGGAAAATGGAGAATTAGTAGAAATGTTTATAGGTAGTTTAGACGAGAGATCATTTTAAGGAGGATAAGGCAATGTTTGAATGGATCGAGGAACTTATGGAAGCAAGCGGTTGTGATTGGGACACACCCGCTAGGGAATACAACGCAATGTTTAACGATAACTACGAACCAGAAGATTACGAATAGGAGGAAACGCAATGACAAAGAAAGAGATTTTAATCAAGTTAGCAGAAATTGAAACTGAGGCATGGGACATCTTACAAGTTTACAAAAGGATTTACGGAGCAAACAACGAAATGACATACAGGAAATCCGGCGAATGGCTCATGGCAGACAGAATAAAAGAAATGTTAGAAAAGGAGGTGAGATAATGAACCAGTGGTCAAAAGCGTGTTTAGAAATAGCTTTAAAGTGCATAGATGTGGCGCTTGACATTGAAACAGATGATAGCGTAGTATTAACTCTTTATTGCGCATATACTGACATAAAGAACCTTTTAGATGAAGCATTAAACAAGGAGGAAAAGTAATATGATTGTAAAAGTGTTAGTAAAAGATAAGCGCACTTTCGAAGGCGCACGCTACAGAGATTTTTATAGTTATAATTCAGCGTATAAGTATATTAAGAAACGTTTAGACAGAGTGATATTAGTAAAAATTAAAATAGATGGCGGAGAAATAATTCATACGTTACAGGAATTTATAAGTTTTATGGAAATGGAGGAAATGTCATGAAAACAAAGTGGAATGAAGCACTAGATCAATATGCAATTTCAAGAGAAGAATTTACACATCTTTTTGGTAAAGAATGGTTAGTCTTAGATGATAAGCTTTGGGATAACGGTTGGTATGGTTTTACTGATAGTTTTCATTATTTCTTAAATGAAGATGAATATTACATTCTTCATATGGAATCAGGGACATTAATAAACTGGTATAAGCATTTAGGAAGAACGAATACTTGTAACAAAATACTAACACTTGAGGAGTACAAAGAGTTTATTGAATTGTTTAAGGAGGAATTAAAATGTTAGTAATAATTACTGTTATCATTATGCTTTTCTTTCTGGTATGCACTTGCAAATCAAATAACCCACTTTACGGCATCTGTTTCACGCTTGTTTTCATGGTGTTGGTATACGAATTAAAAGCATTAATATTTTGGGGTTTTGCTTGACATTCGAACGAATGTTTGTTATAATAAGTATAGTAACAAATAACAATTCCAAATAAGAAAAGGAGAATCAAAATGAAGGAAATCATGGTAACAAGAACAGTGGAAGCAACAAGAGCAGTAGTATTATGCCTCAACACAGAGACAGCGGAGCCTTTCAACGCAGAGTGCATCATTCCATACGGAACTGACGACAAGGAGAAAGCGTTAAAATACGCACAGAAGCACATGGACTTAGGAGAGGAATCCAAAGCCGTTTCTATCGTAGATATGGACATTCAGGAAACGCGCTATGGAATGCCATTATCTCAGTTCATCGCAGACGCGGTTAAACTGGAACCGCTTAAGAAACCGGAATAAAGCTTACTCTAAGGAGTAAAATAAAAGCTTATTCATAGAACAACTCAACCGCCTTAACGGTAAAACAAAATGAAAAGGAGAAACAAACATGGAAGGATATTCAGCAAGAATCATCAACGCAAGCAAGGAGATTTCAAAGAAGGAACAGGTACAGTTTAAAGACACAGGAGATTGTGTGCAGTTAGATACTGTTTGTAATGACCCGGTTTTGATTGATGTCGATTTCTATGTAGTGTTACAGATTCACAATGAAAAGTCTGACACAAAGGATTACGATAAACTGGTAATCAAAGACAAGAACGGAACAAAGTACATTACAGGAAGTCAGGCATTCATGACATCATTCTTGGATATCATGAATGAAATGGAAGATTGTGACGAGGAATTCCAGATAAAAGCTTACAAGCTTCCGAGTAAGAATTTTTCACAGCCATTTCTTACATGTTCAGTTGAGTAACTGAAAATCCACATAGAACGGAATAACTTATTCCCCTCCCTCAATTACTGGGGGAGGGATTTTTATTAAATGTTTCATAGCATGCCCTTTTTATCGGGTACGTGAAAACATTGAAAGGGGTTTTCATGGCAAAGCGTAAAGCATCAAAAATTCAACAGGAATACAACAAAGAATACGCAAGAATAAAGCGTGCCATGCGTCGAGCAGAATCACGAGGTTATTTCTTTGATGTAGAACCAGTCTTACCACCAAAGACAAAGAAGCCAACTCGTAAAGAATTAAATAAGCTTAAGTCTATCACACCTGATAAACTTTACGAAAAAGCAATGGCATACAATCCTGAGACAGGAGAGATTTATTCTGGTAAAGAAGCCAGAACCATCGAACGGCGTGCTTCTGCACAAAAAGCGGCAGAGACACGGAGGCGAAAAACCGAGATACAGGCAGTAAAGCAGGAACCACTTCCTGTTATGACAGACATCATCATAGGCAGATTCAGAGAAATGATATCACGTTTTCCCGGCTCTGCTGAACCAGTCCTTACCCCATGGTTAGATAATTTGATTAACGCAAGAGGAAAAGAAGCTGTTGCCACGATGTTAGAAGATGGAAGAGCGGCAGGATTAATCATTGACAACAAAGTTGCATATTCACAGATGATTTATACTTACATGGCTGATATGTTAAGTTACTTACCTCTGGATTCAGCAGAGAGACAAGAAGTAACGGATAGCATAGAGGAATGGGAGGATAACTCAGAATGGCCAGAATAAATTGTAAAGAGGTGGTAAGAAATGAAGCAAAGAAAATTCCGATATTTCAGTGCAGATTTCGAAACCACTGTATACAAAGGTCAGGTGAACACGGAGGTATGGGCGGCGGCTTGCGTAGAACTCATGACAGAAGATGTGAAGATATTCCATTCTATCGGAGAGCAGTTAGCATACTTTATAAACCTAGATTGTAACGTCTGTGCATATTATCACAACCTTAAATTTGATGGCTCATTTTGGCTATCTTATTTAATCACAGTTCTACAATGGAAACAGGCATATCATCAACTTTCAAAGGATAAACCAGATGCGGTAGAGTGGTTACGCGAAAAAGATATGCCTAACAAGTCATTCAAGTATAGCATTTCAGATAAGGGAATGTGGTATACCATCACCTTAAAGGTAAACGGTCATGTTATTGAACTGAGGGATTCACTGAAGCTTTTACCATTTTCAGTAAAACAGATCGGGCAGAGTTTTGCAACAAAGCATAAAAAGTTAGACATGGAGTATGAAGGATTTAGATATGCAGGTTGTGAAATTACAGAGGAAGAAAGAAAATACATAGCCAACGATGTGCTTGTAGTCAAAGAAGCTTTAGAGATTATGTTTGAAGAAGGACACACTGATTTAACGATTGGTTCTTGCTGTCTAAAGGAATATAAGAAGTATTATGATAAAGAAGAATATGATTCCATCTTTCCTGACCTCTATGATTTTAAACTTGACAAGTCACAGTATGGTTATGAATCAGCAGGAGATTACATACGCAAGTCTTATCGTGGTGGTTGGTGTTACGTAGTAAAAGGCAAAGAGAACAAGAAATATCATAACGGTCTTACCGCCGATGTAAACTCCCTTTATCCTTCCATGATGCATTCAGAATCAGGAAATATTTATCCGATTGGTAAACCTTATTTCTGGAAAGGCGATTTTATTCCAGATAAAGCCATAGGTGACAACAAATATTACTTTGTAAGAGTGAGAACAAGATTCTATATCAAGCCTAACAAATTACCATTCGTTCAGATTAAAACAACGTTCAGGTATAGGGGTACAGAATGTTTAGAAACAAGTGATATATTAGATGATAAGACAGGCACATATCACAAGCAGTATATTGATCTTGACGGAACGGTAAAAGAAGCCGTAAATGAAATGGTATTAACCATGACTGACTTTAAGCTTCTCAAAGATCATTATGATTTAGTAGATTTTGAAATATTAGATGGTTGCTGGTTTTATGCACAGATCGGATTATTTGATGGTTATATAGACAAATACAAAGATATGAAAATAAAGAGCAAAGGAGGAAGAAGAACACTTGCAAAACTATTCCTCAACAATCTATATGGTAAGATGGCATCAAGTAAAGATTCGTCGTTTAAAGTGGCGTTCGAAAAAGATGATGGTTCACTCGGGTTTAGATTGGTGCCAGAGCATAACAAGAAAGCAGGATACATACCGATTGGTTCAGCTATTACCAGTTATGCAAGGAACTTTACAATCAGAGCGGCACAAGCTAACTATTATGGAGTTAATGAGAGGGGGTTTATATATGCCGATACAGACTCTATTCACTGTGATTTATCCATTGATCAAATACGGGGAATCAGAATACATAATGACGCATTTTGTTGTTGGAAATTGGAAAGCTTCTGGGACGTGGCTTATTTCACTCGCCAGAAAACATACATTGAACACGTCACGCATGAAGACGGTATACAAATTGAAGAACCATACTATGATATTAAATGTGCCGGTATGCCGCAAAAGTGTAAAAATTTATTTATTCGGTCACTTGGTGTAAAATTAGAGGAAATAAATCTAACAGAAGATGAAATGAATTTTGTTTCAGTTCACCGTGAACTTGAAGATTTTACAGAGGGTTTAAAAATCCCCGGAAAACTTATGCCGAAGAGAATCAGAGGAGGCATATTACTGACAGAGACAGATTATGAAATGAGGTAGAATATGACAGTAAATGAATTGATAACAGTATTAAAAACACTACAAAACAATGGACACGGTGATTATGAGGTATTTGCCGTATCAGACCATGATATGATTGAACCCGACGGAGAAATTACCGTAAAAAAGATGCGAGCATGAAATCTATATAAGAGGTGATTTATTATGAAAGTTAGTTTTTATTGAGAGGAGAGGTTGGAATGTTAGCGAAAGAATTGGCAGATATACTTATGAGAAATCCCGATATGAAAGTAGAAACAACAATCCATATTTTGGTTCCAGAGAAAGAATTAGAACAGAGAGGATATAAATATCCTTGGGATAATTGGAATGCGGAACTGGACATAGAAGATATTGGATATTCTGATAATGTTGTATTTTTAGGGTGCCACATTGAAAATTGACACATTGTTAAAAGTAATACCAAAGTATTTAGATATCATAATCATATCAGATGGAGAAATGATTGAGTTTAATTCTTTAACTGATACATGGAATTCAGTAAAAGCATATGGTGAATGTTACGTGAAAGAAATATTCCCTTTAAGCAACGGCATAGCGATTGAAATTTAAAAGAGGGAGATCACTCTCCCTCTCTTTATATCTATAACCTCCGCGCCTCCAGAGCCAATACGCAATATTGAATATAAACTCACGGCAGTTTTGACACTGTGCGTTCCGCGGTTTACAAAGTAGGACACGTAGGAAGATACCGATTAGATGTTTCACGTGAAACATTAATATGACAAGGCTTTAAGAATAGCCTCCTTGCATTTCAAATCTTTAAATCTAAAACAGCCCTTCTCAAAGAACCACCGCCATGTCTGTAAGATCATGTCGTTTCGGTGAAGCATAACATAATTGACTTCATGATCGTCTGTCGTTACAGTTATCTTTACCCTATGACTCATGTCAGGACGATTGTCACAATACACAATCCCTAATTCAGGATATTCTCTCACGCCATAACAAGCATTCTGATATTTCAAAGTACCGATGTAAACGCTCTTGCCCTCCGGCTTATCAATAAATGCCATAGAGTCATTCAAGTAAACGCATTCAGATGAATACGCTACGTACTCATTTGACGCAAATGCCCTGTTAAATCCTGCATTCTTCTGAGCTTCCGATGCGGCTCTGACAAAACCTTGTTCCAGAACCCAACCATCACCTCTAAGAATCTTTGTATCTGTAGCCAGTCGATTACTGATTCCCATTTCCACATAATATGGATTGATGATAGACACAGGATTACCAATCATATACACAGGTAAATATCTGTACTGCTCGCCATTACCTCGTGCAAGTGAAGTATGCACTGAAATGAATTTCTTAATTTCATCTGCGCAGTAATGATTAGTCTCACTCTGGAACTCATCAAATAACTGCCTGTTTGAATCAGTCATAAGATGGGAGTATTTCTTTATCTGGTCTGCCGCATTAAGAGCGATTGCATAACCGCATGATTCATCATTAAGAAACAATTCATGGAATATACCTGCCGCTCTTCTCTTGCTTTTAAGTATATCCTTTGGAAAGAACAACCTTGCAATGTCTGTAAAGAACTTCTCGTCACAATCATCTAATTCATAATTAAATCTATATGTCAAGAGGAATTTTCCCTTTCCATCTTTAAATCTGTTTACCACAAGGCGGTTGAAATAGGTAGTCTTACCACCTGTTCTGTTACTTGTGCACAAAAAGATCTCAGGTTTTGTTCCATTTATGTCCATTGTAGACAAAAGTCTTGTGCCGTCATAATACATTTGCTCATTCATATTGTGCAATCCTCCTAATTTATTATACCATATTTTGTTGATTTTTTCAAGTCTTTGTGGTATAATATAAGAAGAAATAGAATATATGTTCGAAAGGAGGGTAGCAAGTTATGGATATTAATGGAATTGTATCCGCAATAGGTTCACTTGGGTTTCCTATTGTAGCCTGCGCCGCGCTGTTTTGGCAGAACTGGAAACAGTCAGAACAGCATAAAGCGGAAACTGATAAGCTTTCTGAGTCACTTAACAATAACACTTTAGTGATGCAGAAGCTTTTAGACAAACTTGAAAAGGGGTAAGGTATGAAAACAGGAATTGACGTTTCAAAATGGAACAAGAAAATTGATTGGGAATCAGCTAAAGCAGATGGAGTAGAATTTGCAATCATTCGCGCGGGGTATGGCAACGGTAACATTGACCCATATGCTCACATGAACTGTGTGAAATGTAATTCACTAGGAATACCTATTGGTATCTATTGGTTCAGTTATGCGTACAGTGAGGAAATGTGTAGAAATGAAGCGCGTAAAGCTGTCGCTTTTGCAAATAAGCATCTGTTAGAACTTCCTATCTACTTTGATTTCGAGTATGATTCGGAAGACTATGCCGAAGATCACAACGTAAATGTTTCACGTGAAACATATTGTAAGTATGTTACTGCTTTCTGTGAGGAAGTAGAAAAGCTGGGATATTACGCCGCATTTTACGTGAACAAAGATTATATGCTGAGAAAGACATCACAGGAACTTAGAGACCGTTTTGATATGTGGCTTGCTGATTATGACAGGCCAGTATATTTTAACAACGCTCACATGGTACAGATTACAGATAAAGGCACCATGTCAGGAATCACCGGATATGTAGATTTAAACCAGACCGACCGCGATTATCCTGCAATTATTCGTAAGGCTGGATTAAATAATTTAAAATAAGGAGGTTAAACAATGGCCGCTAGGAGTAGAAAGTGGTCTTCCAGAGCAAGGCGTGACTTTGATGAAAGGGAAGACTACCGCAAGAAAGAGGGCGAGGAAGACCGTTACGAAAAACGTGACGATAGAAGGAAAGATCGCCCCGAAAGAGAAGACGAGGAGAGAAGCAACGACTCACGTCGTGACGATGAAAGAAGCCCTCGTGAACTCGAAAAAGATGCAAGGGAAGACCGGAGAGAAGAGCGTGGTTATTACTACGACGAGGAAGATTGGTCTGACTTTGACTTAGAGGACACTCTCATGCAGATCAGGAACTCCAATCCAGACGATGATGTAAATGATCGTTTAGACAGATTAAGGAGAAGATATGATTACTATGAGAGAGAACTCGATCGCTATGACGCAGATTATGATTCGCTCATGGCAGAAATGGATCGTTTGAAAGCAGACAACCGCAGGTACATGATGCGTGATTCTGCTAGAGAAGATTTAAGAGAAGCAGACGACAGGCAGGATAGAGATATCAGGCAGGACAATGATGCAGAGAAAAGTTTTGACGATCTCTGGGACGAAAGGGAGGGCTAAGTAATGCCAGTTAAACCAACATATGCGGCCGCAAAGTACAGCGCGACCCCTAAAGGAATGGATTTATTAAACGTAATTCGTGCGGAGGCTTCTAATCAGTATAAGGAATGGATTCCGCAGGCAACACAGGATAATATCAAAGAGGTAGGAAACCCTATCTTAAAATATCAGGCGGCGGCGAATGAATTCTTAAGCGCTTTGGTAAACAGAATCGGTCTTGTGCTTATTACAAGTCGTACTTACAATAACCCCCTTAAGCCATTTAAGCGTGGTGAAATTACACTGGGTGAGACGATTGAAGAAATCTTTGTAAACATCATTAAGGCGGAGCCTTATTACAGAGAAGACGATCTCGGCATGACAAATCAGGAAGACTTGTTCAAGCAGAGAATTCCTGACGTTCGCGCTGTATTCCACTCAAGAAACAGACAGGATAAATTCCCGATCACGATCAGCAACGACGATTTAAGAACCGCTTTCATTTCCTATCAGGGCGTGGAAGATTTAGTTGGTAAGATGATCGAAGCTGTCTATACTTCCGACGAGTACGCAGAATTCCTACTCATGAAGAACATTTTCTTAGAGGCAGGCAACAGAGGAGCAATCTATCCAGTTGCTATTCCTGACCCGACAGATGAAGCTACAGGCAAGCAGGCAATGACAGCGATTCGTAAAGCGGCTCTGGATTTAACCTTTATGTCTGACAAGTACAACTACATGGGAGTTACCACTCATACGCCAATCGGAGAGCAGTACATTTTCATGCTTACAAGCCTTGCGGCTACAGTAGACGTAGAAGTACTTGCATCTGCTTTCAATATGGATAAGGCTGATTTTATTGGCCGTCGCGTGATCGTAGATGATTTTGGCGGACTCGAGAAAGAAGGAGTTGTAGCCCTCACCGTAGACCGTGAGTGGTTCATGGTATTTGATAACTACCTTGCCATGACAGAAGTTTACAACGGAGCGCGTCTCTACTGGAACTATTTCCTTCATCATTGGCAGACACTTTCTTACAGCCCATTCAAGAATGCGATCGCTTTCACGACACAGGCTCCGGCTGTAACAGGTGTAACCGTAACTCCGGGAACTGCTTCTCTTACAAAAGCGGCAGGCGGAACGATTCAGTTTAAAGCAGCTGTTACTGGAACAGGTCTTATCTCTCCAGAGGTTACTTGGACAGTTACCGAAGATCCAAATGCATCGATTGACGCAAACGGGCTTCTCACAGTAAAAGCCGGAATCACAGTTGATACTTTAACGGTTACAGCCGCTAGTAAAACTAACCCAACAAAGACTGATACAGCTACTGTAACTCTCACCTAATTAACCACAAACAGATAGGAGTTAATATGAGTTATGAACCTATGACAACGGTACGTTTGCTTAAAAATGTGCCGTTGGATAACTCATATACCAATCAGTTCAGCAGGACATTCTTTCCCACAAGGACAGAGCAAACGACGTATTTCATTTCAAAGACAGCCCACACAGCGGCAGATTTAACATACCAAAGGGAACAGAAATACGTCGATTATCCTGCGGAATATGACGAAATATATGAGTGTAACTATTTAATGTATCAAAATAACGCGTTTAATGCAAACTGGTTCTATGCTTTCATAACCAGAGTTGAGTATTTTTCAGAAGGTTTAACTCGTGTATATTTTGAGATAGACTCGTGGCAAACTTTTTTATTTGACGTAGAGATTCACCCTTGCATGGTAGAACGCGAACACGTCAACGATGATACAGCAGGAGCAAACTTAATCGATGAAGGTTTAGCACTTGGAGACTTTGTTGTGAATGCTGTAACTGAACGATACTTTGACACATGGTGGATTGTGGCAGGAGCAACGGTTGACTTGCAAGTAGGGAAAGGCGTAGTTGGAGGACGATTTTATGGTGGCACATTCTCTGGAGTGAGATACTACTGTTACTCGTCAGCAAGTTCATTCAATGCAATGCTTGACAGACTATCTACCGAAGGAATGCTTGACAATATTGTTACAGTGTTCATGCTCCCAGTGGAAGTGGTAAGCCCAAATCAGGAAGACGGAGAAGAGTTAGAGAGAAACCCAAACTCATCGAGTGCATGGAACATTCCTAACTCACAGAGACTTGACGGGTACGTTCCACGTAATAAAAAGCTTTTAACCTATCCTTTCCGGTACGTTTCACTGAGTAACCAGAGTGGGTCAGACTGTGTTTTAAGATATGAGTTTTGGGCTGTTGCGGCAGGCGAACTTAGAACCATGGGAAGTATTTCACCGAATGGTAGAATATGGTGTTGGCCACAAAGTTATAAGGGACTTGGCGCAAACCTTGACGAAGGAATCAGCATAGGAAACTATCCGATATGCACGTGGGTAGGAAACACTTATGCTAATTGGGTAGCACAACAGCAGGTAACAAATGCCATGGCGCTGTCAGGCGCTACTGTAAAAGCCGCAACTCAAATGGCACTTGGTAGCCCATCTACTGCTTTAGCAGGTTTAGCTACCAGTGCTGGAAGTATTGCCCTTAACAATATGCTTGGAGGAATTGAACATAGTTTTACACCAGCACAAGCAAGAGGTAACACGGCGGGTGAAAACTTCCTACTCGCATATAATGAGTATGGTTTCATAGCTAAAGAAATGACGATTACCAGTGATTACGCAAAATCTATCGATGGATACTTCGATGCGTTTGGGTATAAGGTAAACAAACTGAAAGTACCAAACACTACGGGAAGACCATCGTGGAATTATGTTAAAACTGTTAATGCGCAAGTAACAGGTAATTGTAACACAGAACACCTTGTCAACATTAAGAATATGTTTAACAGAGGAGTAACCCTCTGGCATGGTGACTGGGTAGGAGACTACACAAGAAACAATTCCGGTTCCGGTCCGACTCCAGAGCCTAAGTATCATTTATCAGTAGTGAATGGATATGGGTCAGGATATTACAACGAGGGTACAGCTATAGCGATTAATGCTCAGTCAGCTATCAATTTTATTAACTGGACAACAAGCGCTGGCGGAACTTTTGACGATCCAAATGCAGTACAAACTACTTTCCACATGCCAGCAAACGATGTAACCATAACGGCTAACTATCAGGAACCTACTGAAACAAGGCTTGACGAATATGCAAGACAGTTTATAGGTGCGGTTGAATGGGACGACACAGTAAGATTATGGCAGGTTTGGTATTATGGTAGTTATGTAAAAGACGCATGGTGTACAACATTCTTAACCTATTGTGCTTACATGATTGGTAAAGGAAATCAAGTTCCAAAGAATGCGGCAGTTCAATCATTGTATGATGCTATGAATAGGCTTGGAAGAACATGGCTAGCAGAAATTGGAGGACAGTTACCAAAAGTTGGCGATGTTGTCTTTTTCATTACATCACAGAGCACGACCGTACTTCATCATTGCGGTGTGGTATCAGCAGTTAACGAAAATAAGATTACCTATATCAGTGGAAACACTGGTAACCCGTCAGGTGGAGCAGATGGCGTATTCGAAAAGACAACAACGATTGGTCAGGGCGGAAGTTATTATGCAAAATATTTTGGAAGAGTTGATTACACTTAAGGAGGTGATAGTATGAAAATGAATGACGGTTATTGTGGCTTAAACTTAAGCCGTACAACAAGTGAATGGTTCAACGATGCAACTTTCTTTGACTATTACATGAGGCTGAAAGAGATTGCTATCAACTCATATGAGTGGGTCAATCTTCCTCCGACATGTGACCCACGGTTCCTTGAACTGATATTGTTTGAGTTTGGCTACTGTTTATTCTTTAAGTACCATTTAAATGATGCGTTCTTGACTTTACAGTGCGCTTTAACTGGACCGTTGAACATTTACCGGATTCCTATTAACAGAAGAGCGTATTCTATAACACAGTTACAGCAGTCGTGTAACGATCAGGATAGTGTAATTGTATGGAACAATTTCTTGAGACAGCCTACGGCTTTAACAGTTCAGCTTTATGCTGAAAGACTTACTAGAATCCAGAGAGCTATTGATGTCAACATTAACGCACAGAAAACACCTATTCTTATTAAGGGTTCACAGGCACAGCAGAGAAGCTTAAAGAGTATCTACAAAAGCTATGAAGGTAATGAACCTGTGATATTTGGCGATAAGGACATGAATTCACAAATGCTGGAAGTGCTCAGAACAGATGCTCCAGAAAGCTACATCAATCTGGAAATGGAAAAGACACGCGTATGGAATGAAGCTATTACATTCTTAGGAGGTAACAACGCCAACACAGATAAGAAAGAAAGGCTTATCACAAATGAGGTTGACAGTAACTTAGAACAGATCATCATGCAGAGAATGACTTTCTTAGATGCAAGGAAGCAGGCGTGCCAAATGATAAACGATCTATTCGGTAGTGAATTGCCAAATGGCAAAATCGATGTGCGATATCGGAAAATGGAGGTAGAAGACGGTGGCACAATATACGATGGAACTCAGGACAGTAATGGAAGGAATGATCGGTCTAACCGAGAGAGAAACATATCCGCAGATCAAAGACGTGATTAATCAGGCAAGACCTCTTATCTTTGATTTTGATTTTCCTATCTTTGATGAAGATTACCGAATTCCTCTTGAAAACAAAATTTTGAAAACATATTATATGCGTGAAATATGCGATATACCTGTTTCAAAATGGAAACTCCTACTGGATATTAAGCTTAACGAGATCATGCCTTATATGAATCAGCTTTATAAGTCAGAATTACTAGCATTCGACCCCTTTATCACGGTAGATTATACCAGAAATTTTAACAGAGATCGTAATGACTTAGAGAATGGTAATAACACAGAAACAGTTACAACGGACGCATCTAATACAACTACGGACAATGGAACTACCAATCAGAAAAACAGGCATAGCGATACACCACAAGGCAAGATTAGTATGCTTGAAAACGATACCTATATGACTAGCGCAGATGTTAATGACGCTACAGTTCAGAACACAAGAACTGATACAGGTAATCAAACATCTGATTCACAAGGTAGTCATTCTAAAAAATTAGATACGACTGAGAATTATCTGGAAACTATAAAGGGTAAAAATGATAGTAAAAGCTATCCGGAGCTATTAATGCAATTACGTGAATCTTTTCTTAATATTGATTTAATGGTATTAAACGAGCTAAACGAATTGTTCTTTATGATATATTAGGAGGTAATCTAATTTGATTAAAAATTTATGGTTTAATTGCTTAAATCTTTTACCGATAAGCATTGACGAAAGTATAACAGAATACGAATTGCTGTGTAAAATTACAAAATCAGTGAATTTAATTATTGATGATGTAAATAAAATTAATGAAATAATTAATTCATTAAATACTGACATGGAAAGCTTAAAAAAAGACTTTGAAGCTTTAAAAAACTATGTAGATAATTATTTTGATAATTTAGACTTACAAAAAGAAGTAAACAAAAAAATTGAAGAAATGAAAATGAACGGGGAATTAACTGGAATTATTACAGATAATTATTCTGAATCAACCTTTTTTTCAAGCATGACATCTTTTTTACTTGAATCTAATTTATACAAAATAAGGGAAGTAATAGGAATTTTAACAGGCAAATCACAAAATAAGTTAAAAATTCTTTTTGTGGGGGATAGCACTACCGCCGGTACAGATATAATCCAATTTAATCAGTGGACTACATTATTTGAGGAACAAATATGTAACATTCAAGCTGAATTTTTTAATTATGGTGTACCAAACGCTTCTCTCAATGATTTTAATAATCCTAGCTTCAATTTTCCGGGTACACAAACACCGTGGAGAGATTTATGCAAAAATGCTAATGCAGATGTAATTATCGCTTTTTGGGGGGTTAATGAATGGATTAATTATACACCGTGGTTGCAAACGAATCGCTTCTACAATAACATTATAAAGTTCAAAGCATATTTACAAACAGCAACTAATTCTATTTATTATGTGACTCCAGAAATGGTAAACACTAATGCCGCCCCTGTTAATGTTAATCAAAATAAATATTTAAGCGATATATCAGAGGTTTTACGGCATGCTACTGAAAAATTAGGGTATAATGTTATGGATTTTAACGCTTTATCACAAGCATGTTTTCTTGGGACTAACCCATTTGTATACGACTTTGGCCACGCTTATGATAATGTTATGCCCACAACACCTTTTAGAGATTTTTTAATTACTATAAATATAGCCTCTTCTTTTGACTGGACTAAACCGCAATTACCTATATTACAATTTAGAGGCGCCAATGCAACAGCTGACAGTCCAAATTATTTTAGAATTTCGCTTGCACTTAATTCTGGAAATAAACAGATTCAAATAACCTCAAATGACAGCGAAACGCTATTAAATATAATATCTTTTAATGCTGATTCACCATCATACACAATTTTAGTAAGTGGATCAGAAACGTATATCGGTGGTAAAGCGGCAAATTCTTGCTATGTAAACATTTTTGAGGGGTACGCAACAGAATTTTTTAGTGATGAAAATGTTACTTATAGCATTTTGCCATTAACACCTAGCGTGATAACTACTACACCAATTAATTTTGATTATTTCTTTGGTGGGTATCCCTCACCTCAGTATGGTTATGATGGTAACGGCTTCACTCACCCATGCAAAAGAGGAACATTTATGATCGCGTCTTTCTTGAAACATCTAGCAAACCGTATTAACAAAGAAACAGAAATAAATACCAGATAATGCTGACGGGCTATTATTTATAGCCCGTCTTTTAATAATCCACATATATGCGCTTTCCTTTGATTATTCACAGCGCTCAGGCTGTGACTG
>UMEU01009376.1_pt1 | contig 14701 bp, 14 predicted proteins | sample 1964831 | NCBI WGS metagenome assembly UMEU01 (sample SAMEA4836028, study PRJEB28245) | human gut metagenome | biome: gut microbiome; material: fecal sample | place: Denmark | collected 2008
TAAAAGATCAACATTATAAAAACATGGGTATAACGCTTCAACCTCCTTGGTGTGCCGATCCTTCTTATCTTCTGGCGCGGCTTTCTCATCCGGCTTGACGGCGTGGAGCTTTGCGTGGGCGATCTCGTGAATGGCGGTTTTTACCGTCTGGATTTCGCTCATGCCTTCCTGAATGGCAATGCGGCTTTCAACCGGCGAGAAGAATCCCTTTGCACCGCCCGGAATGTCCTCAAAGGAAATAGGGACGGGAGATTCCTGCCTGAGCGCGTCGAAGAACGCCTCGTAGTTTTCGACGGTGCCTTTCAGCTCATCGACGATGATGTCCGGAAGCTCCTTGCCGTCCGTCTGGGAAACATCAAAGACACTTACCACCTTGAAGGCAGGACGCAGGACCTCAACCGTTTCCGTGACAGCCTTCCCATCTGCGCCGATCACCGGCTTCTGCGTCAAAGGATCAATCTTCTCACGCTCTTCCTGCGCCTTGTACGGCGCGGGTGCAAGAATCTTGATGCCCTTTTCGCCCTTCATGACCTGACGGTCAAAGTTGCGCTGCCACGAGGTATAACCGGCAACATAGGTTGCCTCCGGCTTCTGCATCGCAATGAGCAGCGTGTTGTTGAAAGAATAGTTGTAGAACTTGGACATCGTGCGGAGATATTCCTTGAACCGCTCGGATTCAAAAAGTTCCTTGATGCCCTGTTCCAGCTTGTCCGTAATCTCACGGACTTGCTGTGCATTTTTGCTTTCAGCCATCTCAAACCTCCATTTCTTATTTGCTTTTGGGAGAAGAAAACCCCGTCTGGGATTTGCTCAACAGTCGAGCCTTTACCTCAGACGGGGTTTCTCTGCGCGTCATCCGACGATGGAAGATGTTATCCTCGTTCTCCCATTCAATCAGCCGGTCAAACATCTCCGGATAATTTGTGATTATGTGCAGCAGTTCATTGTCGCTTGCATTGGGACAGAACCAGCAACCGTTTCTCCGGCAGTGACCGTATATTGGAGAAAGCAACCCGCGTTCCTGACAGAGATTGTAGGCATCCGCCTCTGTCATGCCGTATTTGGCAAGCAGACTGACCTTCTTCACGCCGTCCAGACGCGCAAGGCGTTTGGGTTCATCCTCCGCGATACCGACATAGCTCACGGTGTCCGGAGAAAGCGCGGCATTGTACTTGCGGACGGGCGGGATTTTGCAGTCCCGATTGACCGCGCACATCCCGGCCCACGCAAAACCGCGAACCTCGCCCTTATGAGGTCCGCGGGTGATGACGTGATGGAACACCTCATCGTAGGTCTTGTCCGCGTGGAGAATGGTGAACTTGATGCCCAGCTCCTTTTCGCAGAAGGGCTTGAGCCGGTCATAAATGAAGTCCCGGTGTTCCGGGACTTCGCCGCTTGTGTCTTTGTCGAACATGACCTCACTGAAAACCGCCTCGTCAAGCGGCTCATTGTGCTGTGCAGCCAGCAGGAGCGTCGCTACGCTGTCTTTGCCTCCGCTGCATGAAGCAAGATACTTTGGGCGGGTCATCGATCAAACTCCATCTTGAAGCTGACGTATTTGCCGCCGCTGTCATCCAGACGAATGACCGCATCATAGAGCTGAGGCTTCTTCGGCGTGTAAAGCCCGGTCACTCGGCACCAGCCCTTGTCCAGCAGCTCCTTTGCAATCTTCTTGGTCAGCTTCTTTTTCTTGCTGGAAAAGAACTTATTGTCTTCCCACAGGCAGAAGGAGCATTCCTTGTTCGAGCAGTAGAAATTGCCCTTGCCGACGTAGACCGGAGAGCCGCAGCGGGGACACTTGCCGATTTCCTCCTTGCCCGTGCCGAAACGCTGGGCTTCGGCATCATAAAGAAACGGATAGGCTTTTACGAGATCACCGGTCATCCGGACAATGCCGCTGAGGAAAGCGTCTGCATCCGCATTGCCGCGCTCAATCTCCATAAGCGTGTTTTCCCATTCCGCCGTCATTGCGGGAGACGTGATCTGTTCCGGCAGAACACAGACGAGGTTGCAGCCGTCCTTCGTGGGAATGAGGGATTTGCCTTTGCGCTCTGCAAAGCCGGATTTCACCAGCTTTTCAATGATACCGGCACGGGTCGCGGGTGTTCCAAGACCTTTCTTCTCGGTGTCATCGTCAAACTGATCGTTTCCGGCAGTCTCCATCGCAGACAGGAGGGTATCTTCCGTGTACTGCTTCGGAGGTGTCGTGAAGTGTTCGGTGACGCTGGCAGACACACCATCCAAAACATCGCCCTCATGGACTTCGGGCAGGGACTTCATGGGATCGTCCTTTTCCTTCGTCTTGAGGGAAGCCTTGAACAGCTCTTCGATGGCTTTCCAGCCGTTTTGAATGACGGTCTTACCCTTGGTTTTGAACGTATAGCTCTCGCAGGAGAGCGTGATTTGCGTTTCTGCGTAGGTATGCTTCTCGCCGGTCGCACACAGAAGGCGCATCCCAACAAGATTGAGGATTTTCTGCTCCGACTGAGGGAGCGCCGAAACATCCTGCTTTTCAAGCTGGACGGTCGGGAGAATGGCATGGTGATCTGTGACCTTGCTGTTGTCGGTTACGCGGGAAATGTCCGGTGTGACCGAAACGCCGGAGAAAAGTGGAAGCTGGCGGCAGACAATAGAAATGACCTGACGGGCGGTGTCCTCCATATCGTCCGTAATGAACTGACTGTCCGTGCGCGGATAGGTCAGGAGCTTCTTTTCGTAGAGTGTTTGTACGAGATCGAGCGTCTGCTGGGCAGTGAAACCGTAGTATCGGTTTGCCTCGCGCTGCAAGGTGGTCAGATCGTAGAGCTTCGGAGGATTGACGGTTTTCGTCTCCCGCTTGAGAGAAGAAATGACGGCTTGCTTTTTCTCGCAAGCCGCCGCAATTCTTTTTGCTTCCTCTTCGGTTTTGACCTTTTCCAGATCGGCGGTCAGATCGCCCTTGCCGACGTGGACGTTGAAATACTTTTCCTTCTGGAACGTGGAGATTTTCCCGTCACGCTCCACCAGCATTGCAAGGGTTGGCGTCTGGACGCGCCCGACCACCAGCTTCTTGTGATAGAGCGTGGTGAAAAGACGGGTGCCGTTGATGCCGACGATCCAGTCTGCCTTCGAGCGGCTGAGTGCCGCTTCATAGAGGCGGTCATATTCCTTGCCGTCCCGGAGATGATTGAAGCCTTCGCGGATGGCGGAGTCCTCCAATGAGCTGATCCACAGACGCTTGAAGGGCTTGGTGCATCCGGCTTTGTTGTAGACCAGCCGGAAGATCAGCTCACCCTCACGCCCTGCATCGGTTGCGCAGACAAGCTCAGTGACACGCTTGTCCTTCATGAGAGAGGACAGCACCTTGAACTGCTGTGCTTTGTCCTTCGTGACCTCAAACATCCAGTTCTCCGGAACAATGGGCAGATCGTCATACCGCCACTTGGCATACCGCTCATCATAGGAGCTGGCGTCTGCCAGCTCCACCAGATGACCGAAACACCACGAAACGATGTAATTGCCGCCCTCCATGTAGCCGTCCTTGCGGGACGTCGCGCCCAGAACCTTTGCGATGGACTGGGCAACGCTGGGCTTTTCAGCAATGACTAAGATCAATTTTCATCACCTTCCGTTTCGGCATCCTCTGCAATCTGCGGTTCTTCATCCTCGTTGATGTACGGCTCTTCCTCGTAGCCTTCATCGTCGAAGAAGTCCATGTCCTCATCCTTGGGCTTTCTGCCCTTGACGAACTTGATATAGTAATAAGCTGCACCCGCAGCACCGGCAAGGGCAAAGATGACGAGGATCATGCCAATGTTGGATTTCTTTTCGGGTTTAGGGGCGGGAGCATCGGTTTCTGCATCCTTATCCGGCTCAGGTGTAACGGGGGCTGTGCCGGTGCATTCGCTCATGTTGGTCTTGCAGACCGGGCAGTCTGTGTTGACCTGACCGGCAGCGCATTTCTCCTTGCAGTTACAGGTAGTCAAAGCCGCCGCAGTGTCATCATCCAGCAGCGCAAGCAGATCGCTTTCATCGACCATGTTGAGGAAGTATGTCTGATACTGTTCCTCGTCCTCATTGATGGGGGCATCGTAGTCGATGACAATGAAAAAGGTGTTGCCGTTCTTCGTCTGGACTGTGATGAACTGCTTGTTGGTTGCCCTGTCATAGAGCAAGTCGCGGGTGTAGGCGTTGCCCTCATCGTCAATCGGCTCACCCTTCGGCTTTTCCGGCGCGGGAGTGGTTTCAGGCTGCTGTTCCGGCTGTGTTGCCTCCGTAACGGGAAGGTTCTGCTCGGTGTCATCGGCATAGGCAAACGCCGTCACCGAGAAGCAGGACAGCACCATGACGCAGACCGCAAGGACGGTCAGAAAACGAAACTTCTTACGCATTGTCGATTACCTCCGTATTTCCGGCGGGCTTGGTGCCGCCCTTCATAGAAGACAGGAACGCCATGATCTGATCCTTGTCCATCACCATAGAGCGCACGGTATTGATGATTTCAAGGTTTTCCAGCTCTGTCTTTTTGTCGTACAGCTCCTTGAGCTGACCTTCGATTTCGGATTTCTTCTTTTCAGCCTTCTCGATTTCGGAGAGGACTTTCTGATACTTGGGATTCATGAAAAACTCCTTTCTTTTAATAGGCGGGTCTTCCGAAGGCGTAGAAATGCTGCTGCCAGTAGGAAGAGTTGATGGATGTGTACTGAATGGGATCGCCGCAGTGGATCATGACCCCATCACCAACGTAGATGCCGACGTGAGACACACCGGGGGTGTCATACGTTCCAATGAAAAAGATAAGATCACCGGGCTGTGCATTCGCCTTTGAAACCGGCGTACAGACGTTGTAAAGCCCCTGTGCGCCCAGCCGCCCGGTATTCACGAGACCGCTGTTCGTGAGAACGTAGCTGACGAAGCCGGAGCAGTCGAAGGACGTGTCGGGATTGGAGCCGCCCCACACATACGGATAACCGAGATACTTTTCCGCCTCGGTGATCAGTGCCGCAAATTTCTCATCAGCCAGATACTCCGGGTTGACATCGTAATCAGCGGGAGGATTTGTGATGTACTTGTCCACATAGGGAGAGTCACCGAACAGATCCTCGCGGTTGCCCAGCACCGACATATACGTTGCGTACATGGAGAGCTGTTCCTGAGACATGATGTAGACCGGGACATGGGAGAGATTGAAGTTTTCGAGCTTCACGTTGCAGATGTAGTAGTCATACGGGACGCGGTAGGTTTCCGTGTGCGTATTGCCGTCTGCGTCCGTCCATGTGTCGGTTTCTGTGCGGTATCTGGTTTCGACGATAACCTCTTCGGTGAGGATGTACTGCTTTTCAAACAGCATTTGGAGCGTACCCTGCACCTCATCCAGCGTGAACTCGCCCTCATGGAGAGCCGAGAGAATGGAGATCAGCACATAGGGGTCATGCTCAATATCGTCCAGATCGAAGTGATACTCGTCGTAGCTGTGAGTGCTTTCGTAGGTGTCGAGATAGCGTTGCAGCTCCTGCTCCATCCGGCAATACTGCGCCTCCGCGCCCAGCATCGCGTCATCCTCGCTGAGATAAGAGGAAGCGATAACCGACGAGCCGGTAGAGGTGAGCATCGAACACGAGCTGATTCCGGCACCGAGCAACACGAGAAGGGCAATTCCGACGCCGATCCAGATGAAGACCTTCTTGTTTTTCTCAAAAAACTCCTTGATCTTGTCGGACACCTTTTCACCGAGCTTCTTGCCGGTATTCTTTGTGGCAGTCCCGGCAGTCTGAGAACCGGCATTTCGAGCGGCGGCATATTCCTTCTTGATGTTCTGCTTCTGGTAGTGCTTGTTCATGTTCTGCTTCTTCATCTCAGGATGCTCCTGCTGATTTCTTTCATATTGGAGCTTCGCATCCGCAGCATCCGCCTTGTGTTCCAGCTTGGAGACCTTCTCGTAGGGCTTGTTGACGCTGCTTTCCCGATGATGACTGAAATGCCGAGCGGCAGTCTCAGCGGCGATCTCCGTTTTATGCGCCGCCTCAACCGCCGTGTTTTCCTGCTCGACCTCATGGATTTTGCCGTGAATGCCGGAAGCGAGGGTGTCTCCGACCTTGCGGACGGTTTTGTCTGCTTCAAATTGCAGTTTCCCTTTGCCTTTGGGCTTTTTCAGCTCATCCTCAAAATGAAGGCGGGTTTTGCCCTTGCCGGTTTCCTCATCGAAGACACGCTCTTTCTTGAGGACCTTGTGCGTGGGCAGCTTCTCACGGGCAGCGTCCAGTCGCTCATGTGCCTTCTCGGACTTCCTTCCGAGTTTCTGCATCCGCTTCGTGGGCGGGACGGCATCGTCCGAGACCGGCTTTACAGAGGCGGTTTCCGCCGCTTGAGTGAGAACGGCATCTGCATCCACTGCTACAACCGCAGAGGTCTTGCGCAGCTTGTGCGTGACAACCGTTTCGGCAATCACCGTGCCGGTATGAGAAGAAACACCGTGCTGCTCTAAAGTTGGAGGCTTGAACGGCGTTTCCGAAGGCAGCGGTTCAGATACATTCTGGGGTGGATTTTCTGCCCTTTTCTCTTCTGTGACGGACGTTTCCGAGGGCGGCTGTGTGTCGTTATCTTCGGCGTGTTCCGCCTGAAACTGACGCTGCTGATGGCGCATCTGCACCTTTTTCTGTTCCTCTGGGGAAAGAGCTTCGGAAGACGCGGCGGTCTCAGTGGGCTTGACCAGCTCTGCATCTTCCAGCCGCTTTGACACACGCTGTTCGGTGCCAGCCGTCAGGTTTTCTTCAACTGCGCCCTCCCGCGTCATCCGCACGACTACCTTGTCGCGGGCTTTGAGTTCTGGTTCCTTGGACATCAGATTTCACCTCCAATCCGCTTGTAGGCAAGCTCGGTGTATTCAGGGTTCAGCTCTACACCCACGAAATGACGCCCCATCTGCGAGGCAACCATGCCGGTTGTTCCGCTTCCCATGAATGGGTCAAGCACAATGCCGCCTTCGGGACAACCGGCGAGAAGACAGATCTCAACCAGCTTCGGAGGGTATGCGGCATAGTGACCGCCCTTAAAGGGGACGGTGTTGATCTTCCAGACATCGCGCTTGTTGCGGAGCGGATTGATGTCTGCGTCCTTGATCTCGCCATGCTCACGCGGGCGGTTGATGGATTGCGGCTGAGGCTGACCGGGAACAGGCTTGCCGTACTTGTTGCCGCCTTTCATGCCGCGCTTGAGGCGTTCTGCCGTTGCGGGGGCAATCGGCTCGGAGATTGCCTTGTAGTCGAAAAAATACTTTTTCGACTTGGAGAACAGGAAAATATGCTCATAGCAGCGGGCACAGCGGTCTTTCACGCTCTCCGGCATGGGGTTATCCTTCATCCAGATGATGTCGTTGCGCAGATACCAGCCGGTATCGCGGAGGGCAAAAGCAAGCATCCACGGAATACCGATCATGTCCTTCGGCTTGCAGCCCTCAACCTTGTTGTTGAGAGCCACAGCCTGACCGTTTCTGCCGTTGGGGTTCTTCGGGTCAATGAAATCGCCCGCGGATTCTTGCAATCCGCTTTTGCCCTTTCCAGCGTAGGTGTCCGAGATGTTCAGCCAGAGCGTCCCATCCGGGCGCAAAACGCGCCTGACTTCGGTGAACACTTCCGTCAGGCGCGAGATATATTCCTTCGGCGTTGTCTCTCTGCCGATCTGAGCATCCATGCCGTAATCGCGGAGCGCGTAATACGGAGGGGACGTCACACAGCAATGAACGCTGTCATCGGGCAGAGTTTTCAGGATTTCAAGGCAATCGCCGGTATGAATGATGTCAAGTTGTATGGTGGTGTACCTCCTGTTCTGTTGGATTTGTGTTTCCATTGAAATGTTGACTGTGAAACCCGACAACATTTCAATGGGCATCAGTCGGAGTAATACTCGTCCGGCTCGTAGTCCTCATCTTCCATGAAGTCCTCGTCGAGATCGTCAATCTCGTCTGCCCAACGGTCGAAGATTTCCTCGGCTTCCTTCGCCGCCTCACGATAGAGGCGCAGGCGGTTCTTCTCAAAGGCGGCGAAAGCAGGGACGAACTTGCCGAACTCGCGGATTGCCTTCATATCCTGCGTGCGCATATCTGCAACGCACTGAATGATTTCGGACATCGTGAGCAGATCGTCGATCATCAGCTCATACTTGTCCTTGGGGATAGATACGGCTTCATCATCCGCCGCGTCAGCGAAAGGGGTATTCTCATCGCTGTTGCTGCACTTGGGAACATCAACCTTGAAGTAGAAACCGATCATATCCACAGATACCTTGGTCATAATCTGACGCGCCTCCTTGACCTTTTCGTCGATGTCCTCCCTCACATGGAGGTAGGCGCGGTGATGCTTCTTGAGGTTGCTTTCCAGTCGGATCAGATCGGTCAGCTCCCACAGAGCCTTAAACAGCGCAGAGGTGTTCTCTCCGTATTCGATAGCGTCCGCGTAGGGAATGGTAATCATCTTGTTGTTCATATTCAAAAATCCTCCTTAGTTCTGTACGGTTTCTTCGGGTTTGGTGGTCATGATGCGGTAGAGCTGGGTGTCCTTCGGGAAATCGTCCTTGAAGGGAACGATGGTCGAGCCGTAGAAGATCAGTCCCTCACCGGCGTTGGAGTTGGTGATGTAGTTCTGCTGGCTGGGCGAGATGTTCAGCGCCTTCGAGAGAATCTGCCGGTCGCCGGATGCCTGATTCAGAAGGTAGACAAAATCCGAGTTTTCAAAGATGTTCTCCACCTCACGGGACGCAAGAAGATCCTTGACGTTCTGCGTGATTCCGGTCGGGATGCCGCCCCATTTTCTGAAACGCTTCCAGATTTCCACGCTGTATGCGGCGGTCTGTTCCTCCTTCAAGAGCAGATGGAACTCGTCCATGTAGTAGCGAGTTGCCTTGTGCTGGGCGCGGTTGATTGTAACTCTGTTCCAAACCTGATCCTGCACAATTAGCATACCGAGCTTCTTGAGCTGCTTGCCGAGTTCGCGGATGTCATAGCAGACGAAGCGGTTGTTGACATCCACATTCGTTCTGTGATTGAAGACGTTCAGAGAGCCGTGAACATAGATTTCAAGGGCGGTTGCGATGCGCTGCGCCTCCGGCTCCTTCTGATTTCTCAGAATGTTGTAGAGGTCTTCGAGGATCGGCATTTTCTCCGGCTTAGGGTCTGCAAGAAACTCCTGATAGACCATGCGAACACTGCGGTCAATGATGGTCTTCTCAACCGGCTGCAAGCCGTCCTTGCCGCCGACAATCAGCTCACACATGGAGAGGATGAAGTCGGATTTCAGCGTCAGCGGGTTTTCCTCTTCGGAGTAGTTCGTGTTGATGTCCAGCGGATTGATGTAATCCGTGCTGACCGGCGAGATGCGGATGACCTGACCGCCGAGCTTCTGCACGAGGGGAAAATACTCGGCTTCGGGGTCGCAGACGATGATGTCATCCTCCGTGATGAGGAAGGCGTTCGTCATTTCACGCTTGGCGGAGAAGGATTTACCGGAACCGGGCGTACCCAAGATCAGCCCGTTGGGATTCTTGAGCTGCTTGCGGTCCACCATGATCATGTTGTTGGACAGCGCGTTCAGCCCGTAGTAGAGAGCTTCGCCGCCCTGAAAAAGCTCCTGCGTGGTGAACGGCACGAAAACCGCCGTGCTGGAAGTGGTCAGTCCGCGTTCGATCTCCACCTGATTGACGCCGATAGGCAGAGAGGACATCAGCCCTTCCTCCTGCTGAAAGTCAAGACGCTTGAGCGCACAGTTATACTTTTGGGCAATGGCGGCGGTTTGGAACACCGCATTTTCGAGCTTCTGGCGATTGGTTGCCGTATTCATGATGAGGATAGTCACAAGGAACAGTCTCTCATTGCGGGTCTGGAGATCCTGCAACAGACGCTTCGCTTCACCGCCGAAGGTGGCGAGATCGGACGGGATGATGTCCATATCGTAGCCGGAGCGGACTGCCTTTTTCTGCTCTTCAATCTTCATCTTGTCGAGGTCGGTGATCTTCGACTTGATGCTCTTGATTGCCTTCGCCTGGTCAATCGTCCGGATATGAAAATTGACCGTGATGTTGCTGTCCATCTCAAGGAAGTCGGCAAGCATACGGTCATTGAGTTCCGGCGCGAGGATTTGCAGGAAGCTCACCGCGCCGATGGTTCTGCCCATCTTAAAGCACTTGCCTTCACGGAAGTCAAAGGAAGTGGGCGCGATGAAATCCTTCGTACTGAGTCCTGTCCGAGCAACCATGTCAAAGGAAAAGCGGAACGGCTCATTGGTGTCCATGTTGAACACATCATGAAGCACTTTCAGCCGCTCGTAGCCGGACAGCGGCTCGGTTCTCACACCGAGGGTTTTGAAGTTATTGAGAATGTCGGTTTCAATGCGTTCAAGCTTCGGCTTTGCCGTGCGGAGGGAGTCCGCCTCAATGCCGAAGGTGATGTACTTCCTCTTGACCAGTCCGTTGTTGCCCTTGGTGAGCTGGCTTTGCAGCATACCGGAATACTCGGAGCGGATGTCGTTGAAGGCGTCCTCCTGTGCCGGAATGTTGATGCGCTTGCGGAACTCATTGAGACTTGCCTTCTGATTGATGAAGGAGAGCTGGACGAAAATCGAGCTGTCGAAGTAGTTCAGAAAGTCGCACCAGTTCTCGAAGATTGCGGTTTTGTCCTCGTTCTGCGCAAGCTGGTAGTTGATGTCCTCAAAGGCGATGGACTTCGTGTAGAGGCGGCTGTTCACCTTGCAGATACCGTCACGGCACATCTCCACATAGGGAATGGTCTGCTGGGCGGACTTGCGGACTTTCTTTGCCTTCCTGTCCTTTTTCTTCTGCATGACGATCCGCTTCTTTTCCTGAGCGGAAAGGGCATCGCCGTAAACGACGCCGTTCTTGACGGTCATCTTAGGCTTTGCCTTTGCTGTGCTGTTGTTCAAGCTGCAATTCCTCCTGTTCTTTGATTTTCTGCTGAATTTCAGCGTAGAGATTGTTTGTGCGATAGGGGCGCACCTTGTCCCGGATAAACATGGACTGTACGATGTGGTACAGATACTTCTCGGCGGGCTGACCGTCCTTCTCGTAAAGCGCGAAGAAGATGAACGGGAGCATGATCACCACCATCAGCATTGCCGCCGTAGACAAGTCGAGATGTGCCTTCGCCAGAAAGAAGATCGGAACGCCGACCGCCGCAGCGATGGAAAAACAAATGAGCTGCCGCTTGGTCAGGTTGAACATGACCTTCGTTTTGACGCGGTTAAGATCCTTTGGGACCGGAACAAATGCCATTGACTGTTTCCTCCTTTCTAAGCTGCTTTTCATAGCGCAGCTTCATTTGTGCGGGATATTGCTCCTCCTTCGGTTGACGCTTGCCCGTCCAGCGAAGCCCACCCGCTTTGCCTTGACAAATCCAGCCGGAAGCCCGAAGGCTTGCACCGTTTTCGCTTTCCAGCGTGTAGGTGATGATGCGCTTATAGCCCATAGCCGCAGCAGCTCTTGCCGCCGCGCCGTAGAGAAAGCTGCAAGCGTTCTTCGCCCCGTTGGTACAAAGCCTTGTAACCTCCAATGTGAAGCCGTCATCCAGATACCGGCTGACGGGACGCCCGGCGATGATTACACCGACCAGCTCACCGTCTGCTTCACAGCCGATGGAAAACTTGTGACCGGCAACCGGCTTGTGATGTCGGTGATGCTGCCGGACATACTCGTTGGCATCTCGAAGAGAGATGGGTTTTAGCCGCAGCATGATGTTTCCTCCATAGGAAGATGAGCCGTGCATTCGACCTCGTTGCCCCAAACATCCCATCCTTCGGGAGACTGACGGGCAAAAAGCTCTACGCGGGGAAGGTCTCCCATGAGCCGAACAATGCGCTCCCGCGCTTCATCCGGCTTTTTGGAATGCTCTTCGATGTGGCTGAGGATGACCTGACGCACACCGGCGTCAACTCGCTTCGGGTGCCCCTTTGTGGCAAGGATGCAGATTTCGGCGTTTGCCCTTGTCCAGTACCCCATGCCGGTAAAGAGATCATCGTTCTTGCGGTTTTGCTTCACCCATACAAAAGCCACGGTCTTATAAGAAAAGCCCCATGCCGTCAGCACTTCGAGTGCTTCACAGAGGCACGGGAACGTGATCCAAAGGAACAGGGCGCAGTCCTTCGCGGCAAGCTCACCGACCGGAAGAGCCTTGATGTCCTCAATGCACATTGTCGGGTAGTGGCTTTCTGCCGACCGTCCCTGTCCCTTCTTGGAGTAAGTCCGATACGCCCAAGGGGGATCGGCGTAGATGATGCTGTACTTCTTCATGCTGCCGACCTCCTTAGTGCGCATGGAAAATGGATTTTGCGAGGCTTCCGGTCTTGAACAGCGAGAAGCACAGAATGACCGTGTACGCCGCCACAGAGAACAGAGCCGAGTGAATGTTGTCTGCAATAATCATGCCGTTGATCAGCACCGCATAGATGCCGACGCAGACCATGATGAGAAAGCCCTGAAATGCCAGAGCGAACAAGCCTTTCAGATAGTTCGTGCCGATGCTGCCCCATTCGCGGTTGCTCATGGTTGCGATGGGAATAGGCGCAATGCTCACGGTGCAGTAAATCTCAATCATGCGCCCGTAGAGAATGACCGTAATGAGGATTGCCATGATTTTGAGGCACAGGCTGATCAGAAGCGTTTCTATCGACAGTCCGAGCAGTTCTCCGACGCCCATGTTCTCCATGCCGGTACGCATCTGCGCAATCGTCGAATCAATATCAATGCTGGTGTTGCCGTGGATTACTCCTGCTGCACCGGAAACCACGTTCTGCCCGATGTCGAATACTGCCATCACGATGTCAAAGGTGTGCGTCACGAGATAGATCGCCACAGCCGCCTTGAAAAACCACTTGAAGAACATCCAAGTGTCCATGTCGTGAAGGTTGTTTTTCTCGGTGATCATGGAAATCAGCTCGTAGCACAAAACAAAGGTGATGATGATACCAGCGATGGGGACTATCACGTTTTCGGATAGTCCCCGGATCATCTGGTACACGCCGCCGTTCCAGCCGGACGGTGTTTGCCCGACCTCGGCGGCAATCGTTCCTACCTTCTCGTTGACATCCGTGAACATATTGGTCAGGTTGCTCTCGATCCATCCGATCAGCATATCCTTGAGAGCCTGTTCGATCTTTTCTAAAATGCTGCCCAATATTTCACCACCCTTCGGTTAAGCTGGGCTTGCCGTGGATTAGCCGAACAAACCGGAGAGCAGGGGGATGAGGGTCGTGCCGATCAGCACCACACCGCCGCCAGCCATGAGCTGCTTGATACCCTGAGATTTAGCGCCGGGGTTGTCGTTGCCGTAGCCTTCCATGAGGTTGACAACACCCCACACTGCAAGACCTGCGCCGAGGGCGATAACAAGCGTCTGGAGAACCGTAACTGCCTGATTGATAAATGCCATACTTGAATTTCCTCCTTAAATCGTTGGTGAATTGTGAAGGGCGAGTGCCTTTTCCAGCACCCGCCCCGATGGTTACTTCTGCGCGGCTGCCGGATTAACCGAACAGACCGGAGAGCAGAGGGATGAGGGTCGTGCCGATCAGCACCACACCACCGCCAGCCATGAGCTGCTTGATGCCCTGAGACTTGGCGCCGGGGTTGTCGTTGCCGTAGCCCTCCATGAGGTTGACAACACCCCACACTGCAAGACCTGCGCCGAGGGCGATAACGAGCGTCTGAAGAACCGTGACAGCCTGATTGATGAAAGCCATAGATTTTCCTCCTTGATTTGAAAAAGATTGGTTGTGTATTTTTGAAAATGGGCATAAAAAAAGAAGCCCCGTCGCTGTTCTGCTTTGGGAGCCATCAGGCTTTACCCACTGCGCAGTGCAGCGACGGGGCTTTAATCCGCTTCGACCTCGCCCATATCATAGAGGTCGAATGTGTCATCGGGCTTGACTACCAGCTTGTGCTGCCGATACTTCTCGATGTCAAAGGCGTTCCGCTTGTCGTAGTCGGAGAGCTGCCGGTACTTTGGATGCTTCGTAATGTCGTATTTGTTACTGAGAAAAGGTCTCACGCCTCGAAGCTGCAAAATACACTTGGCTCCGTCCATGACGGCGATCTCATCCTGAGACATCAGTTCCTTGCCGGTCTTCTGATAATTCAAGCCGTAGGAGTTGTTGTTGGAACGGGTTTCTGAGGTGTTGTAAAGGTCGATTGTCTCCTTGCCCAGCACCTCGCTGATTTCCTTGAGGGTCGATTTTTCTTTTCCGCCGAGGAAAAGTGTGCAGTCACAGTTGCCCGTGATGGTGTCAGCCGCATCCTTGTAGATGGTCTTGAGCTGAGATTGGGACTGCAAGATGATTGACGCCGAGATTTCCCGGCTGCGGATGGTTGCGATGAGCTTATCAAACTTGGGGATTTGACCGATATTCGCAAACTCGTCCAGCAGACAGCGCACATGGACGGGAAGCCGTCCGTTGTAAACGTCATCTGCTTTGTCGCAGAGAAGGTTGAAGAGTTGGGAATACATGATTGCCACGACGAAATTGAAGGTGTCATCGGTATCGGAAATGATGACGAACAGTGCCGTCTTCCGGTCTCCGATGGTGTCCAGTTCCATCTCATCATAGCTCATCAGCTCCCGCAGCTCTGCAATGTCGAAGGGCGCAAGCCTTGCACCGCAGGAAATTAAAATCGACTTAGCAGTCTTGCCAGAGACGAAAAGTCAAGGACTTTTTCATCAAATTCA
>UMEU01014543.1_pt1 | contig 14159 bp, 10 predicted proteins | sample 1964831 | NCBI WGS metagenome assembly UMEU01 (sample SAMEA4836028, study PRJEB28245) | human gut metagenome | biome: gut microbiome; material: fecal sample | place: Denmark | collected 2008
TGGCTTATAAAGTCCCAAGATTAATTTCATCAATGTAGACTTCCCAGATCCAGATTGTCCCACAAAAGCAATCTTCTGTCCCTGAGTTATCTCTAAAGAAATATTTTTTAATACACGGGGAGCGTTAGGGTTATACTTGAAAGATACATTATCCAATTTAATTGAATCAATCTTACCAATATTTTTGGTCCCGTTTTCTTCTATATTCTGGTTTGCAATATCTGAAACTCGTTCTAAATACTGTTCAGATAAAGCAAAATAATTCATAGTAGTATAAATATTTACCATGTATGAAGAAATCAATGTAACAACCGAATATGTTGCAACTACTTGTCCTATTGTTAGTTCTAATTGTTTCATATTTATAATAGAAATAAACAGTACGAATAGTGGCAGTATTGTTTGAATTAACGTAGCTGCTGTATTGTAGTAACTTTGATAGATGTCTCGTCGTTTTGTTTTTTCGTTCGTATAATCAAATTGCTTCTCCCATTGTTTATATACTTTATCTTCAATTCCCGCAATCTTAATATTCAATATCGAATAAATAAATTCTGTCTGTATTTCCTGTAATTTAGTAAGACCTGCTATCTCTAATTGGTTTAGGGTCAGTACTTTACTACTTAATGCTTTCAAAAGAATGCCTATACCTATTAACAATATAGAAATTATTCCCATAATAGTTACAGAATATCTACATAAATATCCCATGAGAATTATTACGGCCCCTGCTGAAACAACAAAATTTACCATTTTTTCAGCATAAAGATTTTTCACCATCCCTATGCACTCAAGGCTAAATGCCAGATTCCCAAATGATCTATTTTCAAAAAAGGTATAATCAACACCAATCAAATGTTTATAAATTGCCTTTGAAAAATCACTAAATAATCTTGTGTTAAAAAATACTTTCATTAATGCATTCAATAACACTACCAAGATATACCCTAGTATTGTCCCCAATGCAATCCATGTCAGTTTATAGTTAAACTGTCCGATACTATCTATCATATTTTGAATAAACATATTAAATATTATTGTAAAGAAATATGTTAGAACACTCAGTACCAATATGCCTACTAATGCTTTTTTACATGTTTTGATATATTGCATATAGCGAAGCCAAATAGACTGTTTTTTAGTAACTTTTTCAAAATCTTCTCCTGGTATTGCATATATAAAACGTTCTGAGTATCCTTTTATAAACTCGTCTTTAGTATATTTTACATATCCTAGAGCTGGATCTACGACATAATAGATCCCACCTCTAACTTTTTCCAAAATTACAAAATGACATTTTTCCCAATAAATTATTAAAGGTTTCTTAATCGTTTCCAGCACCTCTACGGTTCCTTTATACGCTTTACATTCATATTTCTGCCATTTAAGAATATCGCATAATGCTGAAATTCCCACACCATCTCTTCCTGGTTTAACATAATCTCTTAAATCATTTAAATCTATATTATTTCCATAGTAACGGTTCAACATAACAATGCAACATAATCCACATTCCGTCTGAATCAACTGAGGTATATGCTTAACCTTTGCCATCTTCTCCCCTCCTTTCTGCTATACTAATTATCTATCCTTAAAATGTTTCTAATAATAATATACAAGGCATCTTTTCATTATGCTCTCTTATTTTATGGTAACAATAGCCAGTTAAACCTTCCATAAAATCAATATTATAAACACCTGGTATATTCCTTCCCTTTAAACCATATGTCTCTATTTTTTTGTCGACTTCATAACTAATTTTCTTATAAACATTCGTTTGTTCAAATTTAGTATGATACTGCCTTATTACATCAAGATTTCCAAGCGTTCCATGACATAAGATATCATCATACTCCGACCAGCTATCATAATTCATGATTTCTTTAAAACATCTTTCGATATCTTTACGCAATTCTCTTTTATGCTGAACTCTTGTATGACTAAAAGCCTCAATTCGAGAAAGCAATATTCCTGCTATGCCATAACACCAAGCATTTATTGATTCCTTACCACTTCGCAAATCAATCCAATTATTGGATTCTTTCAAATAATATCTATTTTCTCTCTTGATTAAGTCAATTCCCGCATTGTAAGATGATAAGCTCTCTAAATTAGTCGCTGCCTTCAGTAGTGCTAAACTCATTCCAGCAAAGCCATGAGCAAAGCCTGTCTGATTTGGCAATTTTTCTTCCTTATATGCCTTTATCAAACGCTCATTAAACTTTTCTAGTACCCGTAAAACCTTTGGATCTCCACAATCATCATAAACATTACTTAAAAATAACACGATACCTGCACATCCACTAATAATGTCCATTTCGGTATACTGGTTAATATCTACATTCCAAAAAAAATCTAAATACTCACTAAATTTTTTATTATAATAGAAATCCTCTGTAACTTTAGCCGCATTATAAGAAAGGTACAGTAAAGATCCACAACCGTCATACATTCCCAAACTCTTATTGTATTTATATATTTCTTCCAAAGGAATGTCAGAAATGTACCTCAAACGCTTGAACACCTCCAAACAAATCACATTTCGGGTTTCCTTATATAATCCTAAAAGAATAAACGCCATTCCTCCCCCGTTATAAAGATTAAATGGAAGTATCCCAATACAACATCTTTCTTCTTCCTCTACTATATTGAAGTAATCGTTCCTCCCATCTATACTTTTAAGTTCATGCGTATTAAATATGTAAGAAAGAATAGTATGTATACCCTTACTCTTTAGATTAAAATATCCTGTTCTATTATATTTCGCTTTTCCATAAACAGATACACGAATAAAATATTCTTGAATGCTCATATCTTTTTGAGAAAGCAATTGTATTCTTTCCTTGAATATTTCTTCTATAGTTTTTTCAAAAAAATCCTCTGCAACCTTTCCATTAACAGAATATAAACTTTTAGTTTTATATCCTGTATAGAAATATGGAATATCTTCTTCCAATAATTGTTCTTGTTCTGCTGAAACTACCAGCAAGTGCTCTTTTGATACAATTCCAGAACCGCTTAATCCATTAAAGACAATGTCTCGTCCTCCTTCAGAATTCATATAATAAGGATGGTATGAAGCTTCAAGATATTTATAGTATAATTTTGTATTACGTAAAACCTGTCGAAATTTACCCATTTGAAGTTCTTGAATTCTTAGAATCCTATCAGTTGCATCAGTAGACAAAAAAAGACTATAGCATTCTCGAAAACCTTCAATTAAACTTTCTATGTACAGTTCCGGCAAAATCGGCTTTCCAGCTAGCGTTACTGCATTATTCAAATTAAGTGTATCATCAATTCTTATATCCATTGTTTCATAGCAGATGTCACTTCTACCAGCATTGACTATAACATCAGATTTAATATTTATTTCTTCAAGGCCTCCTTCAAGGCCACTAATATCCAAACGACTTTCTGCCTTCATTCCCGCAATATTCATTGGTAATAGAACCGAAGCAAATACGGAGTTACACAACTGCTGTTCAAAATCACTGGCCTTTTTCCATCTAGTTCCTCTAAATACGTACTGATTTGTAAATAATGTTTCTATATCAATCAAATACGGATAATCTTTCGCCGCTATGATGTTTTCCAAATGCATATCTGTACAATTAAGCAAATAACATAAAAAAACATAGCACCCAAATCTATACATATAATCCTCAATTTCTCTTTCATTAGAACACGTTTCTCTTTTCACAAATACTTGCCAACCATGATCTCCAACATTGGCAAATTTAACATGTTGCAATTTTAGACGTAATCTATTTTGATTGTTCAGAATATCCAATACTTTACTAAAAATTTCATCATTTATAAGTGAATGTGGTTTATAAACCACTTTAATTTCATCATTCAAAGTAATCACATAAACACTTTTACCACCATTATGAGTGTCTCCGTCTCCAATTGATATCTCATTTATCCTCTCAATATGTTGATCCAATAAATTTTCAATAATATCAATATCTTTATACAAATTTTCAAAGAAAATTTGTATAGAGTTACACAATGCACTTTCTTTCGTCTTAATAATATGCATCAAAGGTGAATCTTGAGCAAAAATCCTTTCAAAATTTTCCTCCATAAAAGTATTCACAAAATAATTATATTTTTCTTCTTCACTTTCTCCCCAAAGGAAATTTGCTTGATTGCTAATCTCTACAATCAATGTTTTTTGGCATATATGAATCAAAATCTGTTTATATGCCTTTGCCAGTTCGGTTAAAATTCTCTTCTTTTGCAAACTAATATTCAAAGTTTCTTCCGCAAAATTATTAATTATATCATTTACTTTTAACAGAAATTGGATAATAAATCTCCTATAAACTTCATCAAAGACTCCTGTTTTTTCATTTATACAATTTTCTGTTATTTGTTGAATAAAAGAATTATTATCCAATTGTTTCTCTCCCTTCAAAGTGATTTACTATTGTACATCTTTATAATTTAACATTTAGAACTACATGCTCCTGTTGGTGCTACCATTCCTGTAAAAATCCCTGTGATGAATGATACAATTCCTGCTCCATTACTTCCATCTTCATTTCCATGAATCTCATCCGCTTCTAATGCCAGTTCCTCCACTTTTACAAATCCTGTTTTCTTTTCAAAATCTTTCATTTTTTCTTCCTCCTTTTAACATTTAGAACTGCATGCTCCTGTTGGTGCTACCATTCCTGTAAAAATTCCTGTGATGAATGATACAATTCCTGCTCCATTACTTCCATCTTCATTTCCATGAATTTCATCCGCTTCTAATGCCAATTCTTCCACTTTTACAAATCCTGTTTTCTTTTCAAAATCTTTCATTTTCTTCTTTCTCCTTTCTCATGCATAGAACTATATTTTTGAATAATAGTACTTTTCTTTCAATGTACCAATTTCATATTTCGTAGTTCTCATCTACGTTTCCCACTAATTTTATCCTACTCGTGCTTTTTTTCTTTTTTTAAAATCTACCATTTTTTCTTCCTCCTTTGATTTGATAACATCATTATAATATTTCTATTTTAAATTTTATTGCTTTGTCCTCCTTTAATATCTTTTTTGTCCCTTAGAAAATAAATGTATTTCCATTGAATAAATATTCTTAAAAATTACATCTCTACTCTTTCAATGAAATATCTCTTCCTCTAAATCTGCTATTGTAATAATATGAATTATTCTTTTTGACTACAAGTAGGCAATATGATTTCGTTTTCCTATTATCTCCAGTGTGTCCTTTTTCTATCTAATGAGCTTCACTCTCTTTCTGCACTTGCTCACCGGCAGTAATCTTATAATTTAAAATTCTTCCATCTTTCATACTATGACCATAGATAATATTCTAATTATCTAAAAAGTCCCGTTCATTCTGGTAATCTAAAAAAATGCTGCCAGCAATATTGTAAGTTTTTTCACGGTATGGTTTAAAGAATAGAAATTATTTCTCCTTCTTACAACAGGGTATTCCAGTACCTATAGAATTTTTATCCATGCTATAACATCTAGATTGGTTTCCTATAAAGATGCAAAATCGACCATCACGGTTTCTTCCGGCTTTGCTTTTTCCTTATCATCTTTTGTTGTTTCCGGCTTCATATCTTCTGATTCTTTTATATTCTTCTCTACTTTTACATATTCTTACAACTGCTCATATTCCTGTTCTGCTTTTTGATATTCGCTGACATCTGATAAGTCTAGAATTCTGTTGCCAGCAGGAACACGATTAATTCCATAAGTAAAAAATATTTTTTCATCTGCTTACATCCAACGCAAAAAAGCGGTAGTATACCAAAACTGATATACTACCACTTAAACGTTCCTATTTACTTAAATCCCAGCAATCCTATAACTCTACATTTATATGCTGTTTTCAAAAGACATAATATCTTGTAACGTCTCCAAAAGTATTCAATAACACACGCCTTTTTTATTACTCAATAGACTTCATACTCTTGGTATCACTTTCATTTCATTCGTGTTTGCTTTTGGCCATGTTATTTCTTGTTCCTTTGGAAGAAATTGCTTCATTATCTTTTCTATTTTAGACTCTTCTGCATAAAAACAAATAGTTTTATTCTTTTCAGCAGAACCCCCCTTCAATGTTGGAAAAATCTTAAAAATTTCTGCATCAGAAGAAATATCCGCCAAGTGCATTTGCATTGCGTAAATATTGAAATCGTGATAATATACAACCTTCATAGAAGGAAGATCATTTGCTGCCAGAAATTCTTCTGTAATGGATTCTGTTTCTTCATTTTTATATAGTAAATGATTTTTTTCAAAATTCATTTCTGAAACTTCACCTATAATTTTTTCAGTATCTACATCAATTATAATTCCGATTTTTGGCAAAGGATCTCCAGAACTTTTCCGATACCCGATTTTTTCTAAAATGACGCAGACACAGTTATTTTGCTGATATAAACATGGTATTATCTGTTCTTCTGCAATCTGGTAATCCTGGAGATATTCTTCCAAAATTCTTTTACAGTCCACTTTCTTTTGAACAGTTCCTCTATCTATATCATAAAACAAAAGTTTACAGGTTTCTAATTCTGTATATCGTTCAATGTAGGTTTTGAATTCATTTTGAGTTTCGATTTCAGTATCTACAACATACTTTCCTGGAAATACAAAGGGAACCACATCTCTATCTACATCCATAGGCATAAAATAGGACCATTCGCTATTTTCATTGTAACTATTCCATTCTTGTCCAGTCTTCTTTGTAGAGCAGCCCGACAGCAGAAAAGCAAACACAAGAGTCAATGCTATAAATTTTATTCTATTTTTTAACATTTTTTCTTATCTTTTCTCTGTAACTCAATCTGATGTTTCATCAGTTCTAAAGTCTGTTCCACTAATTTTTCAGAAGGTTTATTCTTATCCATTCTTTCTTTATATTTTTCTACCCAGTTCTCTGTATTCTCCATCACTATCACCTTCCCATCTAATTAACATCATAGTACACATATCCGTTTTCATCTTTTGCATTTTTCAAAACTCTTGCCATTTCAAACAAAAGTCCAAACGTATATGTGAATGGTTCTGAATTATTTTTTAAATTCTCAATATTTACTATTTTATTCGTTTCTACACTCACATATTTTTTTCCATCAAATCTATATCTTTCAAGAACTTCAGATATATCAATAACCGTATTTACAATTATTTCTCCTTCATCATAGACAATAGCCGCATTCACAGAATGATTTCCATTATCAACGACTACCAGACCTAATGGTTCTATTAAAACTGCATGAATATTATATGCAAACGCTATCCCATTAAAGGGATTTTTATTTATCTCCCCCAGTCCTATCAATCCGTTAATCATACGCGAATGATTCCAAACAGATGATATAATGGGAGTATTTTGAACCTTTAAACGTATGTTACATTTTCGCCAAAAATCAAACGACAAGTCCAGTAAAAAACTATTCAAAATAGCCCACATATAATCTATTTCTGGATAATTTCTATCATTATACTTACATTTTGTAAGTAATTCACTTTGTATAGAATTTGCCATAAATTTAATTACCGAACGCACAGATTCCTTTTTACCTTCATTTACCAATTTTTTAAAATCTTCGATGAATATCTGTGTATTCTCCTCAATCGTAACCTCTTGTTGTTTTTTCTTCTGTTTTTTTAAAAACATACTACCTCCTGTTACATTGTTTATTACTTTTTTTATATTATATCGGAAAATTTTACTGTTTACACATATCATTTATAAGTTGTATTTTTTCGATAGGAATATTGTATATCCTAGAAAATTCATTAATGGTCCAATTATTATAGACTAGAAAACTTCTAGTTACATATACATCGGAATTTGATTCCTTAATTAAGTGATAAATACTCAATTTGTCATGACAATTAAAACTATAAGAAGGCGTGCTCTTCAAATTTCCATTTGTTATTTTCTTATCATATTGTTCTTTTATATTCTTCACTTCGTTTATATAAACTGTTATATTGCTTATATATTCCTTTCTTCCTTTTTTCTTTGTATAAAAATATGGTTCAGTTAAACCAATATTATAGATTCCTCTTGGTGTAGTTGAAAGTGTAAAAATCAGCGTATTAATATCTTTATATAGTATGTTTTTTTTCTAACACCATAAACCAATTTTTGTTCTAATAATCTATATCGCCGTTGACTAAGAAAGCAATAAAAAATAAAAAGAAGTACAATTAGACTGCCTATAAAAAATATTATTTTTTTAGGATATATTTTAAAATCAAATGAAAAAATAAGTTCACTTAAACAAAAAGAAAATAATATACATATAATTATTCCTGATATAAAATCAAACAAATTGGAAAATTTACTACCTCCCATGATATAATCATAACTTTTATTCATTATAGCACCCTCCCATCGTTATATCTAAAAGGAAATTGTCTAATATTCCAAAAAAATTATTCAACTGGTCACCAAATCTTTTCGTGTAGTTTACCATTAACTCTTCAAGAATATTTTCATTCAATGTGCCAGCCTGTATCAATCCTCCTGGAAGACTGCATACCATTCCTAGTAATGCTGATTTTATACTATCTTCTCCAATCTGACCTAAATTTTTATAGTTATATCCATCTATCCTATCTAAGCCTTCTGTAACAAAAGTCCCCAATCCATTAGCCATACCACCAACAATATTTCCAACAGGCCCCAGTTTACTACTCAAACCACCCTGAATGGCACCACTTATAGCCCCTCCTATAAATCCGTTCGCAAAATTTCCGCCATTTTTAATATTAATAACACCATTTACTGTTCCTCCTATTGCTGCTCCAGAAGCAACCCCCATTAAAACTATTCCCGCAACACCACTCGTAGAGATTGCTGCAACTGCAATTCCAGCAATTACCAAACTTGTCCCAACAACCTTAATAATATCCTCTTTATGTTCTACTATCCATTTTCCAACTGCCTTTCCTGTGTTCCAAACTTTTTGAATCCCTTTATTGATTGCATTTCCTACATCTTTAATTCCATTCTTAATACCCTTTCCGATATCACTTAAACTTGGCCATGCACCATCCAAGTCTACCAATATCATTGGTGTATTAAAGCAGTAACTGTAACGGTTCATGCTGAACGGCAGATCCATAAAACCGGCAATCAAATCCTGCCCTGCAAACCTTCCGTTTTCTGCCAGATATTCCCTCGCTTGGGCATAATACGTCTCTGTTATTTCATCCTTCTGATATCCCGTATAGCCAAACGGCTGTATCTTTCCTTGGTTCTGATACAAATCTTCCCCAAAGGCTCCATATCCATAGCTTTCCCTGAGGTTTCCAGCACTGTCCTCAATCCGAAGCGGGCTTCCCAGTTCATCCTGAAGGTAATAGTTCCGTTCCCCATTTTTCTTCATACACTGCCACGTTCCCATCCCAGAAGTATCTCTGACATTGGCTTTTCTCTGTCCGCTCCAGAAGGTTATAATACTGTCTGGTTAAATCCAGGGTATAAGTAATCTGGCGGCTGTTTCCGATTTCCATGCCAATCCTACTTTGCGGATCCAGTTTCTCCCGTTTTTCTTTTGGAAGGACACCTTCCTGCTTTCCTACCCGGTGTCCCAGTCCGTTATACTGGTACCTTGCCTGTTTTCCTGCCGCATCCACCGCTTCTTCCAGGCGGTTCATTGCACCGTAGATATACTGCTTCTTCCATGCCCCGTTTTCCTGGATGCCCGTTAAGTTTCCTCTCTTATCATAACTGTATGCTCTTAGGATCTCTCCATGTTTTTCGCTTACCATCTGGTTCAGGGCATTGTACTGGTAGAAGGTTCTTTCTCCTTTCTCCTCTTTCCATGTCCGGTTTCCAAAGGCATCATACCCATACCGGATCTGCATCTGCCCATCCTTTTGGATTTCTGAAAGTCTGCCCAGGACGTCATAGCCATAACGGTAACTGCCACTTTCTTCGGTTAAGCCACGCCACTCTTTTGTAATGCTGGTCTTGTTTCCCAGCCAGTCTTATATCTCTGTCAATTGTCTAAGCGAGTTCTAAATAAGTCATTTTACAAACCTCCCAGCAAATACTCCCACTATCATAAATTGGTTAATAATAAGATCAGCTGGTTTTTTTGATAAAATAATACCTATTTCTAATGTAAATGCAATAATTAAAATGAAACTATACACTATTTTTCTTACTTTTTCTAATTTTTTATATCCTAAAATTTTCAGCAATACTTTAAAAAATATCAAGAATACACTAAAACTCAAAAAGGCTAAAATGATTCCAAAAATCACGTTCTCTAAAAAAATTTTTTTGTTAACTTCTTTACAATAATATATTATTACAGAAATTAAAAGCAAAAAAAAGACTTTACTTTTTGACATTGATCCATAGTTCTCATTCATAGTTTTTGTTTTTTGATAATTATAAAGAAGACATTATCAAAAATTTCCTCCTTACCAATATTTAATATTCATAAAATCACCCTGCTGTAACTGGACCTCTTCCTTCGCGCGAAAATACAGCCATGTCCATATGCATAATAGGGAAAATAACTAGTTCAATTTCTAATTCCGGATCCAACTTTTCAATTCTATATATAGATTTATTAGAAGTTTTCTCAATCTTCACTACAACTTGATGTTCCATATTCTCAATCGTCCATTCATATTTTTTAAAAGGACGAATAAAATCCGTATTCCCTTGACAGCAAAAATATTTTTTCCCATTCACAACAAAAAAATCACGTTCGTTTTTATTTTTTGAAAATCCGTAAAAAAAAGCTTCTCCGATTTTTTCTCCATCCTTACAAATTTTATATTTTAATTCTAGACAGAATGCTTTAACTGTGTTGATAATAGGAATATAATCCAACATCCTGTAATTTCTGTTTATTTGTTTCCATTCCCATAAATGTTCACCAGCAACTTTCCATTCATATTTTTCTGTCGTATCTCGATAATTAGTATATCCTAATATTTGGGGGTTCTCTTCCAAATAAAATATATGCTCATATCTTTTATTTATTTTTTCTTCTTTTCTTATCAATGTATACATATTTCTCCCTATAATTTAATAATTCCAAAATATTTCATTAATCACTACATTCTTCATCTTCCCACCGTATGGTTACACCTGCACCTACGCCTAAAGAAAGACCTAACTCTAGTTTCTTTTTTTCCACGTCCCAACCAGCTTTTGCTCCAAGAGAAAAAATATCCAAACTGCCCCCTATATATATTTTTTTACCAAAAATTTCTAAAATCCTCACTTCACCCGCTATTGTTACACATGTTCCTTGAGCTTTTGCTCCAACATAGTCATTTGAAGCTCCTAATTTTATATCCCCATGAACACATTCCATTCCATATTTTCCTTGCCAAAAACCTTTCGAATCCTTGTATCCAAATTTCCCCATACCTCCAGCTATATCTACTAGTTCAACACCGATATCTTTTTTACCTTTATTCTCAATTTCCCCATTAATGTAATCTGCTCCATAAAAATAATCCATTAACTGCAAATTAATATGAGGTCCTTCAATATTGCCATAAAAGGCCTCTGAATAATAACCATGATTGCATTCTTCTTCTACGGGAGTGTTAACAGATACAGGTTTTTTTCCATCAAGATCTTTGCATGAAAATGGTGAGTGATAACAGTATACATATCTATTAAACAACTCGGGTGCATTTATCCTTCCAGCAATCAAATCCTGCCCTGCAAACCTGCCTTTTCCAGACAGATATTCCCTCGCCTGGGCATAATACGTCCCGGCGATCTCATCCCTTTGGTATCCTGTATAGCCAAACGGCTGTTTCTCCCCCTGGTTCTGATATAAGTCTTCCCCAAAGGCTCCGTATCCATAGCTCTCTTTGAGGTTTCCAGCACTGTCTTCAATCCGAAGCGGACTTCCCAGTTCATCCTGAAGGTAATAGTTCCTTTCCCCGTTTTCTTCATACGCTGCCACGTTCCCATCCCAGAAGTATCTCTGGCTTCGGCTTTCCTCTGTCTTCTCCAGAAGGTTATGATACTGTCTGGTCAGGTCCAGGGTATAAGTAATCTGGCGACTGTTTCCAATCTCCATGCCGATCCTGCTTTGCGGATCCAGTTTCTCCAGTTTTTCTTTTGGTATAATGCCTTCCTGCTTTCCTACCCGGTGTCCCAGTCCGTTGTACTGGTATCTTGCCTGTTTGCCTGCCGCATCCACCGCTTCTTCCATGCGGTTCATCGCACCATAGACATACTGCTTCTTCCATGCCCCGTTTTCAAGGATGCTGGTTAAATTTCCTCTCTTATCATACCCATACTCTCTTCGGGTTTTCCCCTGTCTTTCGCTTACCATCTGGTTCAGGGCATTGTACTGATAGGAGGTTCTTTCTCCTTTCTCCTCTTTCCAAGTACGGTTTCCAAAGGCATCATAATCATACCGGGTCTGCATCTGCCCGTCCTTTTGGATCTCTGACAGCCTGCCCAGTGCGTCATAGCCATAGGTATAACTGCCACTCTCACGCTCCAGCCCTCTTCTTTCTTTTATAATTCCGATCTTGTTTCCTAAAAGGTCATACAGATAAGTATAACGGTCAAGGATACCCTCTTGGTCTTGATGTACCAGTTCTGTCAGCTGGTCTTTTCTATCATAACGGTATGTAGTCTTTGTTCCATTCGGGAACTGCTTTTCACACAGCCTTCCCACCGGATCATACCCATAGGTGATGATGCTGTCCCCTTCTTTTAATTCCGAAAGACGGAGCTGCTCGTCATAACCATAGAAGACCGTCTTTCCATCCGGACAGGTGATGCTTTTTCTTTCCCCTGCTTTTCCATAGGTATAGGATACTTCCCTTCCATCTGGATACTGCACCTTTTTCGCCCTTCCCAGTGCATCCGGGGTAATCTTTGTGCTGCCTAACCAGTCCTGTATTTCCAAAAGCTGCCGGAGCGGATTATAGGACAGTTTTACTTCCTTTCCGTCTGCATACTGGATACCGGATAAGTCTCCCTGTTTTGTATAAGCATATTTGGTCAGATACCCTTCCTTATCCAGCTTGCTAAGAAGCTGTCCCTTTTTATCATAGGTGTAAGTTTCCTTCTGTCCCAGTGCATCCTGGGTTTCTGTGACCTGTCCCCGCAGCTCCCTGGTATAACGGGTGATCTGGCACAGCCGGTTCCTTCCATTCTGTCTCTCTGCTTCCAAAAATTCTGCATCCATACCGGATCTTTCTACTTCTTCCTTTAGGCTTCCCTCTGCGCCATACTGACGGATCTCAATAAGACGGTCACAGGCATCGTACTGGTATTCTGTTTCATTTCCCAGGGCATCCGTCACTTTTGCAAGCTGCCCGCTTAAGGTATAGGCATACCGGGTGGTGTTCCCTTCCCCGTCTGTCATGGAAGTCACGTTTCCAAGAGCATCGTAGGTATAAGATTTCTTTTCTCCTTCACTTCCCATGATTTCTACGATACGATCCATGCTGTCATATCCATAGGTCAGCACAAACCCGGTGGCAAGGGTATGGGTTTCCAGGTTTCCATTGGCATCATAGGTAAAGGCTTCCTCTGTCCCATCCGGGTGCTGGTTCCCTGCAAGCTGTCCTCCCGGAAAGTAACGGTAAACCGTCTTTCTTCCTGCCTCATCGGTGATACTCTCCACATCACCTAACGGGGTATAAGCATAACATCTCCTCTCTCCAAGAGCGTTGGTTTCTTTCACCAGATTTCCGTTTCCGTCGTATTCCATGGATACGGTATTCCCAAGGGCGTCTTCCGCCTCGATCAGGTTTCCTTCCCCGTCATACCGATAAGCATAGTGGAGTCCTTCTTCCCCGTTTACTTCCACCACTCTTCCAAGGGCATCATAAACAAACGTGGTCTTTGCCCCGTTCTCATCCTCTTCCCCGATCCTGTTTCCATTGGCATCGTAAGTATAGCGTATTACGGCACCGTCTGCATATTTGATCCGGGATAACAGGTTTTCTTCGTTATAGAGATACGTGGTCCTTGCCCCGTCCGGTGTTGTCACCCTTGCAAGGTTCCACATACTGTCATAGGAAAGGAGGGTTTCCCTTCCCTCTTTATCCACGATCTTACTTGGGCGGTTTAAGACATTATATTCCCTTTGGATGCTTTCCCCGTCAAAGTCTGTTATCTTTGTTACTTTTCCACTTGCATTGTATTCATAGCTTTGGCAGTT
>UMEU01029212.1_pt1 | contig 14153 bp, 23 predicted proteins | sample 1964831 | NCBI WGS metagenome assembly UMEU01 (sample SAMEA4836028, study PRJEB28245) | human gut metagenome | biome: gut microbiome; material: fecal sample | place: Denmark | collected 2008
AATTCAAACAATCCATGCTATAATATAGACAGTGAAAGGGATGGTTAAAATTTGAGCGGGAGGATAGAGGGAGATATGAGTGTTGTAAATCCAAACAAACATTGGGAAGTGCAAAGTTATGGGATGATAATAAACAAAGGTGAAATAATTGTGAATCGTGAAAAACTGGAAACAATTGTATATGTATTTGAGGGGAAATTCTACGTTGAACTTTGGGACAATGGATACTTGTTACATTTTCAAGAAATGTTAGGTGATTGAAATATTATAAATGTGTAATTGTAGATTTTGTTGTGAATGACAATGAATGAGTATTCAGAAAAATATATTTCACGTTTAATCAAAGAGTACAAAGAAAAATGGAGGGGGGAGAGAAATGTTAACACCTAAAATTCTTATTGCCTGCGAAGAAAGCCAGGCAGTAACAATTGAACTGCGGCGATTGGGGTATGAAGCCTATTCCTGCGACATTGAGCCTTGCTCAGGAGGGCATCCTGAGTGGCATTTGCAGGTGGACGCCCTGGAACTTTTGAAAATGAAATGGAATATGATTCTTGCATTTCCTCCTTGTACCCATCTGGCTGTGAGTGGTGCAAGGTATTTTGAGCAAAAGCGCAAAGACGGACGACAGCAGGCGGCAATTGATTTCTTCATGCAATTTGCAAATGCTGACTGTTCAAAAATTGCAATCGAAAATCCGGTTGGAATCATGTCAACGGTTTGGAGAAAACCCGACCAGATTATACAGCCGTGGCAGTTTGGGCATGGTGAAACAAAGAAAACGTGCCTTTGGTTGAAAGGGTTGCCGCCGCTCATACCGACAAAAATTGTTGAAGGACGGGAGCAGAGGATATGGAAAATGCCGCCGAGCGAATACAGAGCAAAAAACCGGGCAAAGACATTTCCGGGAATAGCTTATGCTATGGCCGAGCAATGGGGGGCACTGCTTTAGAATTGCTGATAACTGATTTAAAAGGAGAATTATTAATGTACAAGCACTACATCAAGCGGAGGTACTACAATGAAACTTAAAAAAGAACACATTGCATTTTTAAACGAAACTGCAGGAATAGATTTTGACAGCGCTTTACAAATGGTAGACGGTGTAAACATGTTATCTGATGTTGAATATGGATTTGTGCACATGAATGATGGGGAGCACAGGTTGGTTTACTGGGAAGATGGAATTTTAAAAGATGCATATAGAAATTGTGAGGATTAAAATGTTGGTTATCAGTTTAACTAACCTTATAAAGATGCTCGTATTAGCGTACATATTGGGAATTTTAACGTTTGTTATAATTGTGTTTTTAATTTCAAGAAAGTTGTGATAAAATGTACGAAGATTTTGTTTTAGGGCTACGTTCCATAGGGTTAGGCATTATTTTAGGGTTGATGATATTAGCCATTCAAGCCATTGTAATTCAATTTATACATAAAAAAGATATAAAAGACAGAACCGAAGAAAAAGTCAAAATTATCAGGTGTAGAGACTGCAAACATTTTTACGCGAATATTAAAGGCAGCGAATGCCGAAACTATCACGGCCTTAGAAATCCGAATCTTTATGATTTTTGCAGTAGAGGGGAGAGCTTATACAAATGATAGACATAGGTCTGATAAACGCACTTGCACAAATAAGAGATGCTTTATATGAAATTTCTGATACCATAAAAGATGTAAAAGAAACAGAAGATACAGTTGATAAATGCGAAAATTGTCCCTATAAAGCGTATTATGTGCGAAAATTGTCCCTATAAAGCGTATTATGTGCAGGGGTATGTTTAAAGTCAGAAACGGCAGAAAAGTTTAAAAGGAGGGTTGACGATTTAATAAATGCCGTTTATAATATAATCACAAAATTAAAAGGAGATATTTAAAATGAAAGTAAAGATTTATGAGGGGCGTATTTATAGCGTTATCAAGGAGAAAGACGGGAATTTCTGTGTTGAAACAATGGACGGTTTTTACGAGAATGATTCGGATTTCAAAAAGGCAATGAAAGCCAAGGGCGAAAAGTTTATCGGCATTGCAAATAAAGAGAAAGTTCACAACACTTATGAAATCAGCGCAGAAATCGTAAAAGAACACGGTACGCTTGTAACCGATTAATTTTAGAATAGGGGTAATTAAAATGGCTTATAAAAAGAAAGCAGAAACAAAAGAACGCGTAGAAACAATTTTCGATGTTAAAGGCGAGCTGACTTTTTGGGTAAAAACCGGTAGTAATGGGAAACTTTACGCTTCTACTTCCGTGAAAAACAGCGATGGAGACAGAATGTTCTATTCAGTCTTTTTCCGAAAAGATGTTGATTTGACTGATTTTGATGAGGGCATGAATAGAATTAATGTTAAGTCCGGATTCATTACTTGTTCAAAGATCGGCGAAAGTGTACGTCCGAAAATTATGATTTTGGATTTCGAGTAAGAGAAAACAGCGCCCCGGGTAACCGGGGCGCACTATTTAGAAAGTAGGTGTTGAAAGATGAAATACACCGCTGGGAATTTAAGAACTAAAGATATCGACAAAGAAATTCGTGCATACAATAGACGCTTGTTACAATTACAATCGAAAAACGAAGCGTTTAAAATTCTCGATACGTTGACACGCACAGAAGTAATGCGTGGCAGGACAGACGCAGAAATAGCACGTGAATTGAACCGTTTACAAGAACTGGCAAAACCTGAAAAGCAGAAAATGGTGAAATACAAAGCAGGTAGCAGTTTGGAAGTTCCGCTGTTTGTCCGCGAACAAGTCGAACGTGCCATTAAGAAAGCGAATAAGCAAACCACGAAAAGGTTTGAAATTCTGGAAGCACAGCGCAGAGGATCATTTTACACGATTGAACAAGAAAGTTTAAGGCCCATTACAAAAGGCACTGGCAGGACGTTGATGGAAGTCAAAAAAAGGTTGGAAACTGCACAAAATCGTGGGCGTAGCGGTTATTTAACTTTTTTGGATGATGGTTATAAAAGAAATTATATTAAAGCGATTCAAAATAATTTCGGTGCGGCTGGTGATAAGTTAGTTGACAGGATAAGCAAAATAAATGGTACAGATTTTTATTTCGCAAGTCAAGACCCGTTCTATGGCTCATACTTGGAAATTGAATATTCATATGGTGAAGAAGCTATAAATGCTATGATAAATAAAATTGAAAATGCTTTGACGGTTTTAAATTTGTAATGTTTACAGCGGACTTTGAGACTACCACGGACAAAAATGATTGCAGGGTTTGGGCTTGGGGTGTATGCGAAATAGGTGTTATCGATAACATTGTAATAGGAAACAGTATAGAAAGTTTCTTTGAAACATGCGAAGAAAGTGGAAATTTAATTTTATATTTCCATAACCTTAAATTTGACGGGGAATTTTGTATCAGCTATCTATTAAAGCATGGTTATGAATATGTTGAAAGTAAAAAATTGTACAATAAGCAATTCAATGCACTTATATCCGATGTGGGCCAGTTTTATAAAATAAAGATACGGTTTGAAAATGGAAATAGTTTGGAATTGCGGGACAGTATGAAACTGTTAAACTATTCGGTTGATGAAATAGCAAAAGCATTCCACTTGGATATTCAGAAACTTGAAATCGATTATAATGTTCCACGTGGAACAAACCACATTTTAACGAAAGGAGAAACTGAATATTTGAAACATGACGTACAGATTATGTCTTTAGCGCTTGACCGTATTTTTAAAATGGGTTTTGAAAAATTGACACAAGGAAGCTGCGCCCTGGAAGATTTTAAAAGCATCATAGGGAAAAAGAGGTTTAGAACGTTGTTTCCTGAACCGAATTACGACAAGGATATACGCAAGGCTTATAAAGGCGGCTTCACTTATTTAAATCCGATATACGCGGATAAAGATGTAGGTGAGGGTAATGTATTCGATGTGAATAGCCTGTATCCATCCCGCATGTATTACTGTGATTTGCCTTGGGGCGAGCCGAAATTTTACGATGGTGAATACATTTACGATTCAGAACGCCCGCTATATATTCAACTGTTTAAATGTGAATTTGAGTTAAAAGAGGGCTATTTACCGACAATTCAATTAAAAGGGAATAGTAGATTTGTGCAAACAGAATATGTAACATCGAGTAACGGAGATATTGTTCCGCTTTGCCTGACAAATGTAGATTTAGAGTTGTTTTTAAAACATTACAACGTTTACAATTTAGAATATATTCGTGGCTGGAAATTTAGAGCATCAAAAGATTTGTTTAAAAAGTACATTGATAAATGGATGCAGGAGAAAATAAAAGCAGGTAAAGAACACAATCCAACTATGCGTAATTGGTCAAAAATCATGCTAAATTCATTGTATGGAAAATTCGCGCTTGACCCTATTTGTGCTAAAAAACATCCGTATCTTGACAAAGGAATAGTTAAATACAGGACTTCTCCACCGGAGACAAGAGAAGCCCTGTATCTTCCGGTAGGCGCTTTTATAACCGCGCACGCACGTAGATACACAATTGAAACCAGTCAGAAAATAAAGGAATACAGTATAGAAAAATACGACAAGGACATGTACATTTATAGCGACACTGATAGTATTCATACAACTTTACCCGTAGAAGATATTAAAAAGTTCATCGAGATAGATGATTATAAACTCGGTGCGTGGGCACACGAAAGTCATTTTACAAGAGCACGATTTTTAAGGCCGAAAACATACATTGAAGAAATAGATGGTAAATTACATGTTACTTGCGCGGGCTTGCCAGACAAGGGAAAGGAGCAGGTAACATGGGAAAACTTTCATCCGTGCGCAACGTATACCGGGAAACTTATGCCCGTTCACGTTGACGGGGGAATTGTTTTGGTCGATAAAGAGTTTAATATAAGGGGGTGATTTTATGAAAGACATTAAAAGAATCTATGAGGAAAATGATATCATGGAGCGTAAATATAATGAGATGTGCGGTTTATATGATGAAATTAGTTTGAAACTCGCAAAAGCAATTATTAAAATCAATCGGATTGAACGTGAAAACAAAGAGTTAAAAATAAATCTAGAGAAAATAGTTGAAGTAAAATGTCCACTTTGCGAATTCAACTTAAATAAAATGAACGGATGGAAGCTAGAAGATTTATGAATCAATTATCCATATTTAACAACAAAAATCCATGGCATAATTTGTAAATTACAGGTATGATTATAATAGGATTTACAGGAAATGTAAATAGTATTTACAGCGGGGTGCAACGGGTGAAACCGTCCGTCTGTAACATCGGGCCTTGCAAGCTATAATATTTCTGCCTGTAAATCCTGTTGAGGTGATTCTATGTATTATGATATAAATAATACGTTATCTTATAACGCACTTTTCAACATTGTGCTTGGAGGTCGTGGAATCGGTAAATCCTACCAATGGAAAATCAAAGCGATTAGAGACTTTCTGAAAAAGGGTAAACAGTTCGGTTATATTCGGAGATACAAAGATGAGCTATTAAAAACCGCTGACAAATATTTCAACGACATTATTAAAAATCAAGTTTTTCCCGACACCAAAATAGAGTATGACGGTGGTCAATGGTACATAAATGAGGAGTTGGCCGGATACACTTTCGCGTTAACGAAAGCAAGTGATTATAAATCAAGTGCTTTTCCCGATATTTCAAATTTGATTTTTGAAGAATTTATTATAGATAAACCGCATTCATCTTATTTGCGCAATGAGCCTTTCCTTTTATTCGATTTGTACGATACAATAGCCAGAATGCGGGACGATGTTATTTTATTTATGCTCGGAAACGCAATTTCAATGGCTAACCCTTATTTTATACAATGGGATTTATCACTGCCGAAAAATAAAAATGCAGTTGTAAGAGATAACATACTTTTACAGGTAGTTCCAACAAGCCCAGAATTTAAAAGAGCGAAAGAAAATACAAGGTTCGGGCAAATGTCACGCGCACTGGGATATGCAGAATATTCTGTGGATAATAAATTCTATCTTGATGATGAAGCACAGATAATGAAAAAAGGTAAAAATACGCGGTTTTATTTCACCCTCGTATGGAGAGACAAAAAATATGGTGTATGGTTCGACTACGACACGGGTATGACAATCATATCATACGATTACGACCCTTATAATACTATGGTTTTTACACCAGATAAAGAAAGTATCAACAAGTCAATTCAATATGTAAAGCAGTATGAACGGCATCCGTTTTTTAGAAGAATAAAAGAAGCACTGGAAACGGGTACACTTGCTTACGAAAATGAAAAAATTCAGCATGAAATTAAAAGCATGTTGAAAATAATTATCTAAAAGGAGAAAAACAATGGCTTACACAACTTGGATTACAGCTAACCCACTTGTAAATGTTACGCAGGTTTTTGGAGGTTCGCACCGGGGAAAAGACTGGAATACGCGGGACGCTTCCGGGGTAATGGGTGATACAATGGTGCGGGCAATTGGTGACGGCGAAGTCTTGCGTAGCGAATACGGCACAGGGGGAAACTGGTCGTGGGGAAATTTCATTGCGATTTACTATCCAGCTCTTAACCGTACTGTGTTGACTGCGCACCACGCGGAACGCCTTGTAAAAGTCGGTGATTCTGTTTCAGCCGGAACTCCCATCGGAAACTTCGGAATGACTGGTAATACAACCGGCCCACATTGTCATGAAGAATGGCACGTTGGGCGCGGGATTACAAATAATCTTGTAACGCCCGAAGATGGTTTTCCTAACATTGTTGGGCGTTATGAAGTGGAATACGGGGGAGGTGAGCCACCAATGCCGACCGATTTTACCGCAAATATGCTTATTGTTGTTTTCGCTGAAAACGGGCATACAATCAACAGCCCTGCAAGCAATGACTCCGAAAATTATGTATACTTTGGCAATAAGAGAAAGTTCCGCGTAAAACCTGACGACCTTAACAAAGTGCAGGAGTTCGGAAGCTGGAATTACTGGCAGGATATTACAGACGTAGCAGTTCTTAAAATCTTTAATAAAGATTTGAGTGATCTTCCTAATGTGTGAAAAATTGAAAGCACTTTATATTGAAAGCTACATCAATTATCAAAAAGCGAGTTCTAAAGAAGTGGGTATGATGTACGGGATTTTTCTTGGTGTGCGAAAATGTTGTAATATTTTGTACTCACAAAAGACTGTTGCAGATTTCCAAATTTTAGCAAATGAATTTGCTAATAAAAGGGTGTGAGAAAATGGATTACACGGTAATGACACAGATAGTTAGTACGCTCGGATTTCCGATTGTAATGTGTGGCGTTCTTGTTTGGCTGAATGTCAAACAGATGAGCGCGCATGCGGAAAGTGAAGAAAATTTTACAAATGCTCTTGCGGATAATACGAAAGCGTACATTGAATTGAAAGACGCTATTTCAAACTTGAAAGTGAAAGGAGAAAACTAAAAATGAAACTTAGCGAAGCCCGTGAATTTATTGACCGTCTTTACAATAGTGAGGACGGCATGACGGACGACATGCGCGAAGATTTGCGCAGGCTCCATGATAGTGAAGATGAGCAAGAGGGAATGGAACGTTACTGGAAAGAAATGTCTGATAAAATGGACGAAATTTCCAATGCGTTTAGGGATTTTAAGCGTGATTATGTTACCCGCGTTTTGACTGGCCGTGATGCTGTTAGAAAGCATGTTGAAGATTTGAAAGATGATGATTTCGACGACATCAAAGACGAAACGGAAAAGATTAAATCCATTTTTAATGAGGAGGTAATTGAAAAATGAAAAGTGCAAAAGTTTTGACAAGTGTAACCAATAATGCACCGCAGATTCTAACCGCGCTTCGCGCGCAGATGGTAGCGGAAAATCCCAGCTTTGATAATCGGCTCCCGCAGGTGACGCAAGATAATATTCGGGAATTTGGCACGGCTGTGCTGGATTATCAGCCCACGCAAAACGCTTTTGTAGATACCCTTGTAAATCTTATCGGCCGCGTATGGATTACGTATCGTTTGTTTACTAACCCTATGCGGGTGCTTAAAAAGGGAATTCTGGAATACGGCGACACTGTGGAGCTTGTTTACACCAATCTTGCAAAAGCACACCAGTTTGACCCGGCGCAGGCCGAAGAAGAGTGGATGAAACGGGAGATTCCCGATGTCAACACCGCTTTCGCAAAACTTAACTATCAGGTATTTTATAAGCAAACTATTTCCGATGATATGTTGCGACAAGCGTTTATGTCGTGGCAGGGCCTTAGCGATTTTATCAGTTCTGTATTTAATGCTATGTACACGGGCGCGGAACTGGATGAATTTACCACCATGAAAAATCTGCTTGCGCAGTATGGCACGGCTGGCAAGTTCGCTGTTGAAGTAATTGATGAAGTAACGGATAATACTTCCGCGCACATGGCCCTTGCGAAAATGAAAGCTGTTTCTAACAAGATGGCTTTTATGCGCTCGGATTACAACAGCTTGGGCGTGCTGACTGCCACTCCGAAAGAAAAGCAGGTTCTTATCATTGATGCAGACACCGATGCATACTTGGCAGTGCTTGGTTATAGCACCCTGTTCAATCTTGAACCCGCGAAAGTTCAATACCGTGTTATCGTTGTGGATGAAATCCCCATTCAGGACACGCACGCGATTCTGATTGATGAAGATTTCTATGCGGTATGGGATGCTTTGCAAAAGTTCACGCGCGATATGAACGGGCAGGGCCTGTACTGGCAGTATTGGGCGCACTACTGGAGAATCATGGCCGTGTGCCCGTTTGCGAATGCGGTTGCATTTGTTACCACAGCACCCACAATTACGGAAGTTGAAGTAACGTCCGCAACGACGAATTATGCTCAAGGCACGGCAACTCAAATGAAAGCTAATGTTACGGGCACTGGACTATACCCGCAGGGTGTAACGTGGACTATCAAAGGAAATACCGACGCAACCACAAATATTGCTCGTGACGGATTGTTGTATTTCGGTGAAGCAGAAACAGGCACAATTACTATTACAGCCACTTCTGTTTTTGATAAATCCAAAACCGGCACAGCAACCGCAACTAAATCATAAATGTTTATAGCCGGGCGGTGTTATCCGCCCGGCAAATATAAAAGGAGAAGAAAATGGCAATAAATCCCAATACTACAATTTATCTGTGTGCAGGCATCCCATGGGGGAACGATTATGCGCATGTTAGATTGTTCCAGAATATGGAAGAACGTCTTTCTTTTCTTTCCACAAAAATTGTTGCAACGCTTGACGGTGCAACTTATCAGCGAGACGATAAATTTGTTTCGTTTCCTGCAAATTATGAAACAATTGCAAACTGCAATTACATGTATTACCGAAATAACAATCGATGGTATTTCAACTTTATCACAGACATTCGTTTTCAGAATGAAAATAAAAGCGACGTGTATTTTGAACAAGATGTTTTTCAAACGTGGTTTGCTGATGATACTTTAAAAATATCGTTTGTTGAGCGGGAACATACAAATGATGATACATTTGGAATTAATCTTGTACCCGAAAATCTGGAAACGGGGGAATATGTTTATAATACGGGTGTTGTAAACTTGATAAGTAATCGGTTGTATGATTTTACACCGGGGATAATCATAGCTGTATCGGAACGTTTGGACGGTGCACCTACTTCAAGTTTTCTAGATTACTCATTCAACGCGTTGGCATACCGTTATTATAAAGCCGATGCATGGCAACAAGCTTCAAATTTTGTTGATGAATATTCAAAAAGCGGTAAAGGGGACGCTATCGTAAGTATTTATATGTTCCCGCTGGATTTAATAGGGGTTACAAGCGAAAGTCCTAGTAGCGGATGGGTAAATATTGCAGGTGTGCGCGATATTATGAGTAGAAAGCTGGAAAATGTTTTCGCCCCTCTTGATGGCTATACACCTAAAAATAATAAAATGTATGCTTATCCTTACCGCACTTTAAATGTGTGTTCCCCCGGTTCTTCTGAAAAAGAATATAGATACGAATATTTTGACACAAACTTTTTAGAAAAAAACGGCCCTTTTAATTTGTTTAGTGCACTTGGCGGTTCCGCTCCCGTTGTCGCTATCCCGCGTGCATATAAGGGTTTAAATGTTAATTATGATGAAACAATAACAACAAGCGCATATCCGACCTGTTCATGGATTAACGACACATTTAAAAACTGGTATGCGCAAAATCAAATGGGAATCAATTTTAATGCTATTGTAGATGGCATTGGTGGTGTGCTTGGGGTTGCGTCTGGAATAGGGACGGGGAACTGGGATTCAGCAGTCCAAAGCGCGGTTGGCGCAGTTTCCAGTGTGGGAAACGCTTTAATTAGTGTTGAACAACATAAAATAATCCCCGATAGTGCGAGAGGTAACACAGGAAATGCAAGCGCATTTTATAATAACGGGTACTTTGATTTTGTGTATTTTCCAAAGTGCATTCGATATGAGTTTGCAAAACGCATTGACGATTATTTTACAATGTACGGGTATAAGACACTTCAAACAAAAGTGCCTAACTTGTATGGACGCCGTTCATGGAATTTTGTAAAATGCACAGAAGCTAATTTAATAGACAGTATTCCCGTTGTGGCTCACAATCGAATCAAACAGGCATTTGAAACGGGTGTTACATTTTGGCACACAAACGATATCAAGAATTATGCTCTTGATAATTCTATTATTTAGGGGGTGTGATAATGGCAAGAAAAGGAATAGGTGGTAGAGATTATCAGTTTTTTGATTCTTTAGCACTTAACAATGTGACATACAACGAATACACAATTCGATTGCTCAACATTGCACTAGCCCGGTTTAAATGGGAAAATGTGCCAAAAGGGATTGATATTCGATACCTCGAATTGATGCTCATTACACAAGGTTCAGCGCTGGTTTTTTATGAAGATAGTCTAGACCAATTTTTTGGCCTGGGGGTTGCATACACCGGTCCTCTCAACTGGTACGGAGTACCGTCTGAACGAAGCGCAATTGCCGCAAATGGCACTCCCTTTAGAATGCTGGATGAATCTAACAGTGTGCTTATTTTTAATAACATGGCAAGAACTGGTGATGCTTACATTATAAATGAGTATGCAAAAAAGCTGTATGAAATTCAGCGCAATGCGGAGACGAACGCTAATTTACAAAAATTCTCGGCCTTTATTGCGTGCAACGAAAAAGAAAGATTATCGCTTAAAAACTTGATTATGAAGTTGGACGGCGGTCAACCGTTTATTTACGGTGATAAATCCTTGAACCTTGACAGCATAAAGCCTATTAACTTGGACATCCCGTTCATTGCACGCGATTTACTAAGCGTTAAAACGGAAATTTATAATGAAGCGCTTACAAGTCTTGGTGTTGTTTCAGCTTTCACAGATAAACGGGAAAGGCTTGTTGCAAATGAAGCCGCCGCCCCGTTTGGTTCGCTCGAAATGATACGTGAATCTTACCTATATGAACGAAAACAGGCGTGCGAAAAAATAAACGAAATGTGGGGCACTAACATAAGCGTAGAGTTTAATTCTGAAATTCCAATTGTGCCTGAAATGGACGGTGAGCCAGAAAATGAGTAATTACACGGTTGAGTTAAGACAACTTATTCAAAATGGTTATGATATTGGTTTAAAAGATTATCCGATTTTTGATGAAAAATACCGCGATACGCTTAACAATAAACTTGTAACTCATTACTGGATGCGAGAAATTGGAGCAGAAACAGCAGGGCTTTTTAAACTTTATCTTAACCGCACTATGGATGAAATAATGCCATACTACAACCAACTTTACAAGAGTGCTCAACTTGACTTTGACCCATTGAATGCTTATAATTACGTTGAAACAAATATGGAGCTCGAAAATGTTGAGAGTGACGGCACGCGCACAGACACAGCAGACGGAAAAAGCCTTTATAGTGATACCCCGCAAGGGTTGTTAGATAATGGTGCTATCGCTGACGAAAAATATTTAACTTCTGCAACTTTGAACGATTCGTCTGCATCTTCCACGGCAAACAATTTACAGAAGCGTGACCGAAATTTTGAGAAGAAAGTACGCGGAAACATGTATCATAATTTAAGTGAGTTGCTAAAAGACTACCGGGAAACTTTCTTGAATATCGACATGGAAATTATAAACAACCCGGAAATACAAAACTGCTTCATGAAACTTTACTAAAGGAGGTGAGAAGATGGATTTTCTAAATGTAGTTCGATGCTGTACACCCGCTTTACCGTCTGCTTATGCTGATGCGCTTTCTTATTACGATGCTTTATGTAAATTGCAGGGGGCTATTAACGATGTAATAGCGACTCTTAACACATACACCCCCGTAACGGAAGATTGGGTTAAAAATTATGTAACGGAGCAACTGAGCCTGATTAGCAAAGAAATTGACGATTTTGAAAGTTCTGTTGACGGAAAAATTAGCACCCTGGAAAACCAGTATGCACAGTTTACGCAGGAAATTAATGAGAAAATTGTGGGAATCATTGATACGGTTAACAAAGATAACGAAATTTTCTATAATTATTTGATAACAATTGTTAACCAAAAATTGGAAGAATTTGTAAACAAACTTGGTGACGAAACCATTATCAATAACCCTGTGTACAATAAAGTGGACAGCTTAAAAAATACTTTGAACGATATGTATGCAGGCGTGCGGCAAACTGGTGTTACTGCGTATGAATATGCAAGGCTTGGGTTGACCGCTACAAAATACAGGGCATACAATGTTACAGCTTTTAACTATGCAACCTCCGCACGTTTCATATGGCATAAACTTATTTACGGCGTATATTCAGCAATTACAGGTGTGTTTACTTCTGTTCAACAGGCAATGAATGATTTGTCACAACAGCTAAGAGTAAACGGTCTCACAGCGAACGAATACAACGCTCTATCCCTCACAGCATCTGCATACACAGCGAAAAACTGGACAGCATACCAATATGCTTGGAGTTCTAAAATTTAATTAAAAGGAGAAAAATATTATGGCAAGCACAAATAAAACAACTAACCTCGATCTTTCCCAGTTTGTAGGTACCGACAAACCCGATTGGCTCACCGATTATAATGCGGATATGGGAAAAATTGACGCTTGGACCGCTACGGCGGAATCTGATATCAGTGCTGCGACAGCCGACGCATCCTCCGCAAAAACTACCGCGGGCGCTGCTTCTACGGCTGCCAACCAAGCCACTACAACCGCTGGAAATGCTCTTTCCGCAATAAATAATACTAATACAAATATTGCAAATTGGCGTGGTACTAATTCTTTTGATTGTGACAGTTTCTGGGATCCGTCAAAAAAACTTAGCATTAAATTTAACAAAACATTGGGTTTACTAAACCTTAGCGCGTATTTATTTAGCTCTAGTAAAATCAACAACAACCAAGTTATTTGTACACTTCCCGCTGAATGTCGCCCAAATGTTACTATCAGCGTAAGAAATGGCGCATATGTAGCGGCTACTGATGGTAATTCAAGCTTTTGCACTTTGAGCATCACGCCAAGTGGAACCCTCTCTATTACTAATGTAAATGACCAAAATGTGAACGGCACTAATCTTTATTTGAATGTAACTTTAAGTTGCGCAGGATGGGGCAACGGTTGGCCTAGCCTGAATCAAATTTAATATATTAATTAACGCCCCTCCTTCTAGGAGGGGCGTTTGCTTTATTCAAAAAATGTATCTTTTGGCTCAAGAAGATAATCGTTTGGATTTTCCCAATAATCGGTTTGAACTTTTGCTAGTGCTTCATAATAGTTTTCAGCATCAATATCAACAACTGCTTCATGAATTTCTTTAATTGTGATTTTGAATGTCATAATCATCTCTCCTTTTTGCCCTCGTGACCTCCGGGGCGGGTTTGTTTCCATTTGGAGGGGGCCTAATCTATCATCTCATAACTTCAAGAGCTTCACCCTCGTTATAGGCTGTACGTTTCCAGTAGTGCCCCTGTTTGGTTGTTTCCTTAAAGCCCCTTACGCTAATAATTAAATTCAAATCTTCCGGCGTTACTTCTATTGTAATACTTTCATCCATTGGCTTAAAAACAGCCGCATCTTTTAGGTACTTTGTAAATCTAATTGTCATTTCTCCCTATCTCCCATCGCATCATATTTGAAAGGTTTTCGCGTTTCCCTTTCACTGTCTATATTATAGCATGGATTGTTTGAATT
>UMEU01026453.1_pt1 | contig 13058 bp, 17 predicted proteins | sample 1964831 | NCBI WGS metagenome assembly UMEU01 (sample SAMEA4836028, study PRJEB28245) | human gut metagenome | biome: gut microbiome; material: fecal sample | place: Denmark | collected 2008
GTACAGCCGGTAAATACCCCGGCTCCCCAGTCCTCCACGGCACTGCTGCATGAAAGCCTCTTCAGGCCGTAGCAGTTGTAGAAGCCATAGGCCCCCACCTTCCTGATTGTATCCGGCAGGCTGATTACCTCCACCCGGCTGCCGCAAAGCTCCGGCTCTCCCTGGTACTCACCGGGCGGCGGTTCCCGCCTGCGGACTGTATCTGAAAAAAGGTAGGCGGCCAGCTCTGTCACCGGCATGCCGTCAGCCGTCCCCGGAATCTCCAGAATTTTATCCAAACCATAACAACGCTGGAGGCAGATCCCGTCCAGCGTTTTTTCATATAATATTCTCATGGTATCAGTTTAATCAGTTTAGTGGATTTTTTCAAGACTATTTTACTTCCAGCAGGTATTCCCATACGGATGACCGCCATTTCACTGACTCCCCAACCGCCTGACTCCATTTTCCGATATCACTATATCCATCATCTGGTCGTGGGGCTCCATAGGTATGTCCGCGCGCATGATTCGTTCCCTGCATATGACTGCCTTCACGGCCCGGGTCCCGCCCAGATAGCGGTCATAGTACCCGCCGCCGTACCCCAGCCGCCTGCCGTCGTAACTGCATGACATGCATGGCACAATGGCCAGATTGATTTCCTCCGGCTGTATGACCGGAGCATGTGCTCCCGGTTCCAATATACCGTATTTTCCTGCCTCCAAATCCCGAAGGCTCCTGATTTCACGTACCTCCATGATCCCTCTGGCAGTGCACTTGGGAACACCCACCCGTTTTCCCTGCCTTAAAGCCTCCTCCAGTATGGGCGCTGTATTAATCTCACCGCTGGTTCCCACAAAGCAGAACAGAGTCTCCGCCTGCTCATATTCCGTCAGCCCGGTCACATGCCGGAATATCTGAAGGTCCGCCTCCTTTGTGTACCCTTCATCCAGCGCTGCAACCGCCTCTTTTGTCTCTCGACGCAATGCTTTTTTCCGGTCTTCTGATGTTTTCAGATCCTCCAAAGCCATAGATGCTTCCCCTCCCTGTCAGTATGACTTTCTTCTATTTTATAGACCACATATCCTGCGTCCTTAACAGCCTGTTTAAGCTCATTGTTTCCGTACTTCTGTTTCATCCGCACCAGGGCCTCGCCTTTTTCCAGGTCCACCTGGGCCCACACCCCTTCCAGGCTGTTGAGGGCATTTTCCACATGGCCGGCACAATTACCGCAGGACATGCCGTCCACCTTGAGAATACGTGAATAGGGATAATGGGACTTATCCTTATCACTGACTTTGATTTTTTTCACCGATGCCTGGGACGAGCCCCCGCAGCACCCGGAGGTTAGTTTTTTGGTGTAGCTCTTGAGCCCAATGATTGCAATGACAATCAGAACTGCACATATAATGGCTGTTGACATAATATCATCTCCCTTTTGCTTAGCTGATGTGTGGTTTATGTGATAAGATTAGCATTGGCTAACCAAAATGTCAATTCCTTCCTTCTGCAATCTTTTATTTCCGCATTCTCCCCCATCCCACAAAGCAAACATGTCCTGAAAGCCCGCCCTCCATATAAAAGGCAGCTTCCAGGACACCCAATCTTACTCTGCTGGCTCTGCGCCCGCGAATATTTCTTAACACACAACTATTTCTCTTTCATCATAGCCTTAACAAGGGCAGCCCCCGCAAACAGCATAATGAATATAAAGGGGAATGCCGCCGCAAGCGAAATTGTCTGAAGCGGTTTCAATCCACCCGCAATCAGAAGTCCCACAGCCAGAAGAGACTGTACAACGCCCCACAGAACCTTTCTTCCGTTCTTCGGATTCAGGTCTCCCTTGGATGAGAACATGGCAAGCACAAAGGTATCGGACAATAAGGACTGCGTCTGTCTGAGCTGTCCACAAATGCAGCATGGAACCCGGGCTGAATCCATCCTCCATATTATCCCTCAGCATATCATCCTCCATATTATCCCTCAGCATATCATCCTCCATGGGCATATTCCTGACTTTTAGCTATATTTTCAGTGTACATTGTTTTATAATATTTGTCAAAAAGAAAACGAAAGCCCTTTCCAGTCCAATGTTCTACCATATGTCCCGGTTTCATATAGTGTAACAGGAGGTGCATATGAATATTTCACAAACAATAGCCGGGATTCTGTTCGTATCCGTACTGGGGACCCTTCTCCATTTCACCTACCGCTGGTCCGGCCGCAATCCTCTCATCGGCCTTATTGCCCCTGTCAATGAGTCTGTCTGGGAACATATGAAACTGCTGTTTTTCCCCATGCTCCTGTTTGGTCTATGGAGCTTAAAGGGCGTGACCGACGCCTGCCGCTTATCTGCATTTCACGCAGGACTGCTTATGGGAACGCTCCTGATGCCAGTGCTGTTTTACTCCTATACAAGCGTGCTGGGACGTAGCATTTTGGCTGTGGATATAACACTATTTTACATTTGTGTAATTGCTGCCTTTCTCATATACCGCGGACTGTCAGGGAGCTGTCGATTGGAAAAATACAGTCATATGACATCCATGACCGTGTTTCTTTTATTGATTTGTTTTCTGCTGTTTACTTATTTTCCGCCGGGATTTTCTATTTTTAAGGATCCGGAAGGGTGACGGAGGTATGACGGCAGAATGACGGCGAAACCAAAATTTTAACGCCATTAAATACTGACTGGAATGGGACTTTGAAATAGCCGATATCACCCGTAACAGAACTTCAAAATAGCCCGTTATCGTCCATTTTGGAATTTATAAACTGTCTGTAATTATACGCTGATTTGCGTAAGCTAATGCCCGTCCGGCCATGCTGCATAATCTTAGAATGCAGTATGGCTGACGGGCATTGCTATTTCGCCATTTATGCAGATTATAATGACATTATACACTGTAAATACAGGTTCTGTATTCTCATAATACGGTCCATTCATACCCGTCAAACCGGTCGATTCATTTTACCGGACCGGCTCGTAATCCATGGCAGACTCCTGGCCGGTGGACTCCAGTTTGAATATGACAGGCCGCAGTCCGTCATTGCAGCTGCATATGGCGACTCCCGGCTTTCTAATCCAGTCTCCGTAATAAAACAGTTCATTTCCCGCACCATGGGCCAGGGCAAATACGTACTGATAAATGGCTTTCCATGCCTCATCACAAAGCCCTTCAGGCTTTGCATAATCCGCATAAAATACCTGCCCTTCCTTCATCATGGGACAGGCAGTCAGGCCCTCTGCCCCGTATTCCCGGGCCAGTTCTTTGTCCAGGGTGGTTTTTAAAACAGTTATCTTTACTTTCCTCATGTTCCGAACCTCCTTTGTCACTGCGGTTTCCCGATGATATAATATCCGGACAGCTTAAACCTATTTTTGGATGATTTGCGTCCATTCCCTTGATTTAAAGTATTCATTGATATGGTATTCCTGTTGTCCCATATCGTTTCTGGGTTTCCCCAATCCATCTTTGATATAACCCCTTCTAAAAGCTATGGTAATGAGACCATTTGATTCCAGCATAAGCCTTCTGATTGCCTTTAGAGGCGCGTGCCTGCTTTCTTGTAAGAGACTCCTGATAGGATTCCTCAATGGCATTGGCAAACATCTCTTGAAAAAGTTTTCATGCAAAGAAAGACCAGCCGTTCATCTCCTACTGATCTTTACAAGTCTCTCCCATATATGATTCAGAAAATCCCGATACCCGCAATATGTATCTTCAAAACTGCAGCACACTTCCTCCTGCATCCGCCTGCAGCCTCCTCCGCAGAGCTTCCGGTATCGGCAATCGCCGCAAAGTACGGGGAGCTTCTCCCTCTTTTTGCATGCCGATACAGCTGAACGTTCGTAGACTGTACGCAAAGAGTCCCGCGTCAAATTACCTACTGCAAAAGGATCCAGGCAGTAAAAATCACAGGGATACACGGTTCCGTCTGCCTCCACAACAATCTGCGGCTGGCAGTATCCGCCGATTCCGCAAGCTGTTACAAGCCCTCTTGAAAGCAGCTGGACCAGATCATCAAACAGCTTCACGCTCCGGTACTGTCCGTCACAGAGTTCCTTATACCATAAGTCAAACAGTTCCTGATAAAATGATGCAAACCGCTCTGGCGTCAGCGCAAACGCTTCCGTTTTGGAACACGTAAGATCACGCAAGCATGGCGTAAACTGAACGTATTCAATTCCAAGCTTTTTAATTTCATTCCAGACCTGTTTCGGATGTCTGGCTATCTGCCGGGTTAATGTGCATAGTACATTGTAGTCCACCCGATACCGCGTAAGCCGCCTGATCGTTTCCACCACACGCCGGTATGTTCCATTCTTTTTTTCGTCCGTCCGCGCATGATCATGTGCTTGCGAAAGAATATCACAGGAAATTCCAATCAGAACATGATTCTCTGTCAGAAATTCACACCACTCCTCATTCAAAAGAAGGCCGTTGGTCTGAATCGTGTAAAAAATCTGCACCTCTGTTTTCTTTTGCTTTATATACTCAGTCAGATTCCGGTAAAAATCAAGCCCTGCAAGCGTTGGCTCTCCGCCCTGAAAGGACAATGTCAGCCGGTCTCCGGCTTCCAGTTCAGTCAGAATGTGATCGAGCACTGTTCTGGCAACCGACTCCGTCATAATCCCAAAGGAGGACACCTCCCGCAAACTGCTGATATCATCATAAAAGCAATAGCTGCAGCGGAGATTACAAAGTGACGATGCCGGTTTCAGCATCACGGTAAGCTGTTTCATCTTATCTGCACCTCTTATCTGATCACCCTGATCGATCTTCCCTCATAAATGCGCGGCTTCATCAGATACGAATATCCATTATCCGAATAATCCTTCTGTCGGATCATCTGCATCAACCGGCTTCCGACCAAAACTCCCATTTCATAACCAGGATGGATCGAGCAGGTAATGCCTGTTTCTTTCCAGTCCTTATTGGAATAATCAAAGCAGACAAGGGAATAATCCTCCGGAACATTCTTTTTCATCTCCTTCAGACTGGCCAGTACAGACTGCAGGATCATATAGTTACAGCAGACCACGGCAGTACATTTTTGCAGACTCTTTAAAAATTTTCCAATCTCCTTATAAAAGCCGTCCGAATGCGCTTCATTGGAAATGCACCACTTCACATAATCGTCTTCAAATACAATCCCGGCGCTTCTTAATGCACTCACATATCCTCTGAATTTTTCAATACTCTGATAATTATCGTACACAAAGATGCCGGCTATATTTTTATGCCCTGCTCGAGTCAGCAGTCCGATCAGTTCCCGAGCACATTTATAATCATTATTGATCACACGGGGGTACTTTAACTCTTTGTAATAGTTGTTATAAAAAATCACCGGGATTTTTTTGGAATAAATGTTCCGATAACAGTCCAGATTGGGATTTAAAAGACTTGCCTTCACACCATCCACAATAAACCCATCAAAGCCCTGATGCGCTACCACATCCAGACAGTTCCGCTCACTGGAAAATTTATTGTCCGTAAAGAATGTCTGCAGATCTGCATCCGTATCGGTCAGTACTTCCCGAATCCCGTCAATCAGACCGGAATTCGCGTTGGAATCCTGGCCCTGCAGAATCAGTCCGATCTTCAGACAGGAGTTTTGCAAACCGACTCGACTGGATAGCGCAGTCGCTTTATTAATATAGGAACCGCTCCCTTTGACCCGGATCACAATTTTTTCCTCTACCAGTCTCGCCATGGCCAGCCTGACTGTATCCCGGCTGACCTGAAACTGACGGCAGAGTGCATTCTCAGACGGGAGCCTCAGATTCGCCGAAAATTTATTTTCGTCAATATACGCGCGAAGCCGGTTATAAATGATGTCTGACTTCTTTTTGTTAGTAGATAACCCTGTATTCAATGCACTCCTCCCGCCAGTTCTTTTTCAATTTTCCTTCACACTACAGATGGAAGTTCTGCCATTTTCAAACATTATTCCCCATCTACAATGCGCGGACGGCTATGTTCCGCCTTCTCGATCCATCCAAGCAGTTTCTCCCGCAGCTCCAGCCGGACCTTGTCATATGCCGGATCATGGATCAGATTATTCAACTCATACGGATCCGTCCTCAAATCATAGAGGAAATCATCCGCATACAGATCCGATGCTGCACAAGCACCTCCATCCTTATCCGGTGCATAGACAGAATACAGATAATACCTGGTTCGGATACATCTTCCAACACGGCTCTCCGAAATCTGCGAGAACACCTCATCAGGTCTATTATCTGTCTTTCCGCAGACCACGTCAAGAAGATTCTCCCCGATCATGGCGTCCCCCACATCGACACCGGCAATCGCCAGAATCGTCTTTGGAAGACTCTCCGTGCTGACCAGCTCCTCTACTTCCTTTCCGCCCTGATAGGCACCCCCCGCTATAACAAGCGGTACATGAGTCGCCGCCGCATGGCAGGTACGCTTGTAATCGTCGTAGCCATGCAGATGACTGTCTGTATTTCTTGTCATAAAATGGGAACCATGATCTGATGCAAAAATGATGACGGTATTCTCATACAGATGCTCTTCCTTCAGTCTCTCAATCAGACGCCCCAGATTCTCATCCAGGCTTGCACACTGTCCCAGGTAATCCGGATACTCTTCTGCCGCATTTCCCTTTAACGCTGCCAGATCTCCCGGAAGGACAAAATTCTTGTATTTTTCTTTGGATCCATGCGGTCCTTCATAATGCTTGTGATCATTCTGATGATGCGGTTCAATCTGGGAAATCGTCATAAAGAACGGTTTCTTCCGGTCATACTGATCAAAAAACTGCAGCGCCATATCCATAATGCAGTCTGCCCGGTAGCCTTTAAAATCGATGCGGTTATCATTTTCATCAAAGACATAACCGTCATAACCATGAGAAGTAAATTCCAGAACATCCGCCGTTCTCCAGAATCCGGTATAGCCGCCGCGCAGCTCTTTCGGAATGGCTGTAATGGTATGATCAATCACCGGCGCTTTCTCAAGTTCTCCATCACTTGCCAAATGCCATTTTCCAATGTAGGCTGTCTCGTATCCAGCCTCCTCGATATAATCTGCAAGTGTTTTTACACCTTTTGGAAGCATAATATTATTCCGAAAGCACCCAGTCTCCGTAGGATATTTTCCCGTCTGAAACAATGCACGGCAGGGTCCGCAGACCGGCTGCGGAGAATAAGCGTGATCAAACTTTACGCCTTCCTTTGCGAGGCTGTCCAGATTCGGCGTAATGTCCAGAGGCTGTCCGAAACAGCCGCAGGTATCCGCTCTCTGCTGATCTGTAAAATAAAAGATAATGTTTTCTCTCATGGTTTAAACTCCTAGTATAATAATGGTGTGGTCAAGAGTGACTACTGGTTAATAGTTACAAAGTCCAATTTAAATATATTTGTATAGATGCCGAAGGAGGATTCCCCCTCCATCAGAGGGTCTATAAAGCATAAAATATTTATCATGTCTGCGGCTTCCATAATGCACCAGGCTGGTTTGACTGCTCCGTCATCAATCCTATAATCACTAAGAATAGCACAAATTTGAACATAAGGAAACTACATAATGATAAATTTGATTCAAAAAAGGCTGCCAAAGTTGGTCTGGACGCTTCCCTGAAAACTTCCATTGTCCCGGATGATGACATCATTGACCTCCGAAACCAGGTCCGCGACTACTATTACTTCAAAGACCTCCAATCGGCAATCGTCCTCAAGCTGAATGCGGAACTCAAAGTGTCCTTTCCTGCTTACCTGCAGGTGTTCAGCAAGGTCACGACACAGACTTCCTTGAAGCTGCTGCAGGCATATCCTCTTGCTTCGGACATGCTCGCAGCCCCAAAGGATGAAATCACTGAAATCATCCGGAGTACGGCGCGTTTCGGGGAAAAGTATGCACTTGCCAAATATGACGCCATCTGCGCCGCTGCAAGGGATGCCTCTGTATTTGGGCGCGCCCTGCCCAGTAATGCACTCCGCATCAAGATGTACACAGATTCCTACCAGGAATACCAGAAGCATCTGGACTCCATACTGGAAGAACTGCACAAAGCTGTAGACAAGCTGCAAGGGAAGCCTGTTTATGAACGCATTAACCTTCTTCAATCCCTTCGTGGTGTCGGCTTTTTAAGTGCGGTTGTCCTAATTGCGGAAATGGGCTCCTTTGACCTGTTCCCTTCACCCAAGAAGCTCTACGCTTACTTTGGGCTTGATCCGGCTGTAAAACAGTCTGGCAAGTTCAACGGGGATAAAGTCCAAGAGCACTGCAGCCGCTATGCGGCAGAACATCTTTTTCAAATCATTCCTTGACATTTCTTAGCTGGACTTTCCGGGCATTGCGTTCCATAACTTTGCTTCTCACAATCATAGCCACTGCACCAACGATCAGCGCAATAAAAATCAGACAGTACGGACTGCTTACAAAAATGGATGGATTTCCTTCTGAGATCAAAAGCGCACGGCGGAAATTAGTTTCTGTCATATTCCCAAGCACCAGACCGAGGAGAATCGGAACTGTCGGGAAATCAAGCTTATACAAGATCCAGGCAATCACGGCAAATGTCAGCGTTACTGCTACATCGAAGTAGGACTTATTCACCGAATAAGCTCCCGCAAAGCAGAAAATCACAATGATCGGTGTAAGTATTTCCTGCGGGATAGAGACAACCTTAGCAAACAGTTTCGTCAGATATTTTCCCTGCAGCAGCATGAAAAGGTTTACAAATAAAAGCCCGATCATGATCGCGTACATAATATCTCCCTGTGTCGTAAAGAGGCTTAAGCCAGGATTCAGTCCATTGATCATCAGCGCGGACAGCATGATGGCCACGCAGCCGTCTCCCGGAATTCCGAGCGTAAGCAGCGGAATGAGCGTTGCACCGGTTACTGCGTTGTTTGCGCTTTCCGCAGCAGCAATTCCTTCTACCGATCCGTGTCCGAACTCTTCCTTGTGCTTCGACATATTTTTCGCCACGTCATAGCTGAACCAGGATGCCATAGACGCTCCGGTTCCGGGAATGATTCCGATAATCGTGCCTATGATCGAGGAAATAAATGCCGGGCGCACCATGCGGCGGTACTCATCTTTACTGATTTTTCCATCATCTGCAATTCTGGACGTATCCAGCTTTAAACGATCCGGCTTCAGTTCTGCCTTTTTCAAAATCTCAATCAGCGCAAACAGGCCGATCAGGCAGATTGCAAGATCCAGCCCCAGATACAGTCTGGAAATGCCAAAGGTAAAACGGTCATAACTGGTTTGCGGATCCGCTCCAATACAGGAAACAAATAGACCGACACAAGCTGAGATGATTCCCTTAAGCATGCTCTTTCCGGAAATTCCGGCGATGATCGTAAGACCGAAGACACAAACCAGAAAATATTCTGCCGTTCCGATGTTTGCTGCAACCTTCGCCACCTGCGGTGCTAAAAACAAAAGCGTTAAAGCGGAGAATATACCTCCAAATGTAGATGCATACAAAGCTATCTTCAAGGCCGCCTTTGTCCGTCCTTTATCTGACAGGGGATGTCCGTCCAGCATGGTGGTGGCTGCATGCGGTGTTCCCGGCGTATTGATCAAAATTGCAGATACGCTTCCGCCGTAACCTCCCGCGCAGTAAATTCCAAGCAGAAACATCATGCCCGGGATCGCTGTCATCTTGTAGGTAAACGGCAAAAACAGGATAATGCATAAGATTACGGTAAGTCCGGGGATTGCAGCAAACACAGAGCCGATAAACACCCCGAGATTCATCCAGATAAAGTTTTCCGGTGTAAACAGCATTTTCAGCGCCGGTCCGATATAAGCACCCATCTCACATTCCTCCTCTAAAATTTTACGTTCAGTCCAAAACAGAACGCCGCCCAGATCAGCACAGCCAGCCCCAGCGTAATCACATAATAGCTTTTTTTCCGGCACCGGAAATAAAGCAGGAAACTGACTGCACAGAAAACAGCGCCCAGCACAAACAGATCCGTTACTTTGCAGATCAGATAAGTCATAATGAGGATGCCGAGAATCAACAATGCCTTGATCTCTGTCAACAGATGAAACGTATACGTCTGAACCGGTTCCTTTCTCAGCAGCTTTGAAACATTCTGAATGATCAGAATCAAGCTGCAGATCATCATGAGCAAAAATAAAAGTCTTGGAAATACTCTTCCATTTACAACATCACTTTCCGAAACAGAGACCTGTTCCGGCATGATCAGAAACAAAAATGCCCCCAATGCAAAAAATAATATAGCTCCGACCAGATCGGTCGGAATTGTAAATTGCTTTTCCTTTAATCTGGATGCGATCTGATCCAGTTTCTTTTCCTGCATCGTTTTCCTTCCTCCCGTTATTGCAATGAATATGTCTCACGGCTGACATAACATCAGATCGCCGCGGCTAAGTGTAAAATGAGAATGCTGCCGTTACACAGCATCCTCATGATTATGATATTTCCTTCACTGGTTACTGTACAACCAGATCCTTGTATTCGTTTACAATGCTCTTTACGTTTTCAATGTGTTCCAAAACCTGATCATTGGTCATGGTGTCTACCTCCAGAAGCATGGTATCCGCCAGCCACTCGCTGACACTCTGGTCTGCAAGGATTTTGTCATAGAGTTCTTTTAATGCCGCAATCTTCTTTGCATCCGTACCTTTGCGTGCAAGGATCAGGCAACGGTTTCTGAAGTAAGGATATCCGTACTTACCGACACCTTCCACTCCTGCAAACGGACCGTCTGCAATATCCTCGCCATCAAAGGCACAGACAATGCTGACACCATTCTGCTGATAGGTCTCTAAAATCTGGGACTGATGGGATACTGCAAAGTTTGTCTCTCCCTTTGCCACAGCTTGGGCTGCCTCAGCCGCTGAGCTGTACGCAACGATCTTGATCTGGTCTCCATAGCCCATGGATCCAAACAGTGCAGCCGCCAAAAAGGCCTCCGATCCGGTTGCTCCGTTTGTTGCAATGGAAATCTGATTTCCCTGATCCATGTAAGACTTTAATTCATCGATAGAAGTGATTCCAAGCTTTGCATCTGCCGACATGACAAATACGGAGGAATACAAATTTTCAACAAATTCAAAATCGTCATAACTGAACTGCATCTTCGCCGGATCCAGAATCGAGGTAATGGAAAAAAGACCTTCTCCTGCAAATACCAGTTCCGAATCATTTGCTTTTGTTTCTGCCACCCAGCTGTTTACCGTTGCCGCATCCCCTTTTACGGCATCCGCCACCAGTACAATCTTGTCTGAGTAAGTGTTTGAAAGACTGGCTGCTTTCTGGCTTACCATGGCTGCCACACCAGATGGCGCCCACGGACAGGTAACCGTCCAGGTTTCCGTCTTTTCGGAACATCCTGCAAGAGACATGACTGCAGTCAAAGCAGCCAACCCAAGTGCTAACATTTTTTTCTTCATGACCCTTCTCCTTTTGTTAATTTTGATTTTTTCATACAACAGTTTCTTTTTTATTAGTTCAAGATTAACATACGTTTTTTTTACTTTCAACAACTTCATTCTATTTTTTCACAAAGCTGTAGGTTTTGCAGCTTTATGTGCAAAAGCTGTAGGGGATTTTGATAATTATTAGACACATTGTCACGATAAAACTTCGAAAGACAGCGAAGCCGCCACTTTCATGACCCCCGCCAGCCCATAACCCAAATCGGATTCATCTTACACTTCTGCAGCAAAACCAGGCATACAGCGAAGATGCCTGCCAGCACTCAGTTGGTATGTACTAGGGCGATCTGCTCTGCGCTTCCCCAGAATACGGAAATCAGAATGAGGATCCCGGCAGATCCGATCATAGCTACCACAGCCGGACGAAGAGAATTCAGGATTCCCTGCAAAAGCTTCATATTCTTGTATAAGATAGAACGTAAGTAGGTAATCATCCGTACCTTGATTTTTCAAAATAAGCCGCCCCAAAAGGGCGGCTCAAATTTTATTCTTTTGTTCGAAGTTCTACCGGCAGTTCGCCCGACCAGGGCAGAAGCCGATCCAGGTCTTCCGGCTTCGGGAACGGGTCCATCCGCCGCAGCTGATCCAGAACGTATGTAAGATAAAGATAGGGTTTCACACCATTTAAAAGCGCTGTCTCTGTGATACTGTAAACCACAGCGCTGGCACCGATTCTGGCCATGGCCTGATATGCGACCGTTTCTTTCAGCTGCTCCTTCGTGAAATCCTTTTTCAGTGCGGTAAGCGCTGCGTCAAACCGGCGTCTGGCATGGGTAAAGCATCCGGAAATGATGATGGAATCCTTCAGCCCATGATATGCCTGATAACTATCGCAGGTAAGATATCCCTGAAACTGGTCTCCCAGGAAGTTCGCCGGATGATAACCGGCGCGTGTCCGCTCATAATCAAAAAGAACCATCTGCGGGGCTTCGCTGTAACGGTCTGTCAGATAAACCCACATCCAGTTTTGAGTGGACCCTTGCTTCTCCGATTCGCCGATTACCTGAAGACGTGTCTCATCGCAATGGATATATCGGCTTTTCAGGAATTCTTCCTTCATCGGTCATAGAGCCGTTTCAGGTATCTGTCTGCGCAGTTGATGATCCAGTTTGCCATGGTCTTTGTTGACAGCTTTAAATCATATCCTGCGAATTCCCGTTCCTGTCTTGCCAGCGGCATGCCGTTGACATATTTTGCATTCATGATACCCGCAACCAGAGATGGAGTGGCGATTCCTCTCATGTTTTGAAAAGATTGTATCAGAAACTATAAAGGCTTGCTCTATGCAGTCTACATATTCGGTGTCATAAGAATAGGGAGGCTCCTTTTTTAATTGGAAGAAAATATTAGAAATAAAATCAATGAAATCTAAAAAATATGTTGTCTGACAAGATGCTATAAAAAACTCAATTTCTTTTTTCTTATCATTAAAATATCCTTTGCTGGGTACTAAACTTTTAGTTCCGATTTCTCGTGAAAAAGTAGCACTGATACTTTATATTCATATACATCTGGTAATTCGTTAGGATTAGCATTTCTTTCTGAATAGAGTTTAAACATATTAATACCTCCAATACAATATAGGTAGGGTCAAGTTTACTACCTCATTTTTTGTTACAAACC
>UMEU01001633.1_pt1 | contig 12880 bp, 16 predicted proteins | sample 1964831 | NCBI WGS metagenome assembly UMEU01 (sample SAMEA4836028, study PRJEB28245) | human gut metagenome | biome: gut microbiome; material: fecal sample | place: Denmark | collected 2008
AGATGGGGACTCATTGATGGAAGATGGTACTATTTTAATCACAGTGGCCGCATGGTGACGGACTGGCAGCAGCTGAATGGAGTATGGTATTACCTGGCTACATCAGAAGATGCAAAACGGACTGAAGGAATGAAAGAGGGGGAGATGAGAACCGGCTGGATTTATGATTTGTTTTATCAAAAATGGTTCTATTTAGACAAAAACGGAGCCATGGCCACCGGCTGGCGGGAGATTGACGGAAAATGGTATTATTTTAACCCGGCACCAGATGGAATGAGAGGAGCCATGGTGACTGATGCATGGGTTGATGACTGGTATCTGAATCAGGACGGCATAGGAATAAATCAGACAAGGAGGTAGTGCTATCATTGAACAAAACCTGACGGACGGAAGAACGAAGACGAGATATACGAGGGGGACGGTTCTCTATGAAGAAGCGAAGACAGAGATAGAACACCTGCATTTTGAATTCCTGCTTTGCTCGTGAACGGAGGCACCTGTGGAGATGACGGTGTGGATAGAAGAATACCATTCACTGATAGCGGCAGAGATTGCTACTCACACTCTCCATAATCGCTTAACACCTTGGGGAGCAGAGGTGCTGGACGCCAGACTGTGGTGGAAGGCACTGGACAATGCCCAGGCAGGACACTGTGAGGCGTGTACCTGGAGGAATATGTACCTGTTGGGTGTGTAAGTGCTGGAAGACAGAAAAACGCTGAATCACCCCCAAATTAGTGCAGTCAGGGAGGAGGAATAGTTTTATCATTATATTGCCAGTCGTTTTAATGCAGAGGAAGCCATGAAGCAGAAATACTATATCACCGATTCGGAGAGCGGGATTATGATGGATCTTATCGTCTCCGGTGACGTACTGTACCCGTTGCAAAAAAAACAGAATGTTTGAATTTCTTTGATCTGTTCGACTGTGCTCCTCAAAATTTCAATATCATGCAGACTAAAGTATCAGAGGTATTGAAAAAATTAGAGAGAAGTAGGTTCCTATAAAAAAGGCAGTGAAACGCGACAAAATAAATAGTTGCGTTTTGCTGCCTTTTTGCTTCATAGTTTCTTTCTTGTCAAAGCCCTTCATACCATCTGATTAGATCATAGATGGGGGTGAGTGTAGAATAGGCATCGCAACTTATCGGACAAATATTATATCGTCCACAGTTCAGAAATACATCGACAGGAGAGGCTGAAATCTTTAATAGATACTTGTTTGTTCCAAAAGTAAAATTAGAAGATATTTGATAGTTCCACTTACCTCTTAAACTAAAATGATAACATAGTTGTAGAGTAACAAGAAGTGATTTGGGAAGACAAAAAACATTGGTAAGATTTTTTTATATTATTGCACTAAATGATGATTTAACGCAATAATATCGTGGTTATAAGAGAAAACCCTATAACCACGATATTAGAGTCAAAAACAAATTCATGTTTTCAGTTTGACAGTTCGGTATTTATTTATGCTTTTTCATATATTCAGATTTTACTTTGTCTATCGTTTTTCCACCAATACCAAAATTCTTATCTGGTAATTCTTTAATCGTGATTGAGAAAAATTCTTGTGGTACATTCATTATTTCAGATGATACTTCTGTTAAACGACTAATTAAATTTTCTTTTTGTTCGTCTGATAAAACTCCGCTTTCGATTGTTATATACGGCATTTGCTCCTCCTTTTAAATTTTTCGGCCTTACAAACCAGGGATTATGAATGAGTCATATATAAAAGGAGATAAGAATTTTCCTGCTCATCACATTTAGTTCTTTTATAGACATGGAAAACCATCCATTCACAGAAAAACTTTGCCTGTGGATTCTGCTCGCTGACGGCCAAAGTTTTGACGGCAAATTGTTCGATACTATACCTGAACAGGCGTTTTCCCAACATCTTTCCTCGTTCTTTGGGGGCAATGAATACCATTTCAAGAGTTACAAGTTCTACTCCCACAAAAGCCACTGGCGTACCATTCTCAGCTTCTGCAATTATGATGTGGGGGGGAATGTTCTTTAAGGACAGAAATATAGCAGTGTATATCTATTTTTATATGCACTGCCATACTGTCAAGTGAACTATGCTTATAACGTGAAAGAACTGTAAAAAGAGCCCCTTTAAACAATTTTCTAATTACAAAGTAAGCATTTGCTCAATTTCTTTGAAATCGACGTAAAGATCACTATAAATATTCACTTTGATCGTAGAGCTAAATGCATATGGTATGCTAATCATATCCCCCTCGAAATAGCTTACAGATACAGTCCGGCGGTTTGGGTCTACAATCCAGTATTCCCTGACACCATATTTTTTATAGTAATAAAGTTTTTTGATATAATCATCGGATGAATTGTTGGGAGACACGATTTCAATGATGAAGTCAGGTGCACCATTACATCGTTTTCCATCCAGTTTAGACTTATCACAGACAATCATGATATCTGGTTGAACAATTAAAAGAGGGTGGTCATCGAGTTTTACATCAAATGGAGCGGGAAATACCTTACAAAGCCCCTTCTTTGATTTAACATAGGAATTTAAGGATGATGACAGTTCTAAAAGAATAGTCTGGTGTATCTGTGATGGACTGGCCATGTACTGTATCTGATCTTCGAAGACCTCGGCTCTCGTATCTTCCGGTAAAGCCTCGTATTCGTCAAGAGTTATGAAACGTTGTTGGGTTGGCATGATAGCACTTCCCTTCTTGAGATTGTGGTTGGCCCAGATCCTTTATACCTTCCTTTTCAACCTAATATAAATCAATAGGAAAGTATAATCCAACCTGATTCTACAAATTACACGTTTAATTCGATACAAATATTTATTGTTTACTTAGGAGCGTTTTCCTCCCGTGTCAATTTTTATATGGGTACATTATAACATGCAAAAATTTAAAGTTCAACGAGGTGTATAAATATAATGAAGTGAGATTTAGAGAAAGAGGGGGCAAACCTTATAGCAATCGTTTTCGAAATATTGAGTGCTGATGTGGCAATCAAAACTTTTGAAATTTAGAAAAGGAATATGGGGAGGATACGGTAACACTCGTGACTACAGGCAACGGCAAGTGATTGAATCTGCGGCTATAGGAACTTTTATATCAGGTCAACAGAGATAGGGAAGTCAGATAACGTAAGCGTTTTAGTATGGATGCATAATCATACCATGTTATGTAGACGGAGTATGTAGGAACTACTCATTTATTGGACGTATTTGCGAAAAAGATAGGGTGTTGCAAGAATATTAAAATGCCATTAACAGGCATAAATACGGATGCTAAGATATAATCATGCCATATCTATTATATGGCCTACAAAAGAAAAATATACTTATCAAGTTAGAAGAGTCCACTACGAAAGCAATAAAAGTAAGGGACTTTTATTCGTTACCAGAAGTAACAAAAGATAAATCAGCTTACAGATCAGGAGGTGAATACGAAGTGCTGGCAATCGAGAACAGAAAACCATGGTTTTGTTTTGAAACGCTGAATCAATTAAATCGAATAAAAATCGGCATGGCAGGTTCTCATTGCCGCAACGGATAGGAGAGAAGCTGCCTGTGTGCCGTCCTGCCTTGCAGGATGATGGGGTGATGGTATAAGGCAGAACTCTGTATTAACAGGGATACCATACAGATATCGGCCAAGCCCAGACAGGCATACAGCATATTGGGGTTGGAGCACCATACAAAACAGGGGACAAGCTTTTCAAAGTACTAAATGTGCCACAACTGCATATTGTCATGAGCAAAAAGCTGCCGGTTTTATAGGAAACTATAAGGCTGGCAGCTCTTTTGTTGCCATAAACAGGGAAAATGATTCCTGCAGAGGTCCACCGCTCCATTCTGATTACCTTTTAACAAGTCAGAATGGAGGATAGAAAAATGCAGGAGAAATTATATCAGATTCGCATAGATAATCAAATGATACCAGTAGATGAGGAAGTTTACTATGCCTATTACAGAGCAAAACGTTATGAAAAATACTTGGAAGAAAAAGATAGAAGAAATCGAAAGGTCCTTTTCAGCAATCTGGATACAGAAACAACCACTGGAGAAGAAATGATACCAGATGTTGGGGCAATATCCGTAGAAGCGTTAGTGACGGATGCACTGATGATCGAACGGATAAAAGAATGCCTGGTATCTTTGGGTGAAGAGGAAAAAGAAATAGTACGGGTTCTGTTTTACGATAACAGAAGTGAAAGGGAGGCAGCGGCTATCTGGGGAATCAGTCAGCCGGCGGTCCATAAGAGGAAGAACCGAGTACTAACGCAGCTCCGTGGTATGTTGGAAATGTAAAAACACTTGATTTTTCTGGGTCAGACATTAAAAAGTAGAATAATTTCACTTTTCAGGTTATCAGAAGGTGGTTGAATGTGGATAAGTAGTGAAGGGGTAATGACTCCCCATCAGTACATTGAAAACTTCATATCCAGTCAACCGGTTACGTTAACCATCCGACGTGAGGAGCGAAAGCGACAAGAAAGATACGCGATGACTTCCTTTAGTTTCAAAATCCCTGGCGGGAGAGAACTGAGGAAACGAGCGGCAGATATCTGTTCAAAATCAGTCTGTTGCGGACTGAATTGCGATGACTCCGGATGGCCTACTATGATACTTCCGCTTAGTCACAGCCCCCTTGTCAGGGGAACACGCAATGAGGGCGGCTTCCAGAGAACCTGGGAGAGGTTAGAAAGCCTATGATGTCTGTCAGCAGCAGACAGGCCGATTGACTGCCCTGTCCAAATTATCAGGACAAGCTTCGGGGAGTAGTGTCGAATAGAAGCGAGAAATCAATCGTAAAGAAGGTGATTTTAATGTCAGACTGTGCGGCCAGGAATGAACTGGCTCCTGGCCGCACCGATGTGGCATTAAACCAGAACTTTTTGCATCTGAATCCTATAACCCCTAATATTAAGAACAGGAGGTAGAATTTGAAGCTTTATAAAGGAGATATTTATTATGCAGATTTGTCACCAGTCATAGGGAGTGAACAGGGCGGCATTCGTCCTGTCCTCATTATTCAAAACGATATCGGGAATAAATGCAGTCCTACTGTAATCGTGGCGTCGATCACGAGCCGATTGGATAAACACCGTCTGCCAACCCACGTGTTCTTTCAGGCCCAGAAATATGGACTGCCCAGAAATTCAATGGTTTTATTAGAACAGATCCGTACAATTGACCGGACCCGGCTGAATGAGTACGTCGGCCATATGGATTCCGTGGAAATGCAGTTTGTAGAAGAGGCGATATTGGTCAGCCTGGGAATCCGGCCGATCTTTTATCATGGCTCATTTGCAGTAAATAATTATCAATAGAAAATAAGGTAGGAATATAAAATGTACGCTAGATATCTGCGATAATAATTGCCATAAACTTTCCACTTGATAAAAGAACATAAGTTCGATATAATGCTTATAGAGTAGAACAGATTATCTTTGACCCGATGTGTTAAAAATTATAGATACGAGATTAAAATATTCGCTATACAGAACTTATAAGAAGGAACCGAGGTGATTCACAATGCCTACATGGAATCCATGGCATGGCTGCGATAAAATCAGTGCTGGATGTTTGAACTGCTACGTATATCGGCGCGATGAAGAATTTGGCAAAGACAGCAGTTTGGTCACACAAACCTCCAGTTTTGATCTTCCATTAAAAAAGAATAGAAAGGGTGAATATAAGCTGCAACCAGAAGAGGGAACGGTTTATACCTGTATGACTTCTGATTTTTTCCTGGAGAAGGCGGATCCCTGGAGGCCAGAAATCTGGAGGATAATTAGGGCACGCAGCGATCTAAAATTCTATATTATAACAAAACGGATTGAGCGTTTCATGAATTGTATTCCAGAGGACTGGGGGGAAGGTTACGATCATGTGACGATTTGCTGTACCTGCGAAAATCAGGACCGAGCGGATTACAGGCTTCCCATATTTTTACAGATGCCGATGAAACATCGGGAAATCATTCACGAACCGATGCTGGAACCGGTAGAGATTCGGCCATATCTTGCCTTAGGATTGATTGAGAAAGTGATATGTGGGGGAGAATCGGGACCGGACGCGAGGTTATGCGATTTTGCATGGATTTTAAATACCATGAACCAGTGTGTGGAATATGAAGTTCCCTTTTATTTTAAGCAGACAGGAGCCAGATTCAAAAAGGGAAGGAATATTTATCGAATCGAACGTAAAAATCAGATGGCACAGGCAGCAAAGGCTGGAGTGAATTATAGATGTTAAATCCATATTGTTGAGTTGAGGAGGAGAGAAAAGGTTTGAACGGGTTAGAGAGGGTAATAGAAGAAAATGATATGTTATTGTTTCTGTCGCCGACTGGCGGTATCAGGGCACTTGGTATAAATGATTTTTCATTTATGGAAGCGGAAAAAGGTTTTAGGAAAGACAATGAGGCAGAGGAATACGATAAGAGTAAGGAGGCAATCCAAAAGACGGCGAATAAAGCCCAGATATACCAGGACAGTAAACCAGTATACGTTCTTTTGCCAGAAGATATGGTACAGCTGCAGAAAAATGATTATTTTTGGGGTGAAGATGCCTTGTGGCTGAGATATGGCGGAATTTTACATAGGAAAATAGTTGAGAACCGTTTACAAAAATATTTGGATAAAGAAGTATACAGCGAATAGGAACTGTTGCTGATGTAATTTAATCAAAAGATCTATAATGCCATTTTAGAAGCGTTCTGTCCATTTTGGATAGGACTTTTTGCGCTATAAAGATAATAATAGTGTTAACTGGCTTAAAGATGATGGAATGTAATAGAGGTGTCGATTATTAGAAAGAAGAGGTTTCAGATAAATAGAGCGTCCAGTTGTATAGGCATCTGAACGAGGGTGTTTTAATTTTATATATTTATGACATGGAACACTATATATAGAAAGAATATTGAAACAAATACTTGATATTGTATCACATGTGTGGTAGTGTTTGGTGTTGACAACGGTACACAACAGATTTACGTTCAGATAATATCGGAAGGAACAGAGCGGGAGGGATAACAAATGGCCAGTATTACAAAATTACCAGCAGTACGGGCAGACGAGAATTCCCATTCGGGACTTCTCCTTAGAGTATGTGCGTATTGCCGGGTAAGCACAGATGAAGAAGACCAGTTGTCCTCCTTTGTCACACAAGTAGAATATTATACGTCTGTGATTCAAGAGAATCCAAATTGGGAGTTTGCCGGTATCTATTCGGATAAAGGAATCTCAGGTACGACCATATGGCGAAGGACAGAATTTAACCGGATGATAGAAAAATGTAGAAAAAGAAGGATTGATTTGATATTGACGAAATCAATCAGCCGGTTTGCAAGAAATGTATTTGAAAGTATTAAAATTATCAGGGAACTCAAAGCGTTGGGAATTGCGGTATATTTTGAAAAAGAGCGAATCAATACTATGACAGCTTCAGGAGAATTGGCCCTGACAATCTATTGCTCTGTCGCAGAGGAAGAATCAGCTTCCATTTCAAAAAATATCAGGTGGGGAAACCAAAAACGGATGCTGAATGGAACATGGCTTATCAGCGCAGCGGCATATGGCTATAGAAAAGACAACGAAGGAGAACTCATCCCATATCCGGCAGAGCGAGTCATAATTGAACGAATTCATGATGAATACCTGTCTGGAATAGGAAGTTATGTAATCGCAAAAGGATTAAATCGGGACGGGATTTTATCACCTGGAGGAACAGCCTGGGACGAAAATGCAGTGCTGCAAATACTAAAAAATCCTATTTATGTAGGGGATTTACTCTGCCAAAAAACTTTTACGGAAGAAGATATTTTCCACAAGCGTAAAAAAAATCGGGGAGAGTATCCTATGTATCTATATCCCGATGACCACGAAGGAATTATTTCAAGAGACAAGGCAGAATTGGTGAAGAACCTAATGGAAACGCGCTGCAAATTAAATAACATTCATAGGGGAGATACAGACTACCTGGCAAGATACCCGTTTAGTGGTCGATTAATATGTGGAGAATGCGGTCACAAGTTTAAAAGGCAGAAAATTAAAGTGACAGAGAAAAACCAGTATATCCGTTGGTGCTGCAAAGAACATATCCGTAATAATGAAAATTGCAGTTTGACTGGAGTAAAAGAAACATGCATAGAAGAGGCGTTTATTCGACTAACAAGAAAACTACAGGATTACTCCCATATACTGTTGGAGCCATTACTATCTGATATGAAAGAACTGCAAATCAGCAAAGAAGAGCAGATAAACATAAAAAAGTATAATGAAGAAATTTTAAATTTAAAGAAGCAGAGTCACATACTCTACCGGCATATGTCGGATGGGAATATGGATTCTGCTCTTTTTATGCAAAAAAGTCATGAATTAAAACAGAAAATACAATTGCTGACATCAGCAAGAGATCGGGTGCTGGAGGAAAGCATATTCGATGGGAAGATTAATGAACTGATAGAATTAATTCAAATAATCAGAAATTTGAAGCCAGGAATTACACAGTTCGATGGAGAGTTGTTTCAGAGAATCGTAGAAGAAGCCATTATTACTAAAGAAAAAACAATTACTTTTCATCTGAAAAGTGGAGTGAAGCTTACGGAACGACTAATAGAAAAATGTTGAAAAAGGGGCGATGATATGCAACGTCACATACCGTTCGGTTATTGCATAAAAAACGGAATGATTGAAAAAGATGAACGAGCAGAAATAGTCCTGCGATTATTTTTAGATTATTTATCAGGGGCTTCCATCAATGCTTTGGCAAAACAGTTATCCAGGGAAAAGGTCCCAACAGCAAGTAATCGTACGAACTGGACCCATAGTTCTGTCAGTAAGATTCTTCAAAATAAAAAGTATATGGGAGACCAAATATTTCCTGCCATTGTCTCACAAGAACTTTTCCAGATGGTAGAGGAGAGGCGAATCGAAATCAATGAAAAACGCGGTGGTACAGGAAAAACGAGGGTGATTATTTATCCATTTAACAGAAAAATACAATGTGGAGAATGTGGAACTTATTATAGCCGAAATAAAAGGAGCGGGCGTTATCTATGCCAATGTAGGGCACAAATGAATCATTATAAAGAAATATGCCCCCAAATACCGTTAACCGAAGTACAGCTGAAGAACTCCTTTCATCAACTTTTGCAAAGGCTCATGAGAGAACATAGACTATATGAGAAACATACTCCTATGCAGAACTTAAATCAGAGTGAAGAGTTACATGAAATTCAAATGCAGATAAAAATGCTCAAGGAAAGCAATGCCGATCCTGAACGAATCCTACAACTTTTATATAGAAGAACTTCTGAACAGTATCGTCTGTTGAAGGCCGCAGATACTGCGGAGTTGACAGCTCATGTTGATACAGCGGTGAAAAGAGCATTGGCTGATGGGTATAAGGAATTCGACGATGAAATATTTCAGGAGGTAGTTAGGAAAATACTTGTTTACAAAGATAAGCGGCTGGTGTTTCAGCTGACAAACGGTGTGGAAGTAGAGCAAACTCTTTGTGAAGGAGGCTGAGACAGTGCCTAGAAGGGCCAGAGAAGTTAATGTAATCCGTATGAATTCGGAGGCGGAGCGTGTTGGACAAATGGAAAGTCAGCTCAGGCGGTTGCGGGTTGCTGCATATTGCCGAGTAAGCACGGATGAGGAAGAACAGGAATCCAGTTATAACATACAGATTGATTACTACACTGACCTAATTCAAAATAATCCAGAATGGATTTTTGTCGGAATATACGCAGACGAGGGCATTACAGGGACCAGTACAAAAAAGCGGGATGATTTCAAACGATTAATCCGGGACTGCATGGCAGGCCGGATTGATTTGATTATAACGAAATCGATAAGCCGGTTTGCACGGAACACTCTGGATTGTTTGATGTATGTGAGAAAGCTAAAAGAGATTGGCGTTGCGGTGTATTTTGAGAAAGAAAATTTAAATACAATGGATGAAAACAGTGAGATGGTCCTGACCATTCTCAGTAGCCTGGCTCAGGAAGAGAGCCGTTCTATCAGCACGAATGTGCATTGGGGCATTGCCAAAAGATATGAGAAAGGGGAAGTACGGGTCAATACAAACCGATTCCTGGGATTTACAAGAAATGAGCAGCATGACCTGGTCCCAGATATTGAAGAGGCCATTACGGTCAGAAGAATTTTTCGTTATTATTATGAAGGAAACAGCGTGGGCGTGATCAAGAAACGGATGGAGGAAGAAGGATTCGAAACGGGAGCAGGGAAGAAACAATGGTGGGCTTCCGTCATTGACAGGATATTGGACAATGAAAAATATATGGGAGACGCATTACTACAAAAAACGTATACGGTAGACTTCCTTACTAAGAAACGTGTTAAAAATACGGGACAGCTGAACCAGTATTACGTAACTAACTGCGTTGATGCGCTCATACCGAAAAAAATCTATTTTAAAGTTCAGGAAATGAAGGCAGAGAAAAAGACACTGGGAGACCGATCGTCTAAGCAGCAGAATCAGGTAAAGGGAAGAAGAAAAAGCAAATACGTTTTATCAGATATCCTGGTATGCGCAGAATGCGGCCATTACTATCGAAGAGTGCCATGGACCAACAGGCAGGGAGAAAAACGGTACGTATGGCGTTGTATTAATCGCTTGGAGCATGGAACGGAGTACTGTAAAAATTCGCCGACTATTGACGAAAAAAAGATACAGAGAGAGATTATGCTGACATTGGGAAATTTAAGTGCCGACTGCAGCGAGGAAGAGGAGATGTTAAAGGCAAAGTTGCTGGATCGCAGAGCGATATTTTACGAAGCATATGACGACGATGAACTGGAGCATATCGTGGAAGCACTGAATGAGCGATATGAATATTACCAGAAGGTGCTCGCTGAGCCTGCCGCTGACCGGAAAGATGTGGCCAGAAGAATGCGGATTATAGAAGGGGAGATTCGGGACATAACGGAGGCAAGACAGCAGGTAGCGGTCTATCGGGATTATAGACAAAGGTCTGGAGCGTTTGTGAAAAATGATGAGGTGAAAAAGCGGTACAGGGATTTTGATGATGTGCTTGTTCGGAGGTTGGTGAAAAGGGTGGAGGTTGTTAATCAGGATAAATGTAATGTGGTGTTGAATTCAGGTCAGACGATTGGGGTTTCGATGGAGATGAATATGTAAGAAAGATGGGATCAAGAATTGTGGACAAATAATCTGTATTCCTCTAAAGGGAATACAAGATATGTACAAGTATAGTTAAGAAATCTTGTAATTAGTATAATATACGTTTTCAAGCCCCTCATTGTAACAACTATGTGAGGCTATAAATTATTTTGTAAGTGATAGTGAGTATGCAAAAAATAAATTTATACAATATTCAAGCTTGATATGGGTATTCGGAACTCAAGAATATATCAATATTAATTTGAAGAAAAAACTAAACTTAGAGACTTTAATAAAGATTTTTTTGTTGTGGTTAGGATAATTCTAAGATATAATTGGAAATACAATGCGCAAGATTATTTTAAAGATGAGAAGGGAAGTTGGATGATGAGCTGGCACAGGAGTCAACTATCCGAAAAATCCAGATAGTTTAAACAGAAGGTTCATTTGAGAGAAATGAGGTGATATAATGAATTTAAGTGATGATATAGGAAAAAAATCTCAAATGCTTATTTATACCACCGAGGATGGCTTGACAAAAATTGAAACGGCCTTTGACGGCGATACCGTCTGGTTGTCAAAGGCTCAGATGGCTGAATTATTTCAAAGGGATCGTTCTGTAATTTCAAAGCACATTAAAAATGTTTTTGAAGAAGGAGAACTCCAGAAGGCAGGCAATGTGCAAAATTTGCACATTGCAAATTCGGACAAGCCGGTAGAATTTTATAACCTCGATGTTATTATTTCCGTTGGCTATCGTGTGAAGTCAAAGCGTGGTACACAGTTTAGAATTTGGGCGACCAGTATTTTGAAGGAATATATGCGGAAAGGGTTCGCTTTGGATGATGAACGGTTGAAAAACCTGGGCGGTGTCGGCTATTTCAAGGAATTGCTGGAACGCATCCGAGATATTCGTGCGTCAGAGAAAGTGTTTTACCGCCAGGTACTGGAGATTTATGCTACCAGTATTGACTATGATCCACATGCAGAGATTTCTATCCGTTTCTTTAACAAAGTCCAGAATAAAATTCATTATGCGATTCATGGACAAACTGCGGCAGAGGTTATTTATCAGAGGTTATTTATACAAGAGCGGATGCAGAGAAAGAGTTTATGGGACTGACTACCTTTGCAGGAAAACAGCCTACATTAAAAGAAGCCGTTATAGCGAAGAATTATCTGAACGAAAAAGAACTTCGTGCTATGAGGCAGGTGGTATCCGGATATTTGGATTTTGCAGAGCGGGAACAAGTTATGACCATGCAGGACTGGTCAGACCATCTGGACCGTATTTTGACAATGAGTGGAGAGCAGCTGTTAGAAGGAAATGGAAGTGTTTCTCATAAACAGGCAGTTGATAAAGCAACAGATGAATACAGGAAATATAAATCAAGGACACTTAGCGATGTGGAACAAGATTATTTGAATTCACTTCATTTTTTGCAAAAGAAAACAAATGAAAAGTAGTGTACCAGTTTATGGCACAATATAAAAACAGAACGAAGTTGAGACTTGAGAGAAAGTAGTAGGGCTACGTTGGCAGAAGGAAGAATACTTTCGCCAAGGCATTATTCCGTCTATCCGGCCTCCGAATTACAGCCTCAGCAAATGTGGAAACAGTCTGTCTTTTAAAGAAAATATAAATGGATAATAAGATATATTAACCTCAAACTGGTGAATACTTTTTAAAACAGCTAGATGAGATACAATGGTGATTTTGAGAAAAGGGTT
>UMEU01004129.1_pt1 | contig 12849 bp, 10 predicted proteins | sample 1964831 | NCBI WGS metagenome assembly UMEU01 (sample SAMEA4836028, study PRJEB28245) | human gut metagenome | biome: gut microbiome; material: fecal sample | place: Denmark | collected 2008
ATTTACTGGTTTAAGCGATTATGGACTGCTGACGAAAAATGCAGAGATCTCTCTGGTGGAACTGGCGGGTATGATGGATGTCATGACACCTGCTGCAATCGTTGATAAGTATGGTTACCAGATGGAACAGTTTAATGATATCTATTATCCGAAGGGACTTCTGGGAGTCACCAGCTTTGGTAAGGAAAAGGAGACTGCGAGAGAGTTTGTCGCGTTTGCCCTGTCACCGAAGGTTCAGAATGGGGATTTAAATGACGGATTTACTGTGAGTAAGACCGCTTCCGGTGCCTGGATAGAACGGACTTCCACGGTGAGCATCGGTTTCAGCTTTGACGGCGGCGATATGATGAGCGCAGAGTACCCGGATGACAAGAAGAAGGAAGAAATTATGGGAATGCTGGATAAGCTCCATACACCCATTTCTGTTGACGATATACTGCTGGAGATGATAGTCAGTGAAACAAAGGGATATTTTGAAGGGAAACAGACTGCGGCCGAGGCGGCGGGGCAGTTTGAAAACAAGGCGAAGCTGTATTATGCGGAATAAAACACAGTCGGGCCGTCTGGCACGGAAGGCGTATCTGTTCCTTCTGCCGAGTCTGGCGGGGACAGCCGTGTTTGTCCTGCTCCCGTATGTGGATGTTGTCCGCAGGTCATTTTTCGAGGCGGCAGGAGGGCGTTTCGTCGCCATGCAGAACTATGTGACGGTGGTCGGCAACAGCGCGTTTCGATTGGCATCTTTTAACACACTCCGCTTTCTGGTGATCTGCGTACCGCTTCTGGTGCTGGTGTCACTGTTTTGCTCCATGCTGATCGCGGGATTAAAGGAGGAGGGGACCGTCTTTAAGACGAGTCTCCTCGTTCCGCTTGCCATTCCCGTGGCTTCGATCGTCCTGCTGTGGAAGCTGTTTTTCCATCCACAGGGGATGGTCAACCAGATCACCGCGCTCTTCGGCATGGCGGGGATAGACTGGATCAATGGAGATACGGCCTTCGGCGTGCTGGTCTTTACCTATGTGTGGAAGAATCTGGGATACGATGTGGTTCTGTGGGTGGCGGGTCTGGCGGCCATATCGGATGAGCTTTACGAGGCGGCCAGAGTGGACGGTGCGGGCATCCTGGCACGGTTTTTATACGTGACGCTGCCGGGCCTTTCCAAGACGGCATTTCTGGTGGTATCCCTTTCCGTGTTCAATTCCTTTAAGGTATTCCGGGAAGCGTACTTAATCGCAGGGGAGTATCCCCACGAGAGCATCTATATGCTGCAGCACCTGTTTAACCACTGGTTTGTGACCCTGGATATCCAGAAGATGAGTGCGGCCTCCGTCCTTCTTTTGCTGGTGGTGGCACTGCCGGTTATCACGAAAGGGCTGGCTTCAAGGAGAGGTGAAACATGAAATGGTTGAGAGAACGGATGCCGGAGAAAAAGATTCTCCCGCACGTCAGAAGGCTTATCCTGTCGATGATCTGCCTGTTTATCTGGCTTCCCCTGCTCATGATGGCGGGAAATTCCTTCCTGTCCAGGGGGGAAATGCTTTCCCGGTTCGGTCCGGTGTTAAACGGCGGGACCGGAGCGGTGAAAGTTACCCTGTTTCCGGACTTTCCGACCTTAAGTCCCTTTGTGGAGCTGCTTCTGGATTCCCCGGGATTTTTCGTGATGTTCTGGAACTCCTGCCTCCAGACCGGGGCTGTGCTGTTCGGCCAGATGCTGGTGGCCGTTCCGGCGGCGTGGGCGTTTGCCATGTATTCCTTTCCGGGGAAAAAGGTGTTGTTTATGGGATATATCATACTGATGATACTCCCGTTTCAGGTTCTGATGACCCCGGATTACTTTGTGCTGAACCAGATGCATATTTTAGATACCCATCTGGCGGTCATCCTTCCGGGGATATTTTCCACATTTCCGGTATTTATCATGACACAGTTCTTTTCCTCCATCCCACCGTCTCTGCTGGAAGCGGCGCGTCTGGATGGGGCGGGAGAAGGGGCGGTGTTCTTTCGGATCGGTATACCGATGGGGTTCCCGGGAATCATGTCGGCAGGAATCCTGGGCTTTTTAGAGAGCTGGAATGCCATCGAGGCGCCGATGGCATTTTTGAAGAACCGGACGCTCTGGCCGCTGTCCCTCTATCTTCCGGATATTACGGCGGATAAGGTCAGTGTGGCGTGGGTGGCATCCGTGGCGGCTATGGCGCCCCCGCTCTTTCTGTTTCTGGCCGGACAGAGTTTTTTGGAGCAGGGAATTATGGTATCGGGGATAAAGGAGTAGACAGATGGAGAGGAAAAAAATACGAAAATGGTGCAGAGATGGTTTCCTTATGTTTCTTGGAGCCATGGCGGTCTTTACCGTTCTTTCCAGAAGCCTGGATTCCCTGACGGTGCCGCAGGTCGGCACCTCTTACGGCAAGATGGGAAATGTAAATTATGAAATCAAAGGGGACGGAAAATTTCTCGCCTCCGGAATCACATACTTAAATCCCCAGGAAGGGTTAAAGGTCCAGTCCGTCGGAAAAACGGCCGGGCAGAAGGTGGAGGCGGGAGAGGTGCTTTTCGCCTATCAGCTGGAGGGAATTCAGAAGAAAAAGGAGGAACTGGCTCTTTCCATCGAAAAGATGAGACTGGAGCTGAACCAGTCCGAGGTCCGCTCGATACAGATACCGGGAATATCGGAGGAGACGCTGGCCATTCAGTCGCTGGACGCGGCAAAACGGGCCCTGGATTTCGGATATCAGGACTTGGAGGAACTGAGGCGGGAGAGCGACGAAAAGCTTGCAAAGCTCAAACGCGACTACAATCAGAACATGACCCAGTCCGAGGAAGAGATGGAGGAGGAGACGAGACGGCAGTACCGGACCGCCGAGCGGGCCTACGATGCGGCTGTGGCGAAGAAGGAGAGCGCGGTCAAGAAAGCGGAGCGCGAGGTGACCGACTGCGAGGAGAAGCTGGACCGCCTGGAAGACGAGGGGGCTTCAGACGAGGAGATCCTGAAAGCCAGAAAAGCTCTGGACCGGGCAAATGAGGACCTGGAAGAGGTGCGGGAAGAGCAGTCGCTTAACGTGGAGGAGGCGAAAGCGGCCTTAAACAGCGCGGAGGAAGATTACGGCGATGTCAGTGCCGGTAGGAGAACCGCGGCGGAAGCGCTAAAGAGCAGCTATGAGTCCTCGGTGGAAGCGGTGGAGGCGCAGATCAAGGCCGGAGAGAAGAGCGTGAGGAATTTGGAAGAAGCGCTCAGCCAGGCTGAACTTGCGGTATCCAACGCGCGGGCCAGGGATGCGGTGACGGCCGCCGAAAATCAAAAGGAGCAGACCGCCTCCGGCCTGGACCGCCAGGTGAAGCAGCTGGATATTACAAAGGCGGAGGAGCAGTTAAAAGCCCTGGAAGCCCTGGAGGCAGCATCTGGTGAAGTGACGGCTCCGGTATCCGGTGTGGTGACAGAGCTGGCCGTCGTCCCGGGAAAGACCGTGACGGGTGATGAGCTTGTGGCCATAGGTGACGGAAGGCTGAAATTCGAGGGAACGGTAGAAAAAAAGCTGGGTGAACTGATTACGGCGGGAACGAAGATAAACCTGCAGTACGGAGAGTCCAGGCGAACGTATGAGGCGGTGGTGGACAGCGTGGACTTCTTATCGGAGGAAGAACAGGCGCATTTTACCGCATCGGTCCAGGAGGACACGGGGGTTCTGGGGGCAACGGCCGCATTTTCGCTTAATCTGACATCCCGGCAGTACACTCAGGTCATTCCCATCGCAGGGCTCAGGCAGGAATCGGATGGTTACTACATCCTGGTGGTAAAACCGCAGAAGACGATACTCGGCGAAGAGCTGACCGCGGAAAAGATTCCCGTGGAATTACTGGAAAAGAGCAGCACCCAGGCGGCTGTACAGGGTGCATTCAGCAATACGGACCAGCTGATCGTATCCAGCAGCAGGATCATCGAGGCAGGCGACCGTGTCAGAATATCCGGAGAGTGAGAGAACGATGAACAGGTTTAAGACATGGATCAGAACGGGCAGAGCAGCCAGAGTAAAAACCGTGTTTCTGGCAGTGCTTCTGTCGGCGGTTCTGTGGGGAATTTCCCTGTGGCAGGGAGAGAAGATAGAGCCATACGCCGGTGATATCCAGATCCGTTACCACGGACAGGGGGTGTCCCGGCAGGCTTTGGAGCAAATAAAAGAAGCCGGGTTAAAGCCTGAAGATGAGAGCTTCCCGGAGACCGCGGCATGGAATGTGGAGTACTATGTGGAGGCCAGGAATCCGGTGCTGAACTTTAAGCAGGATGTCACCTGCATCATGGTCCGGGGAGAGATGGATCAGATCGTGAAGGACCGGCTGGTGGCCGGCACGTATGGCTTTGGAGATGATGAGGAAGGCTGTGTCGTCAGCAGTAAAACGGCATGGGAACTGTTCGGCTCCACCGATGTGACCGGCAGCTGGATCTCCGTAAAGGGGAAACGCTTTGTCATTCGGGGAGTGACGGCCGCCTCCTATCCCATGGTGATGCTTCCGGCAAAACGGCTGGAAACGGAGTTTTTTCCCAACGTCTCCTTTTCTTATTCCGGTCAGGAGGGACTTGAGGGAAAGGCGGAAGAGATGATCATGCGCTTCGGACTGCCGGGGCATGAAATCAGAATTAATGGGAGCATTTACTATGCCATGGTAAGGTTTTGCTGCACGCTGCCCGGCTGGGCCCTGTTTATCTGGTTCTGGATTTTGATGCGGCGTTCGCGGCGTTTGAAAAAATTTGATATGCGGCAGGCTGGGCGGAGAGACAAAACGGAAAATCATGCAAAATACCGAAACTGGCTGCGGAAAGTTTTATTCTTTGCGGTAATGGCCGGAGGTGCGGCAGCTCTGCTCTGGTATGGCTTCCGTTTTCCGGGAGAATTTATTCCGTCCCGGTGGTCAGATTTTTCCTTCTATGCGGAAAAATTTACACAGGTAAAAGAGAATCTCTTTGACATAGCCATGCTGCCAAAGACCCGGTGGGATGTGGAGATGATACGCGCGTTTGCTGCCTCCGTGTTCTGTTCGGTAAGCGCGGCTGCGCTGATTATCATAACCGGAAGTCTTCTGCTTTCCATGCCTGACCATACAGGGCAGGAGTAGAAGGCTTCTTTTTCGTCAAATATAAGTAATTTAAACAATTTATGTATAAACTATTGACTGTAAACCCTGTTTATACCTTATAGTAAACAGCAAAAAGGGAGAAAAGACGACATGACAATTAAGGAAGTGGAAGAAAAAACAGGGATTGTACGTTCCAGTGTCCGTTTCTACGAAAAAGAAAAACTGATCCATCCTGTCAGAAATAACAGGAATGGATACCGGGAGTATACGGAAGAGGATGTACAGAATATCAAAAAAATAGCATACTTACGAACATTAGGAATCTCACTGGAAAATATTCACCAAATAATCGATCACGAGGTATCCCTGCAGGTGGTCCTTGAAAGACAAGCGGATGCGCTGGAGAGCCAAATCGCAGATCTGGAGAAATACCATTATATATGTAAAAAGATGCTTACAGAAAAGGAAATGACGTATGAAGATTTAGAGGTGGAAGCATACGTGACAGAGCTGGAAGAATACTGGAAAAATAACAGTAAGGTCTTTCGGCTGGATTCGGTCGGTTTCCTGTATCTGTGGGGTGGATTGCTGGCATGGGGCGGAATCACAGCGGTGTGCTTCCTGCTTGCGCTGCTTGCATATCCGAATTTGCCGTCCCAGGTGCCGATACAGTGGAATAACGGCGAAATAAGCCGTCAGATTGGAAAAGCATTTATTTTTGTATATCCTGCCGCCTGTATCATCATAAGATTTTTTTTACGTCAGTTTATATGGAGATGGCTGACACTCCGTCTGTTCTGCTTCAGTGATACCATCTGCGATTACGTGACCAACTGCCTGTGTTTTGTCATATTATCAGTAGAAGCATTTACAATCTTTTACGTGAATGGAATGATGCAAAATGTGACCACGATTCTGACTGCGGACGCAGTGGTGCTTGTGGGTGTCCTTCTGATCGGGTGGTATAAACTGACCGTAGGACAAGCGCGGGATTGAGAGACCGGAGGATAGGAAGAGACTGATCGTAATGCAAACAGGTCAGCATTTTCAGTTGTTTTTCAACTTCGAAAATGCTGACCTGTTTTGTATGAGCGCAGTATGCATAAATCAAATATAGCTGTATGTTTTTGCATGCCTCTTCAGGAAGAAAAGGCAGAGCAGGAATCCTCCTGCTTCTGCTACCGGAACGGCAAGCCAGACTCCGTCAAGCCCCATAATAAGAGGAAGGAGCAGTAAGCATAAGACGATCAGGCACAGCGTGCGCACGAAGGAAATCACAGCCGATACCCTGCCGTTAGATAAAGCGGTGAACAGAGCCGACGAAAAGATGTTGACTCCGGAAAATAAGTAGCCGAAAGAGAACACCATGAATCCGTGGCGGGCCAGATCGTATACGGCTGTGCCGGGGTGTGCGAAAATCGTTACGATAATCCCGCCAGCCAGCTGTGCTGTGGCAAATACGAGGAACGAAGTGACACCTGTAAAGATCAGGGAGGTCTTAAACACCTGCTTCAGCTGCTTCGTATTGCGGCTGCCGTAATTGTAGCTGATGACAGGTGAGACGCCCTGGGAAAATCCCATGTACAATGCATTTAACAGGAACTGGGAGTACTGGATAATGGTGATGGCCGCGACGCCGTCTTCTCCTGCGTAGTGCATCATGAGGAGGTTGAACAGGAACGTGATAATACCGGAGGATAAATTGGTCACCATTTCCGAGGAACCGTTAATCAGTGTTTCCTTTAATTCTGCCGCAGAAAGACGGGGCTTTACGAGCCACAGCGCCTTGCGGGAAACAGCAAAGTAGATCAGACCGAATACCGCGGGGATCATGTAGCCGGTAACGGTTGCAATAGCCGCGCCAGCCACGCCCAGCTTTAGAGGGACGATGAGAATATAATCCAGAACCGCGTTGCTTAAGCCGGCCAGAATCGTGAGAAAAAGTCCCAGTCCGGGCCGTCCCTCCGTGATAAAATACATCTGAAACAGAATCTGAAGCATCAGCGCCGGAGCGAAGGCCATCTGCCATCTCATATAAGTAATACAGTCGCTCATAAGCAGGTCGCTGGCTCCCAGGAGCCGTACGATCGGTGCAACAAAGAGATTGCCGAGAACCGCCGTTACGGCTCCGACAATGATATTCAAATATATAATAGAAGTAAAGGCAGCCCGTGCTTCCTCTGCTTTTCCTTCGCCCATCTTCTTTGCAACGATGGCGCAGCTGCCGGTTGAAAACATGACCGCAATGCCAAGCACGATGTTAATGGCCGGATAAACGATATTGATGGATGAAAGCGCATTGGTCCCGACGAAACGCGATACAAAGACCCCGTCAATAATCGTATAGAGGGAGGTAAAAATCATCATGATGGTCGTCGGCAGTGCAAACATCATGAGGGAACCAAATGTAAATTTTTTTGCCAGTGAATAATTCATAGTATTTCTCCTGATTTTCTTGTAAATTTCAGCCGCATGGATTATCATAGGGTATAGGGTAGGCCGATAGTCAAGCAGAAAAACTTTGTATATAGAAAGGAATGTTGCAGCTCACAGACCGGGAAGCGGTGACCGACAGGGCTGTGAGCTGCAACAGAGGAATCAAAATATGGAAAAACAGTCAGAGTTATATTTTACAACAGGTGAGTTTGCGAAGATTTTAGGGGTTAAGAAGCATACGCTGTTTCACTATGATGAGATTGGTCTGTTTTCGCCGGCGGTGAAGGATGAGGAGAATAATTACCGGTATTATTTTGTGTGGCAGATGGATACGTTTGAGGTGATTCGGGCATTGCAGAAGCTGGGGATGCCTCTCAGTGAGATCAGGGAGTATATGGAGACCCGGTCACCGGAGCATTTCCTGGCGCTGGTGGATCAGAAGGATGCGGAGATCGACCAGGAGATTGAGCGGCTGAAAAATATGAAGCGTTTTATGGAGTGGGAGAGAACGACGATTAAGGAGGCGCTGGAGGCTGAGGTGGATAAGCCGAAGCTGGCGGAGAGAGGCCAGGAATACTTATTTTCTTCCGAGGTGAATATCACGGGGGAACGGAAGCTGGCGGAGGAGATCGCACACCATGTCAGGGTCTGCGAGCAGTACCATATCAGCATGAACGCCGTGGGCGCAGTCTGTCTGGGCAGAGACTTAGAGGCGGGGAAATACGACCGCTACCGGAGTGTCTATACGCGGCTGGATAAGCGCATTTCGGCGCTGAAACCGTATGTGAAGCCGGCGGGAACCTACGTGGAACTGTATTACCGGGGGTACGACGGAGACATGGGAAAGGCGTATCCGGTTATTCGGGATTTCGCCGTACAGCGAGGGATCCGTCTGGATGAGATGTGGTATGAGGACCTTCTCCTCGATGAACTGACGGTCAGGGATACAGCGGATTACGTTGTGAAGGTGGCGGTGCGTGTGAAATAACGCTTCCGGCCGGTGAAGCCCCCTTGACAAATTCTCCACCCTGTCGTATACTGCGGATAGCACCAAGTAAAAAAATAAAAACAGGAAAGAAGGTTCTGTCGGAAGATGATGACAAAATAATGACGAAGAAAAGGCTGAGAAACACTGAGGTAACAGGCATGCTCCCCCACGTAAGTGCGGAGACGGTGCCCTGTATTCTATGCCATTTCGTCCGGTCATCAGGGAAAATTCCGTACAGACATGAGTTTGTGCAGGCTTTGTTCTGCGCGCGTTTCCTCATACGTATAGAATCTTTAATCCCTTCCGGACGTTTGGCCGGGAGGGATTTTTATGTTACAGATAAAACAATTGACAATAACGCATAAAAAGGATTTCAGAGTCATATTAAAGGATTTCAGCTTTGTGCTGAACCCCGGGGATAAGGTAGTTTTGATCGGGGAAGAGGGAAATGGAAAGAGCACCCTGTTAAAATGGATTTACGATCCCGAACTGATCGAAGGCTATGCGGAGGCACAGGGTGAACGGATCTGTACGGGAGAGCATCCGGGCTATCTGCCCCAGGAACTGCCAGCGGAGGAGAAAGAAAAGACAGTCTATGAATATTTTTGCGGGGAGGATGCCTTTGGGATGCAGACGCCCAGAGAGCTGACCCATCTGGCCGGACAGCTGAAGCTGCCCACGGATTTCTTCTACCGGGACCAGAAGATGAGTACGCTTTCCGGCGGTGAAAAGGTAAAAGCGCAGATGGCGCGGCTTCTCATGGCACAGCCCACCGTCCTGCTTCTGGATGAGCCGTCCAATGACATTGACATCGAGACACTGGAATGGCTGGAAAAGCTGATTCTCGAAGCGGTACAGCCCGTGTTGTTTATCTCCCACGATGAGACGCTGATTGAGCGGACCGCCAATGTGGTAATCCATATCGAACAGCTGAAGCGTAAAACGGAAAGCCGCTACAGCATAGCAAAAACCAGCTACCGCCAGTATGCGGCAAACCGTGCGGCGCAGCTGGCCAGTCAGGAACAGCAGGCGTTAAGTGAGCGCAGGGAAGAGAAGAAACGGCAGGAGAAATTCCGCAGAATCGAGCAGGCGGTGGATCACGATTTGAACAGCATAAGCCGTCAGAACCCACACGGCGGATACCTGCTGAAAAAGAAGATGAAAGCGGTAAAATCTCTGGAAAAGAGGTATGAAAGGGAGGCTCTAGACAAAACGGAGATACCGGAGACTGAGGATGCGATCTTCTTTAAGCTGGGTGAAAAGGTAAAAATGCCCGCCGGAAAAACCGTTCTGGAATATTCCCTGGACCGGCTCCTTACACCATCCTCGGGAGAAGAGGAACCGCGTCTTCTGGCGGAACATGTATTTCTGCGGATAAAAGGCGGAGAGCGGGTCTGTATTACCGGAAAAAACGGCGCTGGCAAGACGACGCTGCTGAAACAGATGAAGGAGGAGCTTTTAAGCCGGACCGATATCCGGGCCTGTTATATGCCGCAGAATTATGAGGACCTTCTGGAACTGGACCGGACGCCTGTGGAATTTCTGTCCGTGACCGGTGACAAGGAAGAGACGACACGCATCCGGACGTATCTGGGCTCTATGAAATACACCGTCGATGAAATGAATCATCCGATGTCGGAGCTCTCCGGCGGCCAGAAGGCAAAGGTACTTCTGCTGAAAATGAGCCTGTCAGGGGCCGATGTCCTGATCCTGGATGAGCCGACGCGCAATTTCTCCCCGCTGTCGGGGCCGGTAATCCGAAAGATACTGCGCCAGTACCAGGGAGCCATATTAAGCATTTCTCATGACAGGAAATATATCGAAGAGGTCTGTACTGCCGTTTATGAACTGACGCCGGAGGGACTTGTGAAGACGGACAGAGAAGGCGTGTAAGCTCCCTTTACTCGGAACATCTCAGAAAAAGAGAGGTTCCTTGAACTGGAATTTCATGGTATACTGGGCTGGTATGGAAACCGGCCGCGATGGGGAACAGAGGTCGCGGCCGGTTTTTAAAATAAATGAATCGAAGAAACGAAAAAGAAAAAAGACTGCCGCCCGAGCAGGCGGCCGAAGGGAGTTTATCATGAGCAGATTAAAACTTGGAATCCTGGGTAGTGGGTATCTGGGCGGAATTATTGCAGACGCGTGGAAAAACGGTTATTTGGACGAATACGAGCTGGTGGGAATCGCGGGCCGCAATGAGGAGAAGACGAAGGCTCTGGCGGAAAAAACAGGATGCAGGCCGTGCGCGGATGTGGACGAGCTTCTGGCGCTGAAACCGGATTACATAGCCGAGGCGGCCTCTGTTGCCGCGGTAAAAGGGATGGCCGTCAAGGCTCTTTGTGCAGGAACCAGCATCATTGTGCTGTCGATCGGCGCATTTGCGGACGCGGATTTCTATGAGGAAGTAAAGCGCACAGCCCTGGAGCATGGGACAAAGGTACATATTGCGTCCGGCGCGGTGGGCGGTTTTGATGTGCTTCGGACGGTTTCACTGATGGGGGATGCGGTTTCCGGTATTGAGACGAGGAAGGGGCCGAAATCGCTGAAGAATACGCCTCTGTTTGAAGACCATTTGATGACAGACACAGAGGGCACAGAGGTATTCGCGGGCAATGCAAAGGAAGCGATCGCGCTTCTGCCGACCAAGGTCAATGTGGCAGTGGCGGCTTCTCTGGCCACAACAGGTCCGGAACACACGAAGGTAAATATTCACAGCATACCCGGATTTGTGGGTGATGACCATAAGATCACGGCGGAGATTAAGGGGGTAAAGGCGGTCGTGGATATCTACTCTGACACCAGTGCGATCGCGGGCTGGAGTGTCGTGGCCGTTCTTCGCAATCTGGTATCACCGATCGTATTTTAACGAAATAAGGAGGATGAGGATATGTTTAAGAAATTAGTGGCCATCGAGCCGGTAAGCCTGGTGGAAGAGGCGGAAAAAGAACTGCATCAGTATGCGGAGAAAGTCGTTATGTACGATGACGTGCCGGCGGATGATGATGAAATTATCAGGAGAATCGGAGATGCGGATGGCGTCCTGCTCAGCTATACATCAAAAATCAACAGCTATGTATTTGAACATTGTCCCGCTGTCCGTTACGTGGGCATGTGCTGCAGCCTGTATTCCAAAGAGAGCGCCAACGTGGACATCGCCTGGGCGGAGGAGCACGGCGTTACCGTGAAAGGAATCCGGGACTATGGCGACAGAGGTGTCGTGGAATACGTGATCTGCGAGCTGGTGCGTTTTCTTCATGGCTATGACCGCCCCATGTGGAAGGAGATGCCGGTGGAGATCACGGGACTCAAGGTCGGCATGGTGGGAATGGGCGTGTCCGGTGGAATGATCGCCGAGGCCATGAAATTTATGGGCGCCGAGGTTTCCTACTACAGCAGGAGCAGAAAGCCGGCTTACGACGCCGAGGGCATGGTATATCGTCCGCTTACCGAGCTGCTGGAGCAGTCCGAGGTGGTATTTGCCTGCTTAAATAAGAACGTGATTCTCATGCACGAGGAGGAATTCAAGGCGCTGGGCAATGGAAAGATCCTGTTCAACACCTCCATCGGGCCTGCCTTTGAAGCGGAAGATTTAAAGAACTGGCTGGATGGTGGAGATAACTACTTTGCCTGTGATACGGCCGGAGCCATCGGCGATCCGACGGGAGCGCTTTTAAACCATCCGAGAGTATTCTGCGTCAACTATTCCGCAGGCAGGACGAAACAGGCATTCGGCCTTCTGAGTGAAAAGGTGCTGGATAATATCAAAGAGTATATGGTGGACGGAACCAGACCTGTAAGCTGTGGCAGGGACGGGCAGTGAACGATAGCTGATTGGCAGGATTGTGATATAAAAGGGCGGAAATGAAATAGTTATTTATGGGGATTTAAACTATAATGATAATTACAGAAACAAAGCGGAGATGGATAGACTTCCATTTCGTCAGGACGAAGGACTGTTTTTGCAAATACTTCATTATTAAAAGGGGCGGATACTTTGGTATTTGCCTCTAAACCCCGTTTTGGTATTTTTGAGTAAAAGTAAAGGCAGGCATTCCGCCTGTCTTTTTTATGCGCTTTTTATGTATAATTTTTCTGATAAAAACTGAGAATGGAAGTAATTGCCGGAAAACTGATTAGAGCGTCGATTCCCCCGGGGATAAAATCCCCGAAAAGTATTGTAGAAAAATGCGCATTAAGGTATAATGAACCCAATACGCTAAGGAATGGATCCCCGCTGCGGGCGGGGATTGTGAACTTTGAACGCGGTAAGACAGTAAGAAATAACAAACGAATTATTATACAGGAGGACCATACCCATGACCAGGAGTAAACTGCGTGAACACTGCTTTAAGATG
>UMEU01008419.1_pt1 | contig 12195 bp, 9 predicted proteins | sample 1964831 | NCBI WGS metagenome assembly UMEU01 (sample SAMEA4836028, study PRJEB28245) | human gut metagenome | biome: gut microbiome; material: fecal sample | place: Denmark | collected 2008
ACGGGCAATCCGGTACCGGCGACCGTTCTGTTAGTCATCATGTTCGGAATTCCGCTCCTCGTCATGTTCTTCAAGGAGCCGCTTACCCATGTGCTGGAAAAGAAGGCGCAGATCATGCCGACCGGCAAGGGCATGTTTGTGGTTCAGGGATTTTTTGAACTGTTTGAAGTACTGCTCAGCTACTTCTCCAACACGCTTTCCTTCGTCCGAGTGGGCGCTTTCGCCGTGAGCCATGCGGCCATGATGGAGGTTGTTCTCATGCTGTCCGGCGCGGAAGCCGGTAATCCCAACTGGGCGATTGTCGTTCTCGGCAATCTGTTCGTGTGCGGCATGGAGGGCTTAATTGTGGGCATTCAGGTGCTCCGTCTTGAATATTACGAGCTGTTCAGCCGTTTCTACCGCGGAACAGGCCGTGCATTTAAACCATACGGAAAGACAAATTAAATTAAATCGATCAGGAGGTATCTTATTATGTCAACTTTAGTAAAAATAACCTTAGCAGCAGCTTTAATCTTAAGCATCGCAGTTCCTTTCGGCGCATTTGCCATGGGTGAAAAATCCAAAGGCCGTTACAAAAAGGCGCTGGGCATTAATGCGTTCTTATTCTTCGGCACCCTGATGGTTTCCGCAGTCTTCATGTTCTCCGGCAGTGCGGCCGCCGCAGAACCGGCTGCAGCAGCTTCCGGTGTGGCAGGCATGGGATATTTAGCTGCCGCACTTTCTACAGGTCTGGCCTGCATCGGCGGTGGTATCGCCGTATCCGCAGCTGCTTCCGCAGCTCTTGGCGCCATCAGCGAAGATGGCTCCATCCTTGGTAAATCACTGATCTTCGTAGGTCTTGCCGAAGGTGTTTGTCTGTATGGTCTGATCATTTCTTTCATGATCTTAGGTAAGTTATAATCTATGAAAATGTATTTAATCAGCGACAACATCGATACCTGGACCGGCATGAGGCTGGCCGGGGTGGAAGGCGCTGTCGTCCATGAAAAGGCTGAGTTAAAACAGGAGCTGGATAAGGTCCTGGCCGACAAGGAGATCGGAATTGTTCTACTGACAGAAAAATTCGGACGGGAATTTCCGGACATCATCGACGATGTAAAGCTGAACCGGAAACTGCCACTCATCATAGAAATCCCCGACCGCCATGGTACCGGCCGCAAGCCGAACTTTATCACGGATTATGTAAACGAAGCCATCGGATTAAAACTATAGGAAAGAGGTGGTCATCTTGACAACTGAGGAAAAATTACAGCATTTCCTGGATTTCTGCATGGAAGATGCGAGAAGCCGCAGTGCAAAGATGCTCGATGAATATACCGCCGCCCTGGAACAGACCTTTGCGGAGCATCAGGCAGATGCGAGGCGGAGAGCCGAACAGCAGGTGGAACTGGAAAGCGAACGGATCGAACACGAGACGAACAAGAAGCTTTCCCTGGAGCAGATTGGCATCAAACGGGAGCTCGGACATAAACAGGAAGAACTGAAAGACAAGATTTTTGTGGAGCTTAAAGATGTGCTGGAACAGTACATGGAAACTCCCGAATATACACAGCTTTTGGAGAAGCAGATCCGCCACGCCAGAGAATTCGCCGGAAATGAATTCTTTACCATTTACATTGATCCGGCGGACGAGACCAGGCTTAACCGGCTGGCGCTCCACAACAGCGCCGACATCCGCGTGAGCGAATACTCCTTCGGAGGCGGCACAAGGGCCGTCATACCATCCCGGCATATCCTGATTGACGACTCCTTCCAGACAAAGCTGGAGGAGGCAAAACGGGACTTCCGTTTTAACTTAAAGGATCTGGAGGGAGGTATCACCAATGATTAATACTGGCACTATTTCCGGTATCAACGGCCCTGTCATCTATTTAAAGGGCGACCCCGGATTCAAAATGAATGAAATGGTTTACGTCGGCAAGGACAACTTAGTCGGCGAGGTTATCGGCCTCACCTCCGGACGCACCATCGTCCAGGTATACGAGGAAACCAGCGGATTAAAGCCGGGCGAGACAGTTACCTCATCCGGATCACCGGTTTCCGTAACGCTGGCGCCCGGTATCCTGAACAATATTTTCGACGGTATCGAGCGTCCCTTAACCGAGATCGCCAAGACCGGCGGCGCCTATATCGACCGCGGCTTCCATGTGGATTCCCTGGATGGCGGTAAGAAGTGGGAAACCCATATCACCGTAAAGAAGGGCGACCGTCTATTCCCGGGTTCCATCATCGCGGAGGTTCCAGAGACCCCGGCCATCGTGCACAAAGTCATGATTCCGCCGGACATGGAGGGCTATGTCCTCGATGTGGTATCCGATGGTTCCTACACGATTCACGATGAGATTTTAACGCTTCAGCTTCCGGATGGATCCGAGAAGAAGCTTACCATGACTCAGAAATGGCCGATCCGTGTTCCGAGGCCTACGTTAAAGAGATACCCGGCCTCCCGGCCGCTGATCACCGGTCAGCGTATCATCGACACCTTATTCCCGCTGGCAAAGGGCGGCACCGCCTGTATCCCCGGCGGATTCGGTACCGGAAAGACCATGACCCAGCATCAGATTGCCAAGTGGTCCGACGCAGATATCATCATCTACATCGGATGCGGCGAGCGGGGCAACGAGATGACCCAGGTTCTGGAGGAGTTCTCCGAACTGATCGACCCGCGTTCCGGCAATCCGTTAATGGACCGTACCACGCTGATCGCCAACACCTCCAACATGCCGGTTGCCGCCCGTGAGGCCAGCCTTTACTCCGGCTTAACGCTGGCGGAATACTACCGCGATATGGGCTATAACGTCGCCATCATGGCCGACTCCACATCGAGATGGGCGGAGGCCTTAAGAGAGCTCTCCGGACGTCTGGAGGAAATGCCCGCCGAGGAAGGTTTCCCGGCTTACCTTGCATCCCGCTTATCCGCGTTCTATGAGCGCGCCGGCATGATGCAGAACATGAATGGAACGGAAGGTTCCGTCACCATCATCGGCGCCGTATCCCCGCAGGGCGGCGACTTCTCCGAGCCGGTTACCCAGAACACCAAGCGTTTCGTCCGCTGCTTCTGGGGTCTGGACAGGAACCTGGCTAATGAGCGCCATTTCCCGGCGATCCACTGGCTGAGCAGCTACTCCGAGTATTTAACCGACTTAGCCCCATGGTACGTGGAAAATGTAGACAAGAAATTTGTGGACTACAGAAACCGCATCGTCTTTTTACTGACACAGGAGAGCAGCCTGATGGAGATCGTCAAGCTGATCGGCGGAGACATGCTTCCCGACGACCAGAAGCTGATTCTGGAGATCTCAAAGGTCATCCGGATCGGATTCCTTCAGCAGAATGCGTTCCACAAGGACGATACGTGCGTTCCAATGGAAAAGCAGTTTAAAATGATGGATTTAATCCTCTATCTCTATAAGAAATCCCGTTCCCTCGTCTCCATGGGCATGCCGATGTCCGTGCTCAAGGAAGACCCGATTTTCGATAAGATCATCTCCATCAAATACGATGTACCTAACGACAGACTCGACATGTTTGATGACTACAGGAAGCAGATTGATGCCTTCTATGAATCCGTCATCGAGCGCAACGCATAAGGAGGCGGCATAAGATGGCAATTGAATATTTAGGCTTAAGTGCTATTAACGGCCCCATGGTCGTTTTAGAGGGCGTCCAGGATGCGGCTTTCGATGAGATTGTGGAAATGACAGTAGAGGGACGCGATAAGAAGATCGGCCGTATCATCGAGGTCTACGAAGACAAGGCAATCATCCAGGTCTTCGAGGGAACGGAAGGACTGGCCTTAAGAAATGTTCATACCAGGCTGACCGGCCGTCCCATGGAGCTGGCTGTGTCCGAGGATATGCTGGGACGTACCTTCAACGGTGTCGGAGAACCCATCGACGGACTCGGCGACATCAGCTCCGATATCCGCCTGGATGTCAACGGCAAACCATTAAACCCGGTTACGAGAGAATATCCCCGTGACTATATCCGTACCGGTATCTCGGCCATCGACGGCCTTATGACACTGATCCGCGGCCAGAAGCTGCCGATCTTCTCCGGCAACGGACTTCCCCATGATGACCTGGCGGCTCAAATCGTAAAACAGGCATCCTTAGGGGACGACGCGCAGTCCAGTGAGAAGTTCGCAGTCGTATTTGCCGCCATGGGTGTAAAGTACGATGTGGCAGACTTCTTTCGCCGTACCTTCGAGGAAAGCGGTGTTTCCGACCACGTCGCCATGTTTATCAATCTGGCCAATGATCCGGTCGTTGAGCGTCTGATCACCCCGAAGGTGGCGCTGACGCTGGCTGAGTATCTGGCCTTTGAAAAGGGCATGCATATCCTGGTTATCCTGACGGATATGACGGCCTACGCGGAGGCGCTTCGTGAGGTATCCTCGTCCAAAGGCGAGATTCCCTCACGAAAAGGCTATCCAGGCTACCTTTACAGCGAGCTGGCCGCCATCTATGAGCGCGCGGGCATCGTAAAGGGACGCCACGGCTCCGTGACCCAGATACCGATTCTCACCATGCCAAACGACGATATCACCCACCCGATCCCCGACCTTACGGGATATATCACAGAAGGGCAGATCGTTCTGGACCGCAGCTTATTCGGCCAGTCCATCTATCCGCCGATCAACGTACTGCCGTCCCTGAGCCGTCTGATGAAGGATGGCATCGGCGAAGGCTTTACGAGAGCGGACCATCAGGGTGTGGCAAACCAGCTGTTCTCCTGTTACGCCAAGGTAGGCGATGCAAGAGCGCTGGCATCCGTTATCGGTGAAGACGAGTTATCTCCGATTGATAAGAAATATCTGGTATTCGGCAAGGAATTCGAACGCCGCTTCGTCGGCCAGGGAAACCATGCCAATCGTAATATTATAGAGACGCTGACCATCGGCTGGGAGCTCTTAGGACTTCTCCCGAGAGCAGAACTCGACCGTATCGACACCAAGGTACTGGATCAGTACTATAAGCCGACAACCGCAGAAGCTTCCGAAGAATAGGAGGGACGCGTATGGACCCGAATACATTTCCCACAAAGGGTAATTTAATTCTCGCCAAGAGTTCCCTCACGCTGGCCCGTCAGGGATATGAGCTTATGGATAAAAAGCGGAATATCTTAATCAAGGAACTGATGGGTCTGATCGAGGAAGCCAAGGGAATCCAGTCTGAGATCGACACCACCTTCACAGCGGCCTACAGGGCCCTTCAGAAGGCCAATATCGAGCTGGGTATCAATTATGTGCAGGACATCGCCGCGGCCGTCCCTGTGGACGATACGGTGCGTATCAAGACCCGCAGCATCATGGGTACGGAGATTCCACTCGTCCAGCACGAGGAAAAGCCGTTAAATCTGACGTATGCCTACTACAGCACAAAGGAATCCTTAGATGAGGCCAGATACCACTTTGAAAAGGTGAAGGAGCTTACGGTAAAGCTGTCCATGGTGGAAAACTCCGCATACCGCCTGGCAAACAGCATCAAGCGGACACAGAAGCGCGCCAACGCGCTTAAGAACATCACGATCCCACGCTACGAGGCGCTCACCAGAAACATTACAAACGCGCTGGAAGAAAAGGACCGCGAGGAGTTTACAAGGCTGAAGGTTATTAAGAGAAATAAGACCAGCGCCTGATTCATCGGACAAAATAAACGTATTTAAAAACACCGCACAGGCAGACCTGATTTGTAATCATGATCTGCCTGTGCGGTATTATTTATCTGTCTTCCAGGTTGAGAAGCGTAACCCCTTCCACCGCCTCCCCCACCTTATACGGTGAGATATCATGGCAGGCCAGAAGAAACGCGTCCCTGTCCCCCCACCGGATCCGTGAGGAGTCAGCCAGCGTCCAGACCTTCAGCACCGGATTATAGATTTCCATCGCGCTGCTGCCCTTTCCCGCGCATTCCCTGACCGGACAGCGCTCACAGGGCTTGTCCCGGTGAAAAAACGCGTCGTAGCAGCAAATACCCAGTCTGGATTCCGGCGCCAGCCGGTGCGTCTTTTCATTGATATAACGCAGTTCATACGTATCCCCGTCGATCACATAGATCCAGGAGTTCTGGTTGTTTAAAACGCGCTCCAGATTCTGCATGGATTCCCGAACCCGGTCCTCGGCCCTCTTCTTAAGGAGGAAGGTGGACACCATTTTCGACAGGAACACGAGACAGTCCACCTGCTCCTGCGTCCAGATTCTCGCCGTCCCGCACTCATCAAAGCCTACGAACCCCTTAAAAACACCATCCGCGGTAATTGAGCACTGGAGCACGGAAGCAATTCCCTGATCTGCAAGCAGGCACTGCAGCTCCGGCGTCAGCTCTGTAATATCAAGGCAGTAGAACACGCCCTCTTCATTAAAGTTATCCCTGTAGTCACCGCCCATATCACCATAGGAGAGGTTCCGCAGTTCATCTCTCTGCGGCCGTATCCCTTCCCTGCACCATTCAAAAGTGTTGGTGCAGCGTTCCTCGCTGTCGGCACAGTTTTCAAATATATAGACACGGCTGACGTGAAACATTCTTCCCGTCATCTCAAGAATGGAATTCATAGCCTGGTCGAAATCCGCCGCATCATACAGTTCCTGAAAGGTCATGCTGATCGCTCTGGCCACGGTAGCCTGCCCTCTCTGCTCCGCGCTCTCCCGCTCATCCTCCGGCCTGTCCGCCTCCTCTTTGAATTCAAAGGCCGTATTCACAGCAGACTTACAATACTGCATACAGCGGTTCTTTCCCTCCAGCTTCGCCTGATATAAGGCTGCGTCACTGTTCTGAAAGAGACTCTGGAAGTCACTGCCGTCCTCCGGGCTGTAAGCGATACCGATGCTGCACGAAAATGGAACATCCTTAAGATTACTTTTAAACATGGTCTGAAATGAAGCCATCAGCCGCTCCGCCCGTTCCATTGCAATCTCATGCTTTCCAATTCCGGGCATAAAGACCATAAACTCATCACCGCCGATGCGCGATACGATGTCGCAGTCCCGGAAATGCGATGATATCCTGGAAGCCATCTCCGTCAGCACGGCGTCGCCAAACATATGGCCGTACCGGTCATTCACCAGCTTAAAATTATCTACATCTATCATAAGCATGGCCGAACACTCTCTTCCCTGGCTCAGCTCTAAAAAGCGGTTGATCTTATGTCTGGCCGCCCGCTTATTATATAGCTTCGTCAGAACATCGCGCTCCGCCCGGTCTATTAATTTCTCCGTAGCCCGCTTCTCACCGTCGATGTCTGTAATAATGCCGACGACCGTCCTCGGTTTCCCCGCCGTATCAAACTGAGTCGTGGCCCGCACTCTGCACCAGCAGTACCGCCCCTCGGAATTTGCAAGCCGGAATTCCACCTCGCCGAACGGCCTTCCTGTCATCATATCATTGGTAAACTTAAGCACATCCGGAATGTCATCCGGGTTAATATGGGAGGCAAAGGGCAGACGGCGGCTGATTCCGTCCAGGATGGGCTGATATCCGTATTTATGTTCCCAATTGCTGGAATACGAGATCTCATCCGTCGCAATTTCCCACTCGAAGATCACGTCCTTCGTCTGATCCAGTATGATCTTGTAGCGTTCTACCGACATCTGCAGCTCTTCCATGGCCTTATGCGACTGGGTAACATCCACCAGAAGCGTATAGATATACTCCAGCCCGTCCTCTTCTGTCACGAGAATGCTCCGGTCCATCACCCAGATCAGCTTTCCTTCCTCGGTGACCAGCCGGTATTCCAGCTCCGTGATACGGCCCTCCTCCAGCTGCGACACCATCTCCTGGCTCACCCGGTCCCTGTCTGCCGGGAAGATGATCTCCAGATAGCGGTTATGGTATTTTTCACTGAGGTCCTGCTCTGTGCAGCAGATTAAGTCACACAGTCCTTTTCCGTTGTCCGCCAGCGTGTACCATTTATCATTTCTGCACTTCACGACACCACCGGCCAGGCGGTTGATAACGGTTCCCCGGTACATGCCTTCCTTCATCGTGCCTGGCAGCAATTCCTCCTGCTGCTCATCCGATGCCCGGTGCCAGACCAGCATCGCCTTTTTCTGACCCGGATTGCCGATATCGACCCGCAGAAGGGTGGCATAGCACCAGTAATAGGCGCCCGTCGTCTGATCCAGCACCCGGTATTTCCTCGTCCGCTTCATAAGGCCATCCGAGAAGAACTGCGTCATGTAATCTCCCAGGAGCCCCAGGACAGTGCCTCTGTCATCGGGATAGACCGATCCCTGCGCAAACGCTCTCACCGAATCTTCAAACCGGCTCCCCGAGCGAAGCAGTTCAAAATCGCGGTTAGGCATGTAGACGACGTGGTAAATCCCTGTGTTTAAATCCACCTCCATAACCGTGGAATCCACATACCGCAGCAGCGTTAAATACTTCATCTGTCCCTGCTCCATGGTATTGACCGCATCGATTGTCTCAGGCTTTCTCAGTTCTTTCCTCTCCGGCTTAAACTTTGGGCCGACGCCGTCCGCATAAGCCCTGGACAGCGCTGCAAAATCCTCACGTACATTCTTAAAGCACTCCAGCAGCCGTGGGGAAAACTCGCCGCACTCCCCGTTTAGAATCATGTTGAACGCCTGCTCCGCCGGAAGCGCCTTTTTATAGACCCGGTCCGTCGTCAGCGCATCGTAACAGTCGGCGATGGCCACGACCTGTGCGCAGATCGGGATATTGTCGCCTTTTAAGCCATCCGGATATCCTTTTCCGTTCCAGCGCTCATGGTGGTAGCGGCAGATATTATAAGCATAACCGATATACTCCTTATCGTTCATGCGCTCCAGACCGGAAAGCATCTCACACCCCTTTGTAGTGTGAGTCTTCATCACTTCAAACTCCTCCCTCGTCAAGGGCCCCGGCTTGTTTAATATAGAGTCGGGAATCGCAATCTTGCCGATGTCGTGCATCGAGGAGGCATCCGCGATAATCTCTATGGTTCTGCTGTCTAAATTATACTCCTGGTAGGCCTTCGCCACATCCTCCAGAAGGATCTTGGTAAACATGCGGATTCTGCGTATGTGCTGTCCTGATTCCACACTCCGGTACTCTATGATAGAGGAAAGGGCGTCGATCATGATGGCGTTGGACTCCCTTAAACTGGCCGACTGCTCCTCCACCAGTTCCTCCAGATGAAGCTTGTGGCGGCACAGCTCCACTGCATTTTGTACCCTTCTCTTCACTACATGGGGTTCAAATGGCTTCATGATAATATCGGCCGCTCCCAGGTCAAAGGCCCGGACCTCACTTTCCGCCGTATCATCAGAAGTAATAACAATTACGGGTATGCGCGACACAAGACCGCTTTTTCCCATCTCCTCCATGACCTCATAGCCGTTTTTGACCGGCATGACCAGGTCCAGCAGCATGGCTGCCACGTGTTCCTCATACTCATGAAGAAGAAGCAGAGCCTGTTCACCGTTTTCCGCTTCCAGAAGATTATACTGGCGTTCAAACAGGCTTCTCAGGATAGCGCGGTTTACCTCCATGTCATCCACAATCAGAAGGGTATCACGCTTTTTCATCCACCGATTCCCTCCATACTGTTAATTGCTTCGCAGACCTTCCCGTAATACTCCTTCACAGCCGGATACGCAGCTAAAGCGCCTTCCATACTGTTACTTCTCAGCTGAACGACCATCTCGGCGCAGGCTTTCATCAAACCGTTAAGGCCCAGATTTCCCGCAACTCCCTTTAACGTGTGGGCTGCCATCAGCATCTCCTGGCTGTCCCCCGCCTCGACCGCATCTCCGATCTTTTTAAAATTATCATCCTGGAGGAACTTCCCCAGAAATTTTTCATACAGTGCGCTGTTTCCGCAAAAACGGGCCAGCGCTCCCTCCACGTCCACCTCTGCTTCCTTTATCTTTAACAACGTTTCCTCTGTCATCCTCTGTACCTCTCTTTCCATATCCGTTCCGCCGTCCCGGTCCTGCTCCTTCGGGTCAATAGTAGTTTTATTATAGCGCTTTCAGGTACAAAACTCAATGAAATCCTGTCCTGCAGGCAATTAAAAACGGCCGCAGACCAGCGGGATTCTCTCCGCAGTCTGCAGCCGTTTTATATCATATCTTAATATTCAATTCCTATCTCTCATCCAGGCGTGAATACTCTTCTTCCATCATCACGCTGGTATAGGCCGGACGGATGATCTTATCCATGTTGATCAGCTCCTCAATCCGGTGAGCGCTCCAGCCGACGATTCTGGCAATTGCGAAGATCGGAGTGAACAATTCCTTCGGAATATCCAGCATGCTGTAAACAAAGCCGCTGTAGAAGTCCACATTGGCGCTGACGCCCTTGTAAATCTTTCTCTCATCGGCGATTACCTGCGGCGCCAGACGCTCGATCATGGAATATAAGTTAAAGTCATCCATGCGTCCCTTCTCTTCGGACAGCTGATGTACAAAGCCCTTGAAGATCTCGGCACGCGGATCGGACTTGGAATATACGGCGTGACCCATGCCGTATATTAAGCCCTTCTTATCAAATGCTTCTTTATGTAACAGTCTTCTTAAATAGAATTCTACTTCTTCCTCGTCCTTTAAATCATGAACTTCCTTCCGCAGGTCTTCCATCATCTCAACGACCTTGATGTTGGCGCCGCCGTGTTTCGGTCCCTTTAAGGAAGCCAGTGCCGCCGCTACCACCGAATACGTGTCCGTACCGGAGGATGTGACGACGTGTGTTGTGAATGTGGAGTTGTTGCCGCCGCCGTGTTCCATATGGAGAATCAGTGCCAGATCCAGCACGTGGGCCTCCACCATGGAGTAATTCTTATCCGGACGGAGCAGACGCAGCAGATTCTCAGCCGTGGACAGATTCTCATCCGGACGGTGGATATACATGCTCTCGTCACACTCATAATGATTATAAGCGTGGTAACTGTATACGGCTAACATCGGCATGACGCTGATTAACATCAGGCTCTGACGCAGCACGTTTGGAACGGAGATATCGCTGGCCATATCATCGTAGGAGGAAAGCGTTAAGATGCTTCTTGCCAGGCAGGACATCATATCCTTGCTTGGAGCCTTCATGACCACGTCCCTGACAAAGTTTGTAGGCAGGGTACGGCTGTAGGCGAGTGTCTGGGAAAAGCGTTCCATCTGTTCCTTATTCGGCAGTTCGCCAAACAGAAGCAGATAGGCGATCTCTTCATATCCAAAACGGCTGTCCTTCACCACGCCCCCTACCAGGTCATAGATATTATAACCACGGTAGAATAGCTGGCCCTCACACGGCATCTTTACGCCATCCACAGTCTTGCTGGACAAAATCTTTGACCCCTTCGTAAGACCTGCCACAACACCGTTGCCGTTCTTATCTCTGAGCCCTCGTTTTACGTCATATTTTTCATATAACCCCAAGTCGATCCTCTCATCGTTTAAACAGATACTGGACCACTCATCAACATTTTTTACAAACTCTTTCTGATCAATCATGCAAACACCTCTTTCTTAAAAATTAATGATTAAGTTCCGCCGCTTTCCCGGAAGTCCTCCGGCACGATCCCATGCCTTCGGCCCCCTTGGGCCTTCGTTAGATATGGTCACCTCCCAATTGTTCACTTTTGAACTGTTTCACTTTCAATAATAAATAATTTTCCGAAAAAATGCAAGCAAAATATTTTAAATTTATCAATTTTTTACATTTAGTCCAATAACACTATACCACTTTACCTTGTTAAAAACAAGAAAATACTTTTTTCCGTTCCTTCATATTTATTGACAAAATTCGAACAGAAACGTATACTTTTGTTGATTCACCGTACAAAATGCTTAATATAGAACATTCGGGGGTTTTTGAATATGGAACTGCAGTTGTCGTTACTATTTTTCGTGGAAGCGGTCGGGACGATCGCCTTTGCCTCTTCCGGAGCCATGGTGGCCATCAAAAAGCAGCTTGATCTTCTGGGAGTCATCGTTCTCGGCGTCACCACAGCCGTAGGCGGCGGAATGCTGCGGGATATCATTATCGGAAACGTGCCTCCAAATCTCTTTAAGGACCCGGTTTATGTATTACTTGCCTTCATTACGGTCATGATACTGTTTGTTATTGTACGACGCAACCAGATGATTCTGGCCAGCCGCTCCATCGAAATGTATGAGAAAGTCATGAACATCTTCGACGCCGTCGGCCTGGGCGCCTTCACTGTGGTAGGCATTGACACCGCGGTGCTGGCCGGCTACGG
>UMEU01002391.1_pt1 | contig 12143 bp, 10 predicted proteins | sample 1964831 | NCBI WGS metagenome assembly UMEU01 (sample SAMEA4836028, study PRJEB28245) | human gut metagenome | biome: gut microbiome; material: fecal sample | place: Denmark | collected 2008
CAGCAAGCTGCGGGGAATTAAACCCTCTTTTTGATTAAATCTCCGTCACTGATGCCACGATGAGGATATCCTCATCAGGTTCCCTGTCACCCAGATCCAGATCCATCAACAGGTAGATCTGATCCAGGTCAACTGCACTGTAATCGCCTACACGCGGTCCCACACATACGAAGAAGTCAGGTCTTATGACCGTATCGGTTTTAAACACAGCCTCATCCTTCCACATCCGCTCAACCACATCCCTGTAATCTGCGACCTTGCATTTCACAACATTACCATTAGAGCACTGAACCTTGATAAATCCTTTCTTATCAACAATACGCAGCGGATGCCTGTCATCACGCAGACCCTGGTACACATAGAATTTATCAGTCATCTCCGCCAGTGCGATCTGGCTTACCTTTGGTCCAAAATCCTGGGTGGCCAGCTCACACGCCTCTGCCTCATCACATTCCTTTAACAGATCCGTGGTCTTAACTTCCGTAGAACCGGTTGCAATGGCAGTTACCTTACCGGTCTGGTTGTCGATCTCGATATGGACTTCAACCGTATCCGGTGATGCGCCGGAGCTTACGGCCATATCAGCCGCTTCCTTCTTAAGCTCCCTGATATCATCCCGGGAAGGATTGGGGATCACACGCTCAACCACGTCACGTACCATGGAAAGGGCAACGCCGATGGAGGAGATAACCTCCGCATTCTCAGGAATGCTGTACTGAAGTCCCATCTTTCCCGCGCAGTAGGGAACCAGGGATGCTGCTCCGCCGCCGCAGCCTACCAGCTTCATGCTCTCAGGATCAAGCTGATATTTCTCTGCCAGAGCATTGATACATGCATTTACTTTTTCAAAATCCTTATCCAGAATCTGGGTAGCCAGCTCTTCTACTGTAATGCCCAGTTTATCCGCTACGGGCTGCATGGCCTTGCGGGCTGCATTGGCATTGCCGTGAGCAAAGTACTGCTCCTCGATCAGACCCAGCACGTTAGCCGCACATGTATTGGTAAAGCAGATACGCTTTCCATTCTTTAAACGGATGGTCACATAATCGTTTGGATCCCCTGGCTTAGGGCTTACCATTTCAATCTGCGGATCCTCAATCTCCTCCTCAGGAGTAAAGCATGCATACTCACAGCCTGCAATATGTGCAGAACGGGGACCAACGTCCACCACTGCCTTGTCGCTGATACGCACCATGGAACCGCCTGCGCAGCCCAGGATACGCACATCCAGGGAACTGATGTAAGTGTCATGTCCTCCGATCTTGGCATAGTCAACACCCGGACGGCCGTTCTTGATCACACCGATGTTGGTAGTGGTTCCGCCCACCTCAAAGTAGATTGCATTGGAAGCACGCAGATACATCAGGGAACCCATAACGGAAGCAGCCGGTCCTGACAGTGCTGTCAGGATAGGACGCTTACGCATCTCACTGATCTCCATAACGCCACCGTCGCCTCTCATGATCATCAGAGGCACGGTAACGCCTGCCGCACGTACAGATGACTCGGTTGCATTGGCTGTCATCATCATCTTTGGCAGGATGGATGCATTGATCGCTGCAGTACGTGTACGGCGGGTAAGTCCGTACAGCTTTGTAATATCAGAAGCCATGGTAACTGGCACATTTTTCTTCTCCGCACAGCCATGGATCATCATTTCCTCATCCATACTGTCCACACCAAAGGCCATGGAGGCAACAATTACCTGTGCGCCCTGGTTCAGTAATCCATCAATATTCTGGTTGATCACATCTTCTGTCAGCATTTTCTTCTTGATAAAGGTATTGTATACCTTGATCATCCTGCCAACCTTTTCATCCAGAACAATGTCTTTAAGGGCCAGCTGGCGCTTTGCCAGAAATCCTTCCAGGCCGCCGCCTGCAACGCCGACCACGCCGACACTTGCCACGTCGCCTTCAATAAAAGCGTTGGTAGCCTGAGTGGTAGAGTGGGCAACGAACACAACATCTTCTGGTGCGATGTTGTTCTCGCGCATACAATTCTGAAAACTCTTTACAACACCGGCAGCAACGCCACTTTTATCATCATGTGTGGTTTTAACCTGATTTTTTCCAATAATTTCATGGGTCTCATTATCCATTGCAACGCACTTGGTGTAAGTTCCACCAACGTCAATCCCCATACGAACAGCTCTATGATTACGCTCTGCCATATTATCCATTCCTTTCACTCTACAATACTTTTCCAAGATCCTTATGATCGTGGACTTTTATTACTACTTTAACGAAACATTTGTCGGGAGATATCCGGGCGCACATGATGTACGCCCGGTTAAACAGAATATTCTTTTATTTTTTAAGAGAAATTCATTGTCAAATCTTAGATGAACCAAGCAGCTCCGAGTCCGCCTAACAGGAAGAATACAGCAATGTACTGGATCACACCTGTAAGGTAAGAGTTTGGAATTGATAGTTTCAGGAAGTCTCTGGATTCTACCTTGGTATAAGCAAGACCCCATGCAACCCATGACTGGGTGATACAGCTTCCGATATTAACAGTGATGGTTGGGATGGCAAATACGGCGTATAAGAATGGTACTGAGAAGGATGCAACGTTAGATAACACACCCAGTGTAGCAGCACCGCAGCCAACCAGTGTCATAGGTCCGCGGAACAGGCCCATGAAAAGCAGTACAGCAAATATTACACAAACAGCCAGTTCGCTCTTAGGCATTACATTTCCTAAGATCGCCTTGAAATAAGGAGATGCATATGTAGCAACCTGATTGAACATAGGCAGTGTAAGAAGGAAGCCTACCAGCGGAGCGGTATCAACCACGCCATCATAGTACAGCTTGTTTACCAGCTGACAGTTCTCTTTGAAGGATCCCTTCATCCTGCCGCAAAGGAACAGGGCCAGGAAACCAGCAATGATGAATCCGCCGATAACGGAGAAATCCAGCCAAATTTTCAGTACAACCGGTACGATTGGGAGGATCAATGTATACATTGGTGCATTCTTCTGGTCAGGAGAGGAATTGCGGCTCTGAGCTGCCCATGAATGAACTGTCTTTGACTTCTTAAGATAAACAGCAGCAAGTACAGTGGTTGCCACCAGCATGATGATCAGTGCTGCATAACCCCAGTGAGCTGCATACCATCCCAGTGTGAATTCAGGCATCTCATCAGGAGTAATATAGAATGCACGGTACTGCGCAAAGTTAACAGGGTTCAGGTAGATACCCGCTGCAACAGATCCCATGAAAGAGAACATTGCGATTGCCTTGGGTACGCCAAGAGACATCAAAATAGGAAGTACGATAACGCCGATAGCGATAACAGGGCCAGCGCCGGTCATAGCGGTAAAGATCAGTGCTGTTACTATGTTTAACAGCGCGATGGTAACCATTGGCTTATCTCCGCCCAGTTCAACGGTCTTACGGATCAGAGTAGATGCAATACCGGTATCCATCAGGACACGTCCAAACCATGCCCCCCAGCAAACATTAACCAGTGTGGTACCCCAGCCTTCAGGAGCACTCTGGAAAATCTTGTTCAGGATAAATACCAGCTTTGTGTCTGTGCCTTCGCCAAACTGCAGAACCGGGTTAGCTTCAATGAATGCCTGGCTGGCAAACATGGTTCCCACCAGCGGCAGAACGGTCCAGATAACGGTAATCATCAAGAATCCGATCATCAGATTGTGGCCCTTGATACAGTAGTATGCCAAGCCGAAGAAAGAAAGTAACAAAATTATACCAATAACGTATTCCATGGTATTCCTCCTCATATCTTTTTTATTTTCCTACACGTGAAACTGCTTTCCCTGTTGCTTCAGGTCCCCTTCTCTCTCAAAACATCAGGATATTCTGAACTCATCTCCCTTCATTATGTAATAAATATATTTCCATCCAGATCGGCACGCTCTGACCTTATGTGGAAAAGAACTGTGGATAGATCCCCTGGAGTGTATCCATGTTCCAGAGAATTGTGTTGAAATGGTTGGAACAGATCAGGGAAGCTGCCTCCGCATCCCTCCGCATTATGTTGTCAACAAGCAGGCGCCCTTCCACCTGGGTGTGTTCCCACCTGGTCAGGGATGACATGTAGACCTTAAAATTAAAGGTGCTGTACTGGAGATAGTTGACCCGCATCAGGTCACAGTCCATTGTCCTGAAATAATCCCATATATGCTCCTTGCCGCAAAAGGTGGACAGCAGGTAGCGCAGATGTTCATCCGCTGCCAGCAGTTCCAACACCTCATTATCCCCTGTGATCTCCTTTTGTTTTGCAAGGGTCTGTTCCAGGGCATCCCTCTGCTCCGTGGTCAGCCCCTGTCTGCAGATTTCCTCAATAACCGCCTGCTCCAGAACAATATGGGTGTGCACGGACTGTTTGATCCGCTCAGGGTTGATCATAGTGACCACAGTCCCCCTCTGAGGATACACCACTATGCAGCCCTCTTCGATCAGCCGGGCCAGTGCATCTCTTACAAGGGCACGGCTTACGCTCATCTGGGAGGAAAGGGAATTCTCACTGAGCATCTCACCGGGTTCGATGGCCAGGCTTAGTATCTGATTGCGCAGAAAATTATAAATCTCATTTCTGGAATCGACTTTCAGAATCTTGTCTTTTACCTCAGGCATACTTTCATCCCCTCTCTGCCCGCTTCGCCCCCTGCCTGTCACGGGGGTCTGCCAGGATTGCATACAAGTTATTTTCGCTTTTGCATACCAGTTTGACTTAAAATTGCATATCAGCTGCGGAAATAACGGTTTAAAATGGATTGTATTATTTTCAAGACATATACAAGATAACATATTTTTCTCACGAGTGCAACACAATTTTTGACATTTTACCCATGATTTTTGTCATTGTTTTTATTTATTAGTTGCTTTTTGCACAAATAATGATAATATTTATATCAAAAAATGCAATGAGAGAAATTGCATACAAGTTTGAATTGGAACTTATTTACATATTTCACGTTTTGCTCCAATGTTTTAAATAATGGAAATGCATTCTTATCAAACCTGTCCTTATATGCTATAATTTGATATGTGCCATTGATTACCAATGGAATACGCACCTGAACCGACTTGATTTTTCGCAGAATATAAGAAAGGTGATCGTTATGTCACTACTTCCCTTTAATGACCCTAACAGCCGTATGATCGCGCGCCGCCCATCAGAGGATGCCCGCCAGTATGCATACCGCGTGATTAAAAACTGCATACTGGAACTGTTTCTTCCTCCGGGGCAGAAGATGAACGAAATAGCCTTGGCTTCCTCTTTAAATGTAAGCCGTACGCCTGTACACGATACTTTTACCAAACTGTCCAGGGAGAACCTGGTAGACATCATTCCCCAGCGAGGGGCCTTTGTATCCAGGATCGACTCAGAACGGATTGAGCACGCCATCTGGCTTCACACAAAGCTGGGCACCTCCATGCTTCACACCATCTTTATAAAAAATGTGAAGAAAAATGATCTGGAATCTCTGTATTACAACCTTCGCCAGCTGGACGACTATCTTTACCAGGGCAACCTAAACCAGGCCCCCAGGCTGCTGTCTGATTACTATCACCAGCTCTATATACTGGCCGGGGACATGGACCTGGTATGGGAATCCCTGCAAAAGGTAGATATGGACCTGCATCGGCTCTTATACCTGGCCACCAGCAGTTCCGCTGTGGCGGAAGGTTTCCTGTGTGAGCTCACCAACCTGACCGATGCCCTGGCCAACAGGGACAATGACCAGGCCTGCCTGATCTACAGCCATCACATGTCCAGGATGCTGCTTCTGCTCCCGCCTTTAAAGCAGCATAACCCGGAATATTTTATCTGCGGCAGCAGTGATGCCGCGTCCTGATCTGCAAAACATTGACCGCGCTTTAGCGCCTGCAGGACAGGCGCTAAGTGCTCATAACCAGGAGGTATGTGATATGGAAAATTATAGGGATTTATTTTCCCTGGAGGGCAAGACTGCACTGATCACAGGAGGAACGGGCGGACTTGGCAGCGCCATTGCCCTGGCCTTTTTACAGCAGGGAGCTAATGTGGCTGTGTGCGGCGGCCATCCGGAAAAGGCGCCCGGCCTGGCTGACTATGCGGCCCAGGCAGGAAGAAAGTTCCTCTCCATACGCTGCGATATCCAGAAACAGTCAGACATTGACAATATGTTAAATGAGATCGAGGAACAGCTGGACACTCTGGATATCCTTGTAAACAGCGCGGGCATGAACCGCCTGCTGAGGACTACACGGAGGAAGCCTTTGAGCAGGTCATGGGACTGAACGTAAAAGGGCTTCACTTGATAACAAAGGCGGTTGGAAAGCGCTTTATGATCCCCAGAAATTATGGCAGGATCCTCAACCTTTCCTCTGTCAAGAGCCTGATCGGGACCACGGAAAACTATATCGCATACTGCGCCAGCAAGGGCGCTGTGAACATGTACACCAAACAGCTGGCCTGTGAGTGGGGCAAATACAGGATCACCTGCAACGCCATCGCCCCCACCTTTGTCCGCACCTCCATCAATTCTTTCCAGCTGGACGATCCGGCTTTCTGCAAAAAGCTGACGGACCGGATCCCCCTGGGCCGCATCGGACAGGAACGGGATATTGCGGCAGCGGCCCTGTACCTTTGCAGTGACGCGGCGGAATTCGTAAGCGGACAGGTACTGGCCGTGGACGGCGGACTTACATCCATGCAGTAAAAGGCGCCGGGACAGGCCGCCGGCTGTTTATAACAAGGAGGCGCCATCCGTTTCCTGAAGGAGAATGACCTGGCAGCCCACGAGCATGACCAGACAAACCTGGTGGATGAGGACCTTCTCGACACGCCAAGGGACATCCTGTTTTACCGCAACAATCCCAATGCCCCGGAAGGTACCATTGAGATGGTTCCCGGGACCTATGCTGTTTACTTCCCATGGGATGTGCATATTCCGGCTGTCCAGACAGGAGCTTCCCCTGCGCCGATCCGCAAGATCGTGATTAAGGTTGCCATGAGCGCCTGCGCCCCCGTGGCAGAAAACTGAGGTTTTGATTATGGATATGATCACTCATCTGGAAGCCCTCGCCCAAAAGGACCCCGACCAGCGCCGCCAGGCACTGGTGCAGGCGCTTGAAGCCGAGAGGCTTTCTTACACCCTCCAGGAGGAGGAAGCCAGCTTTAAGAATCCAAGAGGCGTGGCTAATTACCTCCTGACCCCCTGGCAGGAAACTCCCTGCCTGTTGTTCTGCGCCCACTATGACGCGGTGCCCGGTAGCTTTGGGGCCAATGACAACGCGGCATCCCTGTGTATCCTCATTGCCCTTGCAAAGGAATTAAAAATGAGGAATCTTCCCGCCCGCTTTGCTTTCTTTGACGGAGAGGAAAACGGCAACGCGGGAAGCAGGTTCTACGCCGCACAGATGGATAAGTCCGCCATTACAGGAATCATCAATCTGGATGTGTGCGGATTCGGTGATACCATTGCCATCTGCGGCAAGGGCCATGAGACCAGGCCTGTGCTGCGCCCATTCTGTGACAAAGCCCTGTTGGACAAGCACAATGGACAGGTATTAAAATACCTTCCCAAAAGCGATGAGGTCTCCTTTGCAGGCAGCCGGATCCCCACCATGAGCCTGTGTGTGGTCCCCCGGTGGGATATCCAGTACCTGAAGGCCATGGCCACCTATGGCGACGGCTTTCTTGGCCGCCCCCCTGAGTTTGATATGATGCTGGAACAGATGGAAGTCATAACCACCATGCACGGCGGCTACCGCGACAATCCACAGTACGTGGAGGAAGATGCCATGATGCAGGTCTATGAGTATCTCCTGGAAGGAGTGACGGCCCCGCCTGCTGTGAAAAAACGGTTCGGGCTTCTTTAGGAACCGGCTGCACCATTTTTTAGTTTTCTTAATCAGCCCCGGCCAAGAAACCGGGACTGCTTTTAATGCGGATATTATTTATACTCTTATATTTATATGACCAAATACTCCCCTGTTGGCTCCGGTACTGCCGCCCATCCGTCTCCCCTGTCAGCCGCAGCACCGCATATCTTATTTTCCTCTATTCCACTGCGTTCTTCTTAAGCATCCCCAGAATCACGCATCCGGCCGCTGCTCCCACAACTACCGCAGCCAGATACATAAAGGAATTTCCGATGGTGGGAAGGACGAAAATACCTCCATGAGGCGCCCTGAGGGTACAGCCAAATGCCATGGAAAGTCCTCCTGCGATGGCGGAACCGATGATACAGGAAGGAATCACGCGCAGCGGGTCCTGGGCTGCAAAGGGAATGGCTCCCTCTGTGATGAAGGACAGTCCCATCACATAGTTGACAATACCGGACTGACGCTCCTTTGCCGTGAATTTCTTCTTAAAGAAGGTGGTGCACAGGGCAATGGCAATCGGAGGCACCATACCGCCTGCCATGACGGCTGCCATAACCTCAAAGTTGCCTTCCGCCAGCTGTGCGGTTCCGAACACATAAGCTGCCTTGTTAAACGGACCGCCCATATCAATGGACATCATGGCGCCTAAAGCCATACCCAGCACGATCCGGCTGGTGCCGCCCATTCCGTTCAGGAAACGGGTCAGGCCGTCGTTAATCATACCCATATATGGGTTGATGAATGTGGTTACCACTGCTGCCAGGAAGATACCGATAACCGGATAGAGAAGCACCGGCTTGATGCCTTCCAGTGACTTTGGCAGTTTGGAGAAAAGCTTCCTTAAGCCCGCCACGATATATCCGCCTACAAAGCCCGCAAACAGAGCGCCCAGGAATCCTGCGTTCACATCGCCCCCTGCCGGGTTGGCAAAGGTGGATCCCATCTTGGCAATCAGTCCTGCCACCAGTCCAACTGCCAGGCCGGGACGGTCCGCAATACTCATGGCGATGAAGCCAGCCAGGATAGGAAGCATCATTCCGAATGCCTGCTCGCCCACAGTCTTAAGATAGGCTGCCAGAGGCGTATTTTTTCCAAAGTTGGCCGGGTTAATGGAATAATCGTCAAACAGGAACGCCAGGGCAATCAGGATACCTCCGCCAATGACAAAGGGAAGCATGTGGGATACGCCGTTCATCAAGTGCTTGTAGATGGTTCGCCCAATGCTGTCATTGCCTTCTGACACGGACTCTCCCCCCGCGGCTCCTGTGTGATGGTACACAGGCACCGTGCCGTCCACTGCCCGTTTGATCAGTTCCTCGGCCTTGTGGATACCGTCGGCTACAGGGACCATGATGACAGGCTTTCCGTCAAACCTGGCCATCTCCACGTTCTTGTCAGCAGCAATGATAATGGCATCCGCCGCTGCGATTTCTTCCCTTGTGAGCACATTCTGGGCTCCGCCGGAACCGTCGGTCTCAGCTTTCAGGGCAATTCCCAGCTTCTTTCCCGTATTCTCCAGGTTCTCAGCCGCCATGTAGGTGTGGGCAATGCCGGTGGGGCAGGCCGTAACAGCCAGAACCCGGTAACCGGAGGAGGAACCTGCTTCTGCACCCGCCTGTGCATCTGTCTTGGCCCCCGCCTTCGCGTCTGTCTTGGCACTCATCTTGGCATCTGCCTTCGCATCCTGGCCCGCCTCTCCCTCAAGCGCCCCAAAACGCTCTACCTCTGCCTCATCGATGATGCGTAAAAATTCATCCTTATCCGCTGCCCCCATAAGCCCTTCCTTGAATCCGGGATTCATAAGCAGGGTTGACAGGCGGGATAATGCCTCCAGGTGTACGTCTGCTCCCTCAGCAGGCGCCGCGATCATGAACAGAAGATTTGCCAGGGAACCGTCAAACGCGTCGTAATCAACGCCCTCAGGAACCACCATGGCTGCCAGTCCGGGCTCCTTCACTGCCTCTACCTTTGCGTGGGGAATGGCGATTCCCTCACCGATGGCCGTGCTGCCCAGAGCTTCCCTTGCCAGTATGCCTTCCTTGTATCCGGCGGTGTCCTTAAGCCTTCCGCCTGCATCCATCAGGGATACCAACCTGTCGATGGCCTCCTCCTTACCCAAAACCTTTACGCCCAGCTCAATGCTCTCACTTTTTAATAACTCTGTAATCCGCATAAATGCGCCCCTCCTGACTGATTAAAGTGTGTTTAAGAGTCTCATAATTTCATCTTTTGTTCCAATGCCGTCGGAAAATGCAGTAGCGCCGCCGCAGGCTGTTCCCAGCTTCAGAGCGTATGCATAGTCCCCTTTTTCCAGGTATCCGGCTATGAATCCTGCCACCATGGAATCCCCTGCCCCAACAGAATTCTTTACCGTTCCCCTGGCAGCCTGCCGGCGGTGTACACTGCCGTCCTCTGCTACCAGTATGGCTCCGTTTCCTGCCATGGATACCAGTACATTCACCGCTCCCTGTTCCCTAAGCTTCCTGGCATGGAGAATGATTTCCTCTTCTGTCTTAAGCTCCAGCCCGAACATCTGTCCCAACTCATGGTTGTTGGGTTTGATGAGGAATGGATGGTACTTTAAGACCTTTAGGAGCAAATCCTTCTCCGCATCCACTACCATGCGGATTCCCCTGCCGTCCAGGCGTTCCATGATTCTCTGGTAGATGTCACTGTCAATGGCAGCCGGTATGCTTCCGGAAAGGACCAGCACATCCCCTTTCATTAAATAGGAAAGCTTCTGAAAAAGCTGCTCCACATCGCCGGCTGTAATCTCCGGTCCCATGCCGTTAATCTCGCTTTCCTGGTCGGACTTCAGCTTTACGTTGATGCGGGACATGCCCTTCTCCACCTGGATGAAATCAGAGTCAAAGCCCAGGCTCCTGACTCCCCGCTCAATCTCCCGGCCCGTGAACCCGGCTATAAATCCCAGGGCCGTACTCCTGTATCCCAGGTTTGCCAAAAGAGCCGAAACATTGATGCCCTTACCTCCGTAAAAGATGTTTTCTCTGATGGTCCGGTTTACACTTCCCAATGTGAAATGTTCTACTGCCGCCACATAGTCCAGTGCCGGATTAAATGTTACTGTGTAAATCATATATCTCTTCACCGCCCTCTCATGAAAATTTATTTCTTATCTTGTCTCTATCATAATACGATACTGAATTTTCGTCAATAGTATTTTATAAGAAAATTAATTTCACGCATTTTTTCGTCGCAATATACAAACAGACGGCCTGTTTTCGTAAAAAGCCGTCTGTTTTTTGTGCATTATTTTCTATTTTATCGTTAGTACTGCGTTGCGTCATTTCTTATCCGGCGATATGGCTTTTTCATGACGACGTATATGCTCCACGGATCCCTTCATACCGGCCATCAGCAGAAGGTACAGTATCTCCATGACTGCCGTAGCCGTCACCCTGGAAAACCAGAACTCCTCTGTCAGCAGTTTTTCCCTGGTGGCAGTGACAATCTTGTAGTCGCATATCCCGGCCAAAGGTGAATTTCCATTGTTAGTAATGAGGATGACCGTGCATCCGTTTTCCCTTGCCCCCTCCGCCAGTGTCTGGAGACGCTTGGAGCTTCCTGAATTGGATATGACCATAACCACATCCTCCTGTCCCAGGTTAAAGGTATAGGCTGTCTGCGTTTCCCATATATCCCCTGCCACAGCCGGTATCCCCAGCTGGTTGAATTTAAAAGCGCCGTCCAGCGCCACGGGAATGGTATTGCCCACAGCTGCCAGCTGCACCATTCGGGCATGTTCCAGCTTGTCCAGGATATGTTCCAGATTGGCGGGGTCCATCATGTTCACGGTCTCTGTCAGCTCGGCCACCTTGTTGGCCAATATATTCTGAAGGGACTGCCGCAGATCGCCGCGGTCAATATCATTGGACACATTCCGGTCCATTTGTTCTTCTTCCAGCACCTCCCTGGCCAATGCCAGCTTCAGGCTGTGGAATCCCTTGAAGCCGCACCGCCTGCAGAAACGGGATACGGTGGCGTCGCTTGTCCCGCTGGCCCTGGACAGCTCGCCCACTGTCATATCCACCACTTCCGCCTTATGCTCCATCATGTAATCCGCTATCTTTTTCTCTGCTTCAAAAAATTCGTCATAGGAGGAGCAGATGACTCCCAACGCGCTTCGTGTCTCTCCCATATCATATTCCGCCTGTCTCATGTAAATATATTTCATGATTTAAATATAGCACACAAAATTTTAAAATAAAAGTTGTTCTTCGTCATATATTATAATACTTTATGAAACTTTATTAACTTTTCGTTACTCCCCTTGTTT
>UMEU01001999.1_pt1 | contig 12020 bp, 14 predicted proteins | sample 1964831 | NCBI WGS metagenome assembly UMEU01 (sample SAMEA4836028, study PRJEB28245) | human gut metagenome | biome: gut microbiome; material: fecal sample | place: Denmark | collected 2008
TTCAAAATCATATTTTAAACGTTTTGTTGATACAATAACTCTATGTTTTCCGCTCATCGTACCACCCCTTCATTAGACAAATTCTCCGGCAATCGGTATCAATTCTTTCATAGAGTGAACAATTTCGTTGGTATTCAAAATACGGATCGTAAAAGGATTCTTACCAAAATCCATCAAATGCCGCAGATTTACCGTCCTGTCTTCCGATTCTGCAATTTTAAGCAGCCATTTCGCACAGTTATCTCCACAGGTTGATGCGTTGAAAATTTTATCTTTATTAAACTTAAAAAGGATTAACGTTTTCACTCCACCAGATAACTCGGTTGGCGGAATCTTTCCCAACACCGGACTGTCTATCACTCCACTATCCAAAACTGTTGACTTATCTACATCCTGAATCATTTCTTTCACAAAAGGATCTACAATCCAACTGTCTTCATAATCATATTTGAAATAAGCCGATGTATTATATACAGCTTCCTTCATATCACCATAATAAATATTCAGCATAAAAATCCCTGCCTTTTTTACGTATATTGTGATTTTCATTAAGACTTTTCAGGCATTTACCGGATTTAAACATACTCTCCAGCAATATCAACATATTCCAACATATTATGGACAATATCACCTGTATTGAGAATTTCTATTTCAAAATCCTCATCTCCAAAATCCATAATATGTCTCAAATTTATTGTTAAATCTTTTGTCTTTGCTATAGATAGAATCCATTTTGCACAATCATCCCCACATACAGACGCGTTAAACACTTTTCCAGATTGGTCAAATGCCATCAGCATCAATGTCTTTACAGAACCTGACAGTTCTTTTGTGGAAATCGGTCCTAATATTGGGCTTTGTATCAGATGAGAACTTATCACATCTGACTTATCTACAGCTTTAATCATTCTGATTGATAATTCGTTTGTAATCCATTCATCCTCATATCGATTATCGAAATAAGTCGGAGGATGATAAATCGCTTTCTCCATATTCCCTAAATATATTTTTAACATAATAATTTTCTCCGTTAGACAAATTCTCCAGCAATCGGTACCAGTTCTTTCATAAGGGTTATCATCCATTCCTTTATTCTTTCGTCCATATTACACCCCATTCTGGATGAAACTTTCAATAGTTGGATAAAAACTGCTGTTTCAAATATATAAACCTAAATTAACTCGTTGTGCTAGATTAGTAATTTATCACTTAAAAATCAAATGCATATTCGTGAATCTTTCTAATGAATGTTTTTCCTTTTCAATAAATTGCCAGGTCTGTTTAAAAGTACCCGGAGCAATTAAATCATCTTGAGAAATAAATTCAACAAAATCCTCTACTTTTCCTTCATACTTTTCTGCAAAATCATCAGCCATATCTGCCTTTTCATCATCTGTAAAATCTTTCAATTCATTAAAAAGAACATGCTCCAAATTACAGGAATTAAAATAGATTCTATAACTGACACCATTGATTTTCCCGGAAGAATATAATTTTGATAATATTTCTGCTTTTTGAGTATGCTTTCGGATTAAATAATCCGGATATTTCGTCTCTATACGATCCAGATAATATCTGACTCCCTCAACATGTTTTTCCACAATCGCCTCATCACAAAAGGCTCCATCCATATCAACAATGTGTATGATTTTTAAAAAATCCTCTCTCTTGTACCCATATTTTTGTTTTACTGATTCAATTAAGTTGTTAATCTTGGAAAGTATATTATCTGTTGATGTATAATCCTTTGTCGTGATATCTCCATGAACTACTACAAACTGAATTTCCGCACTTGAAAAATATTCTTTTAAAATGGAACCCAATGCAGCCTCGTCACTCGGTCCTTCTACAATAACTGCAATTATTTTTTTCTCATTCACCGCGAACACCCCGCCCTGCTTTTCTAAATGCTCTGGCAATTTTCAAACTATCGGTTTCTTCATAAATTTGTTCTGATTGACCGCCCAATGTAATGCTTCTGATATACATATTGCGAAGGTTGTTGCTTTCCCTTACGTTCTTCATATGGATATAACGATTATCTGGATTCGTAGTAGAGAACATAATGCTTTCCTTATCAATCATTTCAAGTGCCCGAAGATTATGTGAAGTGAAGATCAATTGTCCTTTTGCACTCTTTTTGAAAATATCAAGCAGCTCTCCCAACATATATTCAAAAATTCCAGAATCAAGCTCGTCAATCACAAGGCAAATCGAAGGATTTCCAAATGCCTGTATGAGTGCATTCAGAATAGAAATGATTTTAATAATTCCTTCCGACTCCATTCTAATCGGAATCTCTTTCATACCCTCTCTCTTTGACATTAGTTCCAGCTTCCATCCTTCTTCTCCATTATCCAATGACTGTTTCCCGTAATTTTTAATCGTTACCTGCAATCCCGGAATGATTGTGTATAACACAATATTGATCTGTTCAACAATTGTCTCTAACCGATTTTTTCTCTCCTCATCCACCAGAATTGGTTCTGTCAAAGAAACTGCAAAATCCCCTTTTGCTCCAATATTATCATTTTCAATCCGAAAAGCCATCGGTAAAACAAAATTAGCAGAAATCACTCCTGAATGTGTATTGCGAATCACAAATAAATCTTTCAATGCAAATTCAAACAGAGAAGAAATAATAACCGAGAATTGTTGAAATCCATTTTTATATTCTCTGCAGAATATTTCCCGACTGCTTTCACCAAAAATATAAGAGCAATTACTTTTTTCTGCCATTTTACGTGCTACAATCAAATCTGTTTTTATTTCTTTATTTTCTTCCAGTATTTCATCCAGTCTTTTCTGTGGTTTAAAAATGGCATTCGCTTGATCTCTTTGGTAATCCATAAATACAGTCTTATTGGTTCTGATTCCATTTTCATTTTTTGCAGCACTTAGTGTTTCTCGACTGATAACAACTTCTTTTTCTTCTCTGCTAAGACTTAATCTGTATCCTATTTCAAACACAATATCATCCATAAAAATATTGAAATCTGCAAAAATTTCAGCAGTATCGGAATCCATGTCCATGTAATCTTCTAATGACTGATCCAGATCGACCCCTATCATTACTTTTTGTAAAAAATACAAGGCATCAACAATTGCTGTTTTTCCCGAACCATTTTGGCCATAAATCCCAAGTATTTCCGCTTTATCCGCTGATAGAATTTTATTTACAGTATTCGGCATATATATAGTGCCTTTTTTTACATTTTTAATATTTGTCAACTGCAACGATGACAAACGAACAATCGGCCTTCTCATCTTTATTCTTCTCCTTACAACCATCATTCCACACTATATGTTATGCTATAACGATACCACAAAGCATTAATTTCTTCAATATTTTTCTCTGTTTCCGAATTTTTTATTCGTTTTCTATGATTTTATTTTATTTTATTTGTTTTTAACGTATCTCTCGTTTATTCAGACAAACCCTAAACCAACCCTTGACTCCCTATTTTTATGTATTTGCACATTTTTTAGTAATAAATCACACCACTAATATTTCACTATTTTTTCACTATTTTTCATTACTTCATTGCCTTCGCCAATGATGCCAGCAATGCTTTCATTTCCGGATTAGACAATACTTTTGCAAGCAGCTCTGCATCCACATCATCCGGCACATCTACTGTCTGAGTTGTGGTTTCCTCTCGCATCTTTGGATCCAGATTTTTCTTCTCATAGAACGCTTCCTCGAATAATTCTGCATTTCGTCTTCGATCCTCATCAATAATATGGGAATATACATCTGTTACCATATCCACCTGTGAATGGCCGGAATCCCCTTGAACCGCTTTGATGTCTCCTCCATTCAGTTTTAATTTATAGGTTACACTGCTATGTCTTAAACTGTGGAAGACAACCGGAGGAAGATTATGCTCTTCGATCAGTTTTTTCAATTGTCCCCGGATTGCCCCGGTACCAATCGGATTTCCAAATGTCGTTGCCATCACCAGATTGTAATCTATATATTCCTCTCCTAGCACTTCTTTTACTTCGTCCTGTTCTGCTTTCCATTCAACCAACATATTTGCAACGCTCTTTGGAAGAAACACCTTACGGATACTGCTTTCTGTTTTTGGGGTTTTCAAAATCTGAACAGTTGTGTTGGTTTTGTGCTGCGAAGGAAATACCAGTAAGACATCTTTTCCCTCCAGATCTTTTAGCGATTCCTTTTTTACCCGTTGTGTTTCCTTATTGATATAAACATATGCACGATTTTCTTCGATTGCTTCCGGAGAAATATCTACACAATCCCAGGTCAGACCAAGTAATTCGCCTAACCGCATGGAACAGGAAAATGACAAATTGATTGCTAGCTTCAATCGTTGATCTTCACAAACGTCCATTGCATACATCAATGTTTCTGCCGTCCAGATTTCCCGTTTCTGTGATTTATGTTTCGGCACTGTTGCATAGATACACGGATTTTTTTCTAACATCTCCCATTTTATTGCCTGCTCAAAACAATTGCGGAGTAATTTATGAATATCTCTGACGGTACTCGCTGACACATATTCATTTCTCTTATTTCCCTTTACCGGATTTCCTACTGCTTTTGTCTGCAACAATCCCTGATAGAATCTTTCCATAAAACGTGTATTGATCTCCGAAAGTTTTACAGTTCCAATCATAGGCTCAATATAATTTCTGATCAGACTAACATTCCCTTCGTAAGTGGACAATGCCCATTTTTCTTTTCCATATAGGGAAACGTACTCTGTAAGCAGATCTGACAATGTATTGCACTTTCTAACAACAAGCGATCCCATTTCCTGTTTATATTCTATTTCTCTTTTCCTCTTCTTTGCTTCTGCTTTTGTGTCATATGTTTCCCATTTCTGTTTCCGTTTGCCGGAATCATCCTTATAGTTATAAATCACATTAAACTTTCCTTTTCGTTCTCTAATCGATGCCATATTAATTCCCTTTCCTTTCTCTTTCTTTCAGCCATACTTCAAATTCATCTCTTTTTACTCTGGATATATATCCAATCTTTACTGACGAAAATTTCCCATCATCAATCCATTTGTAAATCATTCCTCTACTGACCTTTGCAAGAAATGCTGCCTCGTCAAATGTCAGATAACCAAGATTTCCATTTTTGCTACGGTCTCCGGTTTTGGCTAATTTCTTTCGCCTGTAATTTGCCAAACTAAAATTTTGTTCCATTGACAACTCTTCATAATCGTTGGCCGGATCCAATTTATAATGATCTTGTCCATCTAAAAATTTCTGAAAGCTCTCTTTTGTAATTCTTTTCTTCTCTGCAATTTCAATCGTTTCAAAAAAATGGCTGTATTTAGAATTCTTCAAAATCCCATAAACCTGACTTCTTGTAATTCCCAAAAGCCTTGCCATTTCTGGCATGGTGATTGTAGCATCTTCCAGTTCCTCATCTTTTCCCTATCTTTCTGTGTCCGATACTTTGATTGCTTCTCATACCATTCCTGAAAAGATTTTTTCGGAATCCTGATCCAGTAATCAACAGTAACTGTTTTTATACCGTCACGTCTAATCAGATCATAAACCGTAGTTTCACTAATCCCCAACATTTTAGCAACTTCTGATATGGAATAAGACCATTTTTTCAGATTTTTTCCCGGTTCTTCTCCATTCACTTTCTGATACTTCACCTGGTTTGCGTACCACTTTTCAAAGCTGGCAATATTCACTCTCATTTGTCCTGCAATTTCTCTGCATTCAAAATAATTTTTCTGAACCAGCCAGTATCTGCCTGTCTTCTTTAGTCCCAACAGATTTCCCATCTCTGTAACTGTCATCCAGGTTTTTTCCTTTGAAGGAAGTCGTTTGTATTTACCGTTTTCCTCTATTTCTGAAAGCACTTCTTCAAACGAAGTTTCTTCTATAACAACTTGATTCATCTGATCAACTCTCCTTTCTTTTCTGCATCATACATCATTTTCAAATAAAAAATTAGGATGTCGATTGCGACTTTTTCTCTCAACCAACATCCCAGATTTTTTACTCCGGCTGATGATCAAGCCAGTCATCAAAACTCTTTTTTGAAATTCTGTACTTTCCACCATCCAACTGGATCCAACGAAATTCTTTCTTTTTTAATAATGCATAAACTGTCGGGCGGCTCACTTCTAAAATTTCCTGAATTTCTTTTACGGTATAACATCTTTTTTCTGGCATATAAAAAACCCCTCTTTCTTCTTTCATATATGAAGGAAAAATATCCTTCTATATAACGAAAGGAAAAAGAGGGATTTTACAGGGTGTCTTAAGATTTTTTTAAATTCATTCCTACGAGATGTATTAAAAAAATGCACCTATCATACAAGTTACGGCTGAGACCAAACTTTCTCCAATTGCCATGCCTGAGAAAATTTCCATTCTTTTATTCTCTTTTTTTCTCATGCAGTAGGAAAGTAATGCACCGCCTCCTAATGCCAAAAATGCACCAAACGGAAGCATAAGTCCTGCAATGATCGTCATAGGTGATATTTTTAAACGCAATAACAAAAGGCAAACCAAACAAGCAATAAAGAAAACTGTAAAATTTAAATACTCAGGGAATTGAAATTCTGACAAAGCAGATATCAATCCATCCATTGTCATCGCAAGAACCTTCGTGTTCGGAACAGGTAATTCTGTTCCTCCGATTGTATTTCCTTTTGCTAAGATTATAACAATTCCAAATGTTAATATCGCACCTAACATACAGCTTATAATACTAAACACTGTCAGCATTTCTTTTTTAATAGAAAAATTAAGTGTAACTCGCCAATTAATTGTATAATAAATTCCTGACATTTCAAAAGCGGTTAAACCTGTGAGCACTAGCAAAATCACATCTACATTGCGAAGCTGTAAAAGTGCGATTAACAAAATGGGAACAATATCATCCAAGGCAGAAAACCAAAAACCTGTTTCAGCTACTCCCATCGCTGTAGACATACTGGAAATAACTGTTACAAAGATTAGGCAGACGAATATCCATATCGGAAGTTTCTCATTTGGGTACCACATACTAAAAGACACCAAATAGATACAGCATAATCCCACCAAAACAAATATTCCAAACAGCTTTGATTTCTTATTTGCCTGCTGTTTCCTGCATGGGACTGTTAGCTTCCATTTTTTTACTGCTTTCATTATTGCAACGATCCCATTCGTAAGAGAAAATGCCAAAATAACGGAATATAGATATGGGTTAAGTAAATGTTCCGAAAAATCCTCTACAGGATGCAAAAAGAAAAGTAATAGAGAATAACAAAAACCAACTAGCATTTTTATCCATGTCTGATATCCTATGAAATATCCTGTGGCAACATATAACAAGCTATTCTGAATCAAAAAAATGGAACTATTTCTTAGTCTTATCATTTGAGATGGTATTAATTTCCATATTTTAACAACCACCGCATATCCCGATGATAAAATTACCGATAATATCATTTTCTGCCTTTTTTCATGGCTGCTCTCTGCAGCAGAGATCATTGAAATTCTCGGTATTAATTGCGGAAACGCATATTGTTCTTCTGAAAAGTACTCCGTCATTGTCGAAAAAAAGAGAATTCCAAGTATTGCTGATATAACCGCAATGAAAACAAATTGAAAACTCTGCTTTGTACTTACCTTGCCTCCCTGTAAAAATAGCACTGCAAAATACAATGCAATAGTAGATGCACAAGAGAGAAATGCTCTAGCAAAGCAATCTGCTAAAGCAGTTGTCTTTTTTGACAACGCATGGAAAACTTTTAACAAACAAATTGATATTAAAGCAGTGTCGATCACTGCTCCAACCCCTGTCTTAAAAGTACTGATAATAGTAGATACCAGTACGAGACACAGAGTTAAAAAACCAGTGAAGAAACTCTTTATCACTTCACTTCTACTCAATAGCAGCACCTCTGTTTCTCTCTAAATAAGAAACTGTCTCTGCAGTTTCCACAATATCATTATTAACCTCTTCCAGTGAGTGAACTACTTCATGTTCAAAAATATGTGGCTTTTTTGCTGCAAGCCAAATCATTTCTATTCTTTGTTCCTTTTCGAATGCACATATCGGTGTTTTTCCGTGAATATCTCCCGTATTTTGATAAGTAACTCCTCTACATCCCCCTCCACAAAAATGCTTCACTGGACAATCTCGACATTCTTGGTCTAAGTTTTTATCAACATCAATGCCTCTCAATTCTTTCAATATACTAGAATCATTCCATATTTTATCAAAATCATCACAGAATATATTACCTAACTTCATTTCATCAGTAATATTGTTAGGACAAGGATATAAATCTCCATTTGGTTGAATAGCTAAAGTAGTCGAACCAACACCACAATTATTGCATTTGCTTAATAAACAAATACTTGATATATATTTCGCTTCTAACGAACCCGGAACAAATTTTAGTATTTCTGGATTTTTTTCATAAATTTCAACTAACCTATTTAAAACCAATACATCTCGCACACGTTTCATTCCATTTTCCCGTGCCCTTCCTACGTTATTAATAGGTTGAAGAAAAACTGCAACAGCCTTTACTCTTTTAGCTATCTCAAAATATTCTTCTAGTTCATTTAACAAGCCTTCTGTAACCATAGGAGACAAAATTATTCTCTGATTTCTTTCTGCCAATAGCTGCAATCCTCTCATTGTGTTCTTATAACTTCCTTTTCCCCTAATAGCTTCATGCACTTTTTCTGTCGCCCCGTCCAATGATACTTGAATCGACAACCCTCTAATTTTTGATAATTTATCTGCTAATTCTGGAGTAATGGTAGTTCCATTCGTAACTAGATTAATTTTTCCCTTTCCTCTAGACGTAATATACTCAAGAATCTCAATACAATCTGGATTTAATAAAGCCTCACCTCCAGACACAATAAAGCTACATGACGGATTCATATATGGCCAAATTGCATCAACAACCTTTTTAGCATCCTGCAATTTCATAAATTGTACTTTTCTAGAAGATGCACCGATATAACAATGTTTACAAAACAAATTACATTTGTCTGTAATATTTAAGGTAACGGTTCGAATTATATAATGTGTATTAGGATCTTTTATTTCTTCGTCTTCCATTCCATGTTCAATTACCTTTGCCTCACACAGTTCCTCAAATAGTGATTGCAGTTCATCTTCATAAACTTTTTCCGAAAAATATAATTTAACTGCTTTTGCCATCTCATTAAAGTTTGAATGTTCAGAAATAATTTGTATTATTTTCTGAGTATCATTATTAACATACAGCCAGTACGGAACATCCGGCCATATTATAATTTTATTTTCTTCATTTTCTTTTTCTAATATCTGATATCTTTTCATTGAATACTCATCCATATTTTTATTTCTCCCTTTACAAAAATATATCTTCAACCTTTATTTTTCTCAAATCATAATATTAGAATCAGCCTGCTTATCCAAAACTATAAGTAGGCTGATTCCTTCTTTCATATCCTTGCATTAATATGATGCCCCATATGGATTATCAATATGATATGGGTTACGCATATATTTCTTTACGCTCGGACGTCCTAAGATTTTAATCATTATGTTCACCTTCTTTCCCGAATTAATTACCCTCTATATAATCTCCCCGGCATTATATTTTAAAGGTTATCTATGTATCTTCTACAATATAATGATCTGGGTTTTAAGAAGATGAATTCATTGTATCTCCCTATTCTAGAATAAAAAATGACTTTATTGGTCATATAAAATTTAACCGACTACGTCATTGCCAACTTAGCAAATTCATTTTACAATAACTTTCAGAAAAGAAAGAAGGATAAAGAATATGAGAAAAAAAATAATTTTAGGATGCTGCATGGCAATTCTTTCAATGAACTGCCCAAAAGATTTTTATAGTTTTCAAGGTTACACGGCTGATAATCCCCGCATTATTTGTTGTAATACAAACAATGATAGAGGTGAAATTGATAATGGAGAAGATAATATACCAACTCCATTCTGCGATCTTCCTCCTGGTGATTAAATTATTTTATTCTTTTCAAAATATTTTTCGATATACTCTAAATTTTCTTTACGTTCTGGATACAATTTGCAAAGCTTATGCGCTTCCCATACATAGAGAAGCCCAATTTTTCTTAATCTAAGGGACTCTTCTCCAGAAAGTTCCTTAGATTTTTCTATATAATTCCATCCAATATTGTAAATAAAATTATAAAGATAATTTCCCTTTTCCCATTTCAAAAGCCAGGAAATTCCTTTTCTGCACATTTCAATACTCTCATCATACTGCCGATGCAGGCCAAGAATATTGGCATAATTTAACATTAAAAGATAATAAGGCTTATAACCATCCATACAAGATACCTTCTCCGTCTGTTGAATGACACTAGAAAATATTCTACAAGCTGTTTTATAGTCTCCAGCCTCTCCATATGCATTTGCAATGTTATTTAAAATTAGCAACTCATTTTCTGTATAAAAATATTTATTGACGAATTTTTTACTATCATAATCTTTAAAACTTTCTTTTAACAGATTCTCTAATGATAAAATATAATGATCCAATGACACTTTTCCACATCTTTGTTCTACTACAAGACGTATCCGATAAAGAAATTGTCTGTTTTCAACATACATCAATGGCAACTGATTTTTGCTAATAATTTCTTTTACTTCATTTTCTGCCCCTTGATAATCCCCTTTTTCAAATAGCCATAATAACCGATTCCTGACTTTTGCAATATTGGCATCTTCTGTCTGTAAATTGAAAAGAATTGTTTCTTCTGACATACCAAGTTTATTCATTATTTTTTGAAAGTTCTCTTCTGATGGACTCACACCACCACTTTCATATCTTGCTAATGTATAAGTATCGCATATTCCGTCCGCCAGTTCTTCCTGTGTCATATTTTTTTGTTTCCGATAATAACGTATTACAGATCCCCTATTGTATTCTGACATTTTCTTCCTCCATATAAGCAAGCATTTCCTTTTCATTTGTACATTTTAACAACTTCAGTGCCATAATCTTATCTTTATAATCCTTCTTTGACTCTATTGTTAAAAAATTCATTTTTTCTTCCAACGCCATCTTTAACTCCAATACTTCTTTCATAGATCTGACCAAATAGTGTTTTTTCATCCCTGCATATATTTTTTGAATGAAATCATATGCAGTTCCATAATTATAGTTCTGATACTCCTGTTCTGCTATCTTATATAAAACACCATAATAAAACTGTTCCAGTTCTAAAGAAATATAGGAATGACTCTCAAGGTATTCTTGAAGTTTTGAATATATCTTCTGTGCATCCTGCGTTCTTTTGACTTCCTGATAGCAGTCTCCTAATTCTCTCAAGACCTTAAGCTCCATAAAGGATAACAGCTCTTGCCCACCTTGCTTATATTCCTTTTGAATAGCAGTTTTTGATATAGATTTCTCAAAACAGTCTATTGCCTGCATATATTCCCCTATATATTTTTTTACCAATCCAGAATAGTAAAAAACATATTGTTCATGAATTGGCTTTGAGATAGATGCCATTTTTTTATAGTTTTTTATTTCAGCTTCTGCCTCCAAATATTTCTTCTGTTCTATGCACTCTTCTATTTTCCTCTGTTGCTTCATTTCATAATATTCTTCATTGCTGATAATCATCTCATATTGCTTTGAATCACAGCCTAACCTTTGCAACAGATATTCAAGCAAAAACTTATCTGGTACTCTTAATCCATTCTCATATCTAGACAACGCAGTAACACTGCAAAGACCTCTACAAACCATAGATTTGGAATATCTTTTTTCTTTTCTTTGGTTTTCCAGCAATTCACCTATGAAAATTTCATACATTCATAATCTCCCCTTCTATTTTACTTTTTTGATTAATCCTGAATTGTAGTATAACAGTTTTTTTGTTTTTTTTCTATCTCACCCTGTATTTTCACCTCTGAGCCTTTCGTTATATGAGAGGGTAAATTTTTCAAGAGCAAGATCCACCCATGTTTAACAGTATTGCCATTTGGCATCCTGTTCTCCTATGGGATTTATCTTGATGGGGAT
>UMEU01014542.1_pt1 | contig 12004 bp, 11 predicted proteins | sample 1964831 | NCBI WGS metagenome assembly UMEU01 (sample SAMEA4836028, study PRJEB28245) | human gut metagenome | biome: gut microbiome; material: fecal sample | place: Denmark | collected 2008
TACGCTGAAGGATGGGGAGACTATCGGCTTTTCTGCGGACGATAAGCATGCCATCATCCGTAGTCCCGGTGTCTCTCTGCCGGAGGAGCAGATGACACTGAAAATCTCCTGGGAATCCGGCGGGGATGGACCGGAGGGAGGCGGTGAAGACCCGAATGGCGGCGGGGATGACTGCCCGGACGAGGAATGCTTTCAAGACGAGAAATCCAGTGAACCGGAGGTCTACACCGAGGAGGAGATGGAAGCCGTCGAGGGGCACATCCAGCAGTATTTCGGCCCGTTCGAGAATGTGTTCCATGAGCTGGTCTCCCCGGACATCCATGTGGACATCTGCGTGGTACCGCCCTCCCGGGAGCGGGACTACTACACGCTGGTCACTATGGGCATGGGCGCCCACCGGATGAATGTGCCGGAGGAACTGGCGGAATACAAGCTGGAGCGGGCGGAGCTGGCCATTGCACTGCCTGCGGATTGGAAGCTGGATCAGGAGTCCATGAAAGATGAGCGGTGGTACTGGCCCATCCGCCTGCTGAAGTCCCTGGCCCGTCTGCCCATCAACTGTGACAGCTGGTTGGGTCATGGTCATACAGTGGAGAACCGGGAACCCTTTGCGGAAAACACGAAACTGTGCACTGCGACCCTGATCGATCCCCAGGGTACGGAGGACGGCAGTGAGGTCTGCACTCTGCCGGGCGGCGAGGAGGTCAACTTCTATCAGGTCATTCCTCTTTATGCGGATGAATTGGACTATAAACTGGAACATGACGCTGACGCTCTGCTGAACAGGATGAGGGGGATCAGTTTTGTCGTAAATCCCACCCGTCAGGATGCTGTCACTCGTGGCACCCTTTCCAATGATGATTTTGACGGTGAGATGGATGACGCTTCCTATCACCTTGAGAGCATTGAGGAAAAGGAACTGCCTATTGACCCCATCAATGCCTATAACCACATGGCCATCTACCTGCGCTGGTGCATAGAACACGACCTGATGGGCGAGGACTTCTTAAAAGAATACAGCGAAGTGGCCAAACAGGTCAAAGTTGATCCTGCCAGTGTGGATCTGCGGGAGTTTATCCGGGATGAGCTGGACGGCTGTCTGTTCTCTGTGCTGTTCAATCAGCAAGGCCGTGCCTTTGCAGGCTATTACTACGGAGAGGGCGACAGCCCCTACTATCCTGCCGATGTTGACGACAACGCACTCCGTTTCTTCGGCCCGGAGCGGTATCACTCCGAGGAGTTCCGGGACGAAGCCTACCTGTTCATTCCCTTTGACGAGGATTATTATCAGGCTATGGCAAAGGTGATCGGGGAACGCTTTGAAAACTGGCAGGGACAGGACTTTGACGAAGACACGCTGGAGCCCTCCGAGGTGGCGGATGCTTTGATGGAGTATCTGGACTGCGAGTGCACCTATTTCCCATCCATGGCAGATGATGACCCCATCATGTCGGCGTACAGCTATGCCAAACGGGAAAGTGTCAAAGAGGGATTTGTACCGGTGCTCATCAAGGCGGATGACGAAACACTGCTGGAGTGTCTGGTGATGAACGCTGACCCGGAGCATGACGCGGACTGCTACGAATTTGACCTCAAAGCGGTAACGGAGTACCGGAAGAAGATGCTCTCCGCCCCCATCAAGGACAGCAAGGCGGTTCTGGAGGAACTGATCGGCCAGCGCAAAGCAGAGGCCGAAGATGACGATATGGACTGGGAGGAGGAGATTCTGGGCGAGATGGCTGGCGGCTATGACAATGACCGTTTCTCCTGCTACTGGGATTCGGACAGCCACATGACCCACCCCCTCATTTTGGCCAGGATCCCGGTGAAAAAACCCTGGGAGATCTTCGCCTACCTGCCCTTCGGCAACTGGAATGAGTGCCCCAACACGCCGGAACTGATGGCAGTGGCAAAATACTGGTTTGAGCAGTACGGCGCCATCCCTGCCGCCATGAGCCACGATGAGCTGGAGTTCGAACTTCCGGTTCCTGTCCCCAAGGAAAGAGCTGTGGAGCTGGCTGTGGAGCAATATGGCTTCTGCCCGGACATCGTGGATCAGGAGCAGGATGATCCCACTGTGGGCAATCTGGCGGATGTCCTGCGGCAGTCCACTGTCTGGTACTTCTGGTGGGATTGACGGGATTCCTGCACCCTTTGAAACGGAGAATTGACCTATGAATAGTGAAGTATTGGCAATAAAACTCCTGGACCTGGCCGAGGGACGGGAAACTCCCGAAAGCTGGCGGAGCTGGTGGGACGAGCATGAGCCGGAGCTGGAAAACCTGCTGAGCCGAGGCGAATTTTTGAAACTGAAACCTTGCCGGCATGACTTCCGATGGGTCCCGGTGCTGACCAGCCAAAAGGGAGCCATCGCCATTCTGGAAAAGAGCGGCACAGCATTTGAGGTCAGCAATCTCTACCAGGAGCGGTATCTGGCGGAGCTGGACGCTTTCTGCAAGGAGCAGGAGCGAGTACAGCGGAAAAAGCAAAAGGAATTCAAGGCCAACAATCCTGAGCTGTTTTGCCGTTACCCCAAGTTCTCCAAGGCGCTGGCAAAGGCGCTGGAGCCATCTGACGAGATCCAGCCTGCCGCCACGGAGGAGCAGATCGCAAGTCAAGAAAGCGTGCTGGACTTCACGCTCCCGGCCCAGGTGCGAGAGTTCTTCCTGCTGACCGCTGGCATCCAGGTATCCACAGGCGTGATCCTTTCACTTTCCGGGATGTTTGATCTAACCATCCATGGAGAGCGGTATTGTGTGCTGGGCGAGTTCTGGAAAGAAGCGGATGGCGACCAGCTCCTGCTCCGCCCCGGAGAGGAAACCATCTGGTACTACGCCCATGAGCAGGACAAGGTCAAGCGACTCTGCAATGATATGACAGAACTGCTGGAGAAGAAATTGGCGAGGTATCTCAATGAGCAATGAAAATATCGCCTATAAAAAGAAAATAGCGCGGCGGTTGATGGCTGAACTGTAAATCAGCGAAGGAAGAATGAAAATGACATTAGAAGAAATGTTCCGTGATCTCTATGATAAATATGGTAACGATTTTAACTGGTATATGATCCCCTTCGCACAGGCGGACGGGGCATTTGTTGCAGAACTAAACAAAGAAATAGGACAAGACCACTTCTTATACGGCAAAAAAATCTTGGCGGTTGCGAAGTGTGAATCCAATGATGATGTGTTATATGTTCTCAGAAACGGAACAGGAAGAGACATCTACTATCTGTTCCATTTAACTTACTCAGCACATAATGCGGACGGATTTCCCCAGTATGAGGAGTTTGCAGATCTATTTGCAGTAAAAGAATTTATAGAACGATCATATATCGAGGATTATATGTAATTTTCAAATTTCAATTTATTGGGAATCCACCTTACCCGCAGTGGCATCAGAAAGGAGGCGGTACCTGTGTCAACTTGGAGCGGAATCCGAAACAAGCTGGAGAATGACTACCTGTGCCCGACGCTCCGTGGGCACATCCAGTATTTTGCCGCCAGCTACTGGGAAAGCCATGACCAAACAGGCCGGGCAGCCATTCGACTGGACGGCGTGGAGGTGCTGCGAAGTAACTACTATGCCTATGATTGCTTCCTATTAGGAACGCTGTAAATACAAGGGTTTTTAGACCCAACAAAATAAAACAGAGCTATCACATTACGCAAAAGGCCGCCCGGTCAAGACCAAGGGCGGCTTTTTTGCGTGGAAAGCTCGGAAGGAGGCAGAAATTTTCTAAAAAATAAGTACAAAATTTTCAAGCTCATTTTTGTGCAAAATTACAGAAAGATTGGAGGTTAGCAAGTGGAGGAAAACAAAAATATTCCCACCACCGAAGGCGAGGCGATTGCTCCCGAGGCACCTGTCACGGATATTCCCAGCACAGATGCCCCGCCCCCGGATTTGACCGTTGGAACTCCCCAGCAGGAACAGGCTGGGGCAACGATGACCGAGCCCGGTGATGTTGTCGTGTCTTTTGACAAAATCGAAGAACTGATGGCAGAACGCCGGGCGGCTGCCCGTGATACCGTGGAAAAGGCCGAGCCCGCCGCCCCGGAGGTTGATGCTCCCGCTGTGGAGCCTGTCGATCCCATCCCGGATGCAAAAGCGGCAGAAAAGACCACGGAGGAAAAGCCGCAGGAGGAGGTTGCGGCTGAACAGAAAAAATCCCGCCGTGGTCGTCCCCCAAAAGCTGAAAAAGCGGAGCAGACCGCGCCCGAGGCTGGAAAAGAGCAGACGGCGGTAAAGGCCCGCAAGGGCCGCCCGCCCAAGGCTGACAAGACGGCCCCCGACAAGACCCAACCGCCTAAACCTCGAGACAAAGTGTCCCAAGGTAAAAAGGCCGCAGCGGTCAAGAAAGCTCCCGCCCAGGAACAGGCCGCCGCTGGTGGTGCTGGCCCTGGTGCCGGTATCACGGCGGAGCCCCAGGCACCTACGCCCACGCCCCGTCCTGTGGAGGAGGGCAAGCTGGTCTATCTGAAGCTCTCCGAGCTTCACCCGTTCCACACATTCCGTCCCCATCCGTTCAAGGTCACGGACGACGCCAAGATGCAGGAAACCGTCGCGTCTATTAAAGCAAACGGCGTTATGGTTCCCGGCCTTGCCCGCCCGGAGAAGGACGGAAACGGTTTTGAGATCATCGCGGGCCACCGCCGTACTCGCGGCAGCGAGCTGGCCGGGCTGGAGGAAATGCCCTTTATTGTCCGGAATATGACCGACCAAGAAGCTGTGCAGGCCATGCGGGACAGCAACAAGCAGCGGGATCAAACACTTCCCAGCGAATTGGCCGCCCTGCTGGATTTGGAAGTGGAGGCCATCAAGCACCAAGGCGGGCGGCTGGACGGCGTTGCTCCCGGTGATGTGGGAAAACGCTCTGTTGAGATTGTTGGCGAAGCGCACGATATGAACTACAAAAAGGTCATGCGGTATCTTCGCCTTAATTCCCTTGTCCCGGAGCTGCTGAGTAAGGTGGACGAAAAGGGGCTGGGCTTCATGCCCGCCGTGGAGCTCTCGTATATCAAACCGAAAAACCAAAGGTTGATTGCCGTATCTATTGACGGGGAGCAGTCCTCGCCCTCCCACGCCCAGGCCAAACGGCTCCGGGAGTTGGATCAGGCGGGCAAGCTCAACGGCGATGTGATCGACGGTATTCTGAGTGAAAAGAAAAAGGAGGATCGCGGCGTGATTATTTCGATGGCCGAACTGGAGAAGTATTTTGGCAAGGAGGTCACTCCTGTCAAAATGAAGGAGCAGATCATGTCCCTGCTGGACGAATGGAAAGAGAAACAGCCGCCCGAGCTGACGAAGCACGAGAAAAAGGCGGATTTGGAGAAGTAACCTCGAGACACTTTGTCCCGAGGTTTTTTCGCGCCCTTTCGCAGAGGGCTCTGGCGGTTTATCCCCCGTCGCCGCTCATATCCCGGTGCAGTCGGGAGTTGTCCGTCAAGGGGGCATTGGCCCTGCCGCTTGCGGCGGCTTGCCCTTGACGGGCGGCCCCGGCTGTGCTACTCCCAGCGGCGCGACGGGGGTATATCCTCCAGAGCCGCCCCCTTTCCCATGATTGGGAAAGGGCGGGGGGATTGGGCTGAACCTACATTATAAAATATCGGAGGTATTCAATATGAAACGACCCCTTGCGTATGTTACCGCCGCATGGTACGGCGGCGACAGCGAAAACGCAGAACGGGCGGCGCAGTATTGCCGCGCTGTGTATGAGGCGGGCTTTTCGCCCATCTGTCCCACCCTGTATCTGCCCCTGTTCCTCAACGACGCTGTTCCCGAGGAGCATAAAAGCGGCATCGACATGAGCCGTGACCTGCTCCGACGCTCTCATGTGTTGGTGGTGTGCGGCCATACCGTCACCGAGGCCATGAAAAACGACATTGCCGTTGCCCAGCGGCTGGGGATCACAGCGACCACCCTTGAAGGTATTTTGACCGTCAAGGGACAGGGCCGCAGACGTAATGACGATTAAGCTGGGGAGCCTGTTTGATGGGATCGGTGTGTTTCCGCTGGCGGCAGTCCGCTGCGGGATCACCCCGGTATGGGCCAGCGAGATTGAAAAGGCCCCTATCTCCATCACAAAACGGCACTTCCCGGATATGGCCCACTTGGGCGACATCACTCGCATGGACGGCGGGGCTATCCCGCCCGTCCATGTGCTGACCTTTGGATCGCCGTGTCAAAACCTGTCCCAAATCGGCAACCGGGACGGCTTGGCGGGCGCAAAGTCCAGCCTGTTTTTTCAAGCGATCCGCATTATCAAAGAAATGAGGGATGCGACTGACAATCTATTTCCAGTTATCGCTGTTTGGGAAAACGTCATGGGAGCGTTTTCTTCAAATGACAGGATGGATTTTAGAGCCGTCCTGTCCGCGTTCACAGCCGCCGATGTTCCAATGCCTGCTTCTGGAAGATGGGCGGGAGCCGGAATGGTGCGAGGGGGAACGCCTGACCTCGCATGGCGGCTCATGGATGCCCAATATTGGGCAAGCCCCCGACTGGCACGACGGCAGCGTATCTTCCTCGTGGCGGATTTTGGAGGCCGACGTTCCCACGAAATACTATTTAAGCCCCGCCCAATGCGCCCACTTTCTGAAGCTGGCGGAGATTGCGGGCTGTCCTCCCCCGAAGGAGATCGAGGCACTTTTCTTGAAGCAGGGGGGCGCGTACCCGTCACCAGACCCTTTCAATGCTTCCGTATGCGGGCGTCAGCCAAAAGCAGGACGCCAGAAGCGTTCCGAAACAGCTTTGGACTACCAACTGACCCTTTTCCCACTCTTTTAGCGGGCGGCGTGGCTCCCTTTGCCTTTTGGTATGAGGACGATCCCGCCGGGGGCTTTGTTCGGTTTCCTACGGAGCTGGAGTGTGAGCGTCTGATGGGCCTGCCCGAAGGCTGGACAAAATACGGCGCGGACGGTGAGGAAATACGGGCGGCCAGCCGCTACAAGGCATTGGGAAACGCCATCGCTCTGCCCTGTGCCGAGTACATTATGGCGGGGATCAAGGAGGTGCTGCATGACCCTGTTTGAAGCTTATGTTACCAACGCCGGGAAATACGCCGACTATGGCGTAGAGGTTGGAGAACCCTTGAAGTTTCCCACTACCACCGAAGAAGTACAGGCGCTCCTAAAGCGGATCGGCGTGGACGGTGTTCGGTATCAAGAGATTTTCATTGTTTCTTTTGACGGTGATGTGCTGGGCCTGTATGACTATCTGAGCGAATATGAAAATCTGGACGAGCTCAACCATCTGGCCCATCTGCTCTCTGAACTGGATCAAGGTGAGCTGGAAACGCTGGAGGCCGTTCTCAACAAGGGTGACCACACTTCCAGCGTGGCCGACATCATCAACCTCGTTCACAATCTGGACTGCTACGACCTCTACCCCGGCGTATCGGACGATGAAACGCTGGGGCGCATTTATGTAGAGGACATGGAGCGGCTGGAGGTGCCCGAAAATCTGATCAACTATTTTGACTTCGAGGCATACGGGCGGGATATGCGGCTGAACGAAGGCGGGCACTTCGCCCCCGGCGGCTATCTGATCCGAAACAGCGGCAACTTCGTGGAGCAATATCACGGGCTCGAGGATATTCCCGCAGAGCACCGGGTATTTGCATACCCCCAGCTTTCCATCCGGGAGCAGATGGCGGCCTACAAGGAAATTATTGACGGCTCCGCCCGGGACACGGGCAAGCACCGTATCATTCCGGGACACGAGGAGCGTTAGTGCTTCGAGACACTTTGTCCCAAAGAAAGGGGTGGTTTGACTGATAGATGAAGATATTTCCCGGCGCACGATTGCCGTTTCCATGCGGGCCAGTAAACTGACCGCCCGGAGCCTTGCCTATGTGCTCCGGGCCGTTGGCCGTAAAATCGCCAAGGCACACCGGGAGGCGCAAACGCCCCACGGCAAGCAGAGCGTGAAAAAGCTCATGGCACACGGCACGGCCACCAACAGTATTGAGGTGGACGCGCCCAAGGTATTTGACCGGGTGGCCCGGAAGTGGAATGTGGACTATGCCTTTTATAAAACCGGGCCGGACAAATATCTGCTTTTCTTCAAATCTGGACAGGCCGACGCGATGACGGCCTGTTTTTCTGAATACTCCCGGAAGGTGCTGGATAAATCCAAGTCCCGGCGCGTCCCCATCCGGGAACAGCTCAAGCGGGCGGCGGATCAGCTTGCCAAGGAAAAGCCCCGCCAGAAGGAGCGTGTAAAGGAGGCGGCCCATGCGGACAGATAAGATCAGAAAATATGTACTCCCCAACATCCCGTATCTGTTCATCGGCTGGGCCTGCTTGAAACTGGGGACGGCCTACCGTCTGGCCGCTGGCACGAACTTCGGGGAGAAACTGCTGGGGCTGATGCAGACCATCGGCGTGGCCTTTGCGGATTTTTCGCCGGGGCTGAACCCGGCGGATTGGCTGGTGGGCGTCCTGGGGGCCGTTGGCTTTCGCCTGCTGATCTATGTAAAAAGCAAGAACGCCAAAAAATATCGCCGGGATGAAGAATACGGTAGTGCCCGTTGGGGCTGCCCGAAAGACATCCAGCCCTTTGTCGATCCGCAGTTTTCCAACAACGTCATTCTTACCGGGACGGAGCTTCTCACCATGAACACCCGCCCGAAGATCCCAGCCAATGCCCGCAACCTCAACGCCTGTATCATCGGATCGTCTGGCTCAGGCAAGACCCGGTTCTGGCTCACGCCCCAGCTTCTTCAAGCCCATTCCTCGTATGTGGTGGTCGATCCAAAGGGCGGCGTCCTCTCCCAAGTGGGCTACTTCCTGCAAAAAAAGCGGGGATATAAAATCAAGGTATTCAACAGCATCGACTTTTCCAAGTCCATGCACTATAACCCGCTGGCGTACATCAAGAACGAGGCCGACATCCTAAAGTTTGTTAACGCTCTAATAAGCAACACCAAGGGAGAGGGCAAAGAGGGCGATCCGTTCTGGACGAAGGCCGAAACGCTTTTGTACTGCGCCCTTATCGCCTATATCATCTTCGAGGGCCCCGCCGAAGATCGGAACATGAACACGCTGGTGGACATGATTTCCGGGATGGAGGTCAAAGAGAATGACGACGATTTTATGAACGCCGTGGACTATATGTTCGCGGGGCTGGAAAAGCGCAAGCCCGATTGTTTTGCTGTGAAGCAGTACAAAAAGTACAAGTTAAGCAGCGGCAAGACGGCCAAAAGCATTTTGATCTCCTGCGGCGCTCGTTTGGCTCCCTTTGACATCCCCCAGCTCCGGGAAATTATGTCCTATGACGAGCTGGAGCTTGACCGCATGGGCGATAGGAAAACAGCTACCTTTTTCTGCATCAGCGATACGGACAGCACCTACAATTTTTTAGTGGCGTTGGCTTTTTCGCAGATGTTCAACCTCTTGTGTGAACGGGCGGACAATGTGCATGGGGGCCGCCTGCCCCATCATGTGCGTGTACTTTGGGACGAGGCGGCCAACACGGGACAGGTGCCGGGGCTGGAAAAGCTGGTGGCCGTCATCCGCTCCCGCGAGGTGTCCTTGGTTCTCCTGTATCAGCAGTTGGCCCAATGCAAGGCCATTTATGACAAACACGCTGAAACGATTTTGGGAAACATGGACAGCGTTGTGTTTTTGGGAGGCAGAGAGGCCAGCACCATCAAGGAAATATCCGAGAACTGGCTGGGCAAGGCCACCATCTCTATGCAGACCGAGGGGCGCTCCCGTGGGCAGTCGGAAAGCTACAACCAGAACACCCAGCGGCTGGGCCGGGAGCTGATGACCCCCAGCGAACTGGCGACCATGCCCGGAGACAAGTGCATTTTGCAGCTCCGGGGCCTGCCGCCGTTCTTCTCTAAAAAGTACGATTTGAACCAGCACCCAAATTACCGATACACGGCAGAGGCCGATAAAACCAAAAACGCCTTTGACCTCGACAAGCTCATAAACCGCCGCAGGCGGCCCGGGCTGAATGAGGTTTGCGAGGTGTACGAGGCGGCGGTGCCCGAAGATGCGCTCACAGCCGAGGACGAGGACATCCTGAGCTATGACGACATCGACGATCCCGACGCTTTTGTATAGATCACTTCGAGACAAAGTGTCCCGAAGTCTTGTCACCTGCCGCCCACACCGGGCGGCTTTTTTTATGGCCGGGGCTATGACCCCGGAGAAATGGAGGAATATATGCAGTTTTTCGCTTCCGCTATCACTACTTTGCAGACCCTTGTTGTTGCTCTCGGCGCTGGCCTTGGCGTGTGGGGCGTGGTAAACCTGCTGGAAGGTTACGGTTCCGACAACCCCGGCGCTAAAAGCCAGGGCATGAAGCAGCTCATGGCGGGCGGCGGCATCATCGTGCTGGGCACCACCCTCATCCCTCTGCTGTCTGGCCTGTTTTAAGGTAACGGCTTATGGGTATTCTCACCGAATGGATCACGGAATGGCTGAAAGGGCTTTTGATTGAGGGGATCATGGGAAACCTCACGGGGCTTTTTGACACGGTGAATACCCGAGTCGGAGAAATCGCGGTACAGGTGGGAACTCCCCCGGCGGCGTGGAACGCCGGGGTTTTCTCCCTCATACGGCAAATATCCGAAACGGTGATTTTACCGATTGCCGGACTGATCCTGACCTTTGTTGCAACCTACGAATTGATCCAGATGCTCATAGACAGGAACAATCTGCATGACATCGACACATGGATATTCTTCAAGTGGATATTCAAAACGGCGGCGGCCATCCTCATTCTCTCCAACACATTCAATATTGTAAACGCGGTGTTCGATGTGTCGCAGAGCGTGATTGCCCGATCCTCTGGCATTATTCAAGTCTCTACGGACATCACGCCGGGGATGTTGGATACGCTGGAGGCCACCTTGGAAACAATGGGCCTTGGGGAGCTGCTGGGGCTGTTTATGCAGTCCATGCTGATTGGCTTTACCATGACTGCGCTGAACATCATTATTTTCGTTCTTGTCTATGGCCGTATGCTGGAAATCTATATGCTGACCAGTTTGGCCCCCATCCCCGTGGCGACCCTCTCTAACCGGGAAGTCGGACAGATGGGCCAGAACTATCTAAAATCCCTGTTCGCCGTCGGTTTCCAAGGCTTGCTCATTCTGCTGTGCGTTGGCATCTACGGCGTGTTGGTGCAGGGTATCTCCACCAGCGGCGACCCCATCGGGGCCATTTGGGGCTGTGTTGGGTACACGGTTTTGCTCTGCTTCATGCTGTTCAAAACCGGGTCTATCAGCAAAAGTATCTTTGGCGCACATTGAGAAAGGGGCGTGATTATGGCCGATACTTCCACTTTGGGACAGAGTGTCCCGAAGCTGACCGAGGGACTTTTCCTTATGGACGGGATCGAGGGGCTGCTGTCCTTACCCCGTCATTCGGTGGATATGCTTTTGACCGATCCGCCCTACGGCACAACCCGGAACTATTGGGATGTGCCTTTACCGCTGGATGCGCTGTGGGAGGCGGTGCGCTGGGCGGTCAAGCCCGACGGCGCGGCCCTGTTCTTCGCTCAATGCCCCTATGACAAGGTGCTGGGGGCATCCAACCTCGCCATGCTCCGCTATGAGTGGATATGGTACAAGGAGCGCGGGACAGGCTTTCTCAATGCCAACCGCGCCCCGCTGAAAAAGTCGGAGAACATCCTGGTGTTCTACCAGAAGTCCCCGGCCTACTTTCCGCAGTTTACTTATGGGGAGCCGTACAGCAAGGTACACGCCCGCAAGGGCTCCAGTCCCAACTACGGCAAGTTTGAGCGGCAGGGCTCGGCATCCAATGACGGGCGGCGCTATCCGGGGAATGTGCTGTTTGTGCAGACGGTGGCACATCCTACCCACCCCACACAAAAGCCCGTGGAGCTGTGCGAGTACCTTATCAAGACCTACACCCGCCCCGGCGAGGTGGTGGCCGATCTCTGCGCTGGCTCCGGGACAACCGCCGTGGCCGCCCTCAATACGGGCCGCCGCTTCGTCTGCTTTGAAAGCGCCCCGGCCATCTATGGC
>UMEU01039919.1_pt1 | contig 11848 bp, 8 predicted proteins | sample 1964831 | NCBI WGS metagenome assembly UMEU01 (sample SAMEA4836028, study PRJEB28245) | human gut metagenome | biome: gut microbiome; material: fecal sample | place: Denmark | collected 2008
ACTGCTTTATCAAATGACAGGCGTGTTAACATAACAAAACCAATCAAAAGCAAGAAACAGGTATGATTCATCAAAATTCGCGAACAGTCTACATATACTCGTGAATAGACAAAAATCAGCATCTTAAAAAATACGACCTGCGCAAGATACAAAAAAATAATCTTTGTATCCAAAGTTTTGGCAAATAATACACCATAACAGATAAAATGAAATACGAACATAAACAATTCCTGCCTGTCCATCCGCTTTACCTGTCGTTTCTCAGTAGAGGGAAGAAAAACGGTAAAACAGGTAATTGCGTAAATAACACCCATGATGACAATAATATAATTCGATCCTGTTGAAATCAAACTCACCATACTTTCATTCCCACCTTTCTACTCTATTCCATAATTCCAGTATGAATCTGAAGTATCTTTACTTTGTTCTTCTGTAAAATGCTGTTCTTTCCATTTAAGATATCTTTGTTTTACGGAAGATACTTCTGCTTCAGTAAGTTCAAATAAATCAAAGCGATGTCTCTTTATGTGAGAAGAAACCTCTTTGATATTCTCTCCGATCAGACTCTTCGGCTTATCCTGCCAAATAAGATTATAACAATCCAGGCAGTGTGTAGTTACTAAAAGCTTTCTTTTCTTTTTATCCTCAAGCCATAATCGCCCGGAAGTTTTATTACAATGCCCACACGTCTTTTTAAGGCACTGTGCTGACTGCATTACCGGTATTCTTCCATAAATAAGTAATTCAAAGTCAACTGTTTGCTGCTGTTCTTTATCCATTCCCTTTATCATGTCTGAAATTTCTTCTTCCGACAATTCAACAGGCAGCTCTCTTACGGTCATATTATCATAGAGTGCATTTGATTCCTGTATAGCCGAAGAATTCCAATGATAAAAAGAAGCCCCTGCAATCACTCTTGTAGTACATCCTTCTAACTGCATAAGAAATTCCATTTCATTTATAGTATATGCATAAATTCCATCCCAAATTGACAGAGAACAGATCTTTTTTAATTTATCTTCCAGCACATTATTACCTCGAAATACACGAGGAAGTGCAAGATACAGGCTTTTTCCAGCAGTCTTAATCTTTTCGCCCACATTTTCTAACTCTTTTTCCGAAAAAAATTCCCATGGAAGACAGATTCCATCAAAAAAAGTATCCTCACAATATAAAAATGCCTGCTTTATATTATATACACTTGCAATTCGCTCTTCCTGCTCTGAGTTTAGTTCTCGTTGTGCCTGATTCGGACAATCATAGCGCTTATTCATTAGATTCTGTTGATTATCCAATTCTTTTGAGGACAAGTTCTTCTCATAAAAATATTCTCTTTTTTCTGGCAGATTATCTACTCTATTTTTGCAGATGCGTAATTTTTCCTCTAAAAGAGCAAATCCGTCCTGACGAATTCTTTTTAAAGCAGACATTGGGAGAAAACATCCCTCATCTAAATTCACTTCAAAAGAAGTAAGTGTAAATGGTACATTACCAGTCTTGTGCATCTGCCGCAGGATATCTTCCTTCGTTACCGGCCTCTTTTCAGAACATTCGATAACCGGTCCTTCAACAAATACACTTTCTTCTCTGCAAAAAAGCTGGAGCATCAAAGGTTCGCCAACTTTTAGTGTAATATCTCCTGTCACAGGGTATTTTATCACGCCATTTAAAATATTTTTTTCAATGTGTGTAAGAAGTTCTTCATTCCTCCTGCGATATACAGGCATTCCAGGCTTAATAGATTGTGTGCGCGGAGCGTTCAGTGTCACCTGTCCTTTTAAAGAAGTACCCACATCTTTAGAAGGGACTGTAAGAATCACTTCATCCTGCCCATCTTTTGAAACAGGAATTACTAAAATATCTTTTGGATGTAATGTATCTTCAAAATGCATCCGAACTTTATTTTTAGAGACAGATAGAACTTTACCAACTTTTCTTCCAGTATTTTTGGGAGAAACAGCTGCCATCATGTCCTGCCCATTGTGCTTGTTCCAATATCCCTCTGTAAAACTGCCGCGACAGTATAATTCTTCTAAGGCATGTATATCCTCTTCTTCTGGTTGAAATTGTGCTCTTTGTTCCCAGTTTTCAGAAATCTTATCTAAATATTTGCGGTAAATTGCTGTAACTCCTGCCACATACTCCACATTTTTCATGCGTCCTTCAATCTTTAAAGAATCCACAGGAATTTCCATTAAAGACGGCAGCATAGAAAGAGAACATAAATCCTTTGGACTAAGAAGATATTTCGTATACTTTGAAGGATTTAATATCATTCCATCAGCATTCATCAGAGTATATGGAAGTCGGCAAGGCTGGGCACAGCGGCCGCGATTTCCACTTCTTCCGCCATACATACTGCTTAAAAGACATTGACCAGAGTAGCAATAACACAATGCCCCATGAACGAAAACTTCCACTTCAAGGCCAGTTTCTTTTTTTATTCTTTTTATTTCTGCCAAAGATAATTCTCTTGCCGGAACAACTCTGGTCATTCCCATGCGCTTCGCAGCAACAGCACCACGAAAATCTGTCACCGTTAGCTGTGTGCTTCCGTGAATTTCCAAGTCAGGGAAATTCTCTCGAATGAATCGAACCGCACCAATATCCTGAACGATAACACCGTCTAAACCATTCTCATAATAAGGAAAAAGAAAGTCTCCTAATTCTTCAAAAAGCTCTTTCTCTTTCATTAATGTGTTCACTGTAAGATATAACTTACGTTCATGAAAATGTGCAAACTGCAGCGCCTCTATCATATCCTCTCTGGAAAAATTATGTGCATACGCTCTGGCACCAAACTTTTCACCACCCATATAAATCGCATCTGCTCCCGCTGCAACAGCCGCTTTTAAATGCTCGAAAGAACCTGCCGGAGCAAGTAATTCCGGCAGGTTTCTCTTTTTAATGAAATTCATTGTTCGTCTCCAGTCCAATAATCTGTTTTTGCAGCTCATTCACCTTTGCTTTATAATCTGCAACCAGCTTATTCGCTGCATCAAGCCGCATATCTCTATCGACAATCTGCTGCTTTAATTCATAAAGCTCCTGAGCTCTGTCCCGGCCATCCTGATTAAATACTTCAATCTCATCCCGAAGTTTAAAGAGTTCTTCTGTAATATTGAGCGCCAGCAAAATATCACGATATTCGGTGGAAAGCTTATTATATCCTGGCTGTTTTTTTAATTCTCTTATCTTGCCGTCAACATAGGAGGCAAGTTTTTGGAGATAGATATCACTTCCACCCGACAATCTATATACTTTACCGTCAATTACTACTGACAATTCACTTCTTTCTTCCATATCAACCCTCCTGTGATGCAAAATCTTTTAATAAATCTCCTCCGGTACCGGATATCCCATATGTTCATAGGCGAAAGCAGTTAAAGCCCGGCCTCTCGGTGTTCGCTTAATGAGGCCTCTCTGAATAAGAAACGGCTCATACACATCTTCAATCGTACCAGAGTCCTCTCCGATTGCTGCTGCTAGTGTATCTAAACCCACCGGTTTTCCCATAAACTTTGTAATCATCGCTTCTAAAAGGTTGCGGTCTGTCGCATCTAATCCCATAGAATCAACCTCAAGTAAATTAAGTGCCGTCTGTGCTACCTCATATGTGATCATACCGTCATATCGAACCTGTGCAAAGTCTCTTACCCGCTTAAGCAGTCGATTCGCCAGTCTTGGTGTCCCACGACTTCTTTTTCCAACTTCCATTGCACCGGCCTCATCAATCTTTACTCCAAGAAGTTCTGCTGAGCGTTCTACAATTACTTTCAATTCTTCATCTGTATAAAATTCCAGACGGTTTACAACTCCAAAACGGTCTCGAAGCGGTGCAGTAAGCATTCCTGCTCTTGTTGTAGCTCCTACCAATGTAAAATGAGGAAGCTCTAAACGTATAGACTTCGCTGAAGCGCCCTTTCCAATCATAATATCAATAGAAAAATCCTCCATTGCTGGATAAAGAACTTCCTCCACCTGCCGGTTCAGTCGGTGAATCTCGTCAATAAAGAGAACATCTCCATCAGAAAGTCCATTCAATACTGCCGCAATTTCTCCTGGCTTCTCAATCGCCGGTCCGGAAGTAATCTTCAAATTACTGTCCATTTCGTTTGCGATAATCCCTGCTAATGTTGTCTTTCCAAGACCCGGAGGGCCATATAATAATACATGGTCAAGAGACTCTCCTCGCATCTTAGCCGCCTCGATAAATACCCGAAGGTTCTTTTTTACCTTCTCCTGTCCTATATATTCTGATAAATTCTGTGGCCGGAGGCTGCCTTCTACCGCAATATCCTCCTCCATCAGCTCTGTGCTGATCATTCTGTCCATGTTATCACCTTATAAAAATGTTAATACTTTCTTCAATGCTTCTTTTAATAACTGTTCTGCATCTAACTTCTCTGCTTCCGGCACACTATGTACGGCACGATATGCTTCTCCATTCGAATAGCCTAATGCTACTAATGCCTGTACAGTATCCGCAATGCTGTCTCCTTCTGTAGAGGAACTCTGTGGCGCTGCTTCCTCTGTCCCTGAAACTGACTCTAAATCTTCTAGATTCAGCTTATCTTTCAGCTCGATGATCATTCTCTTCGCACCTTTGGGACCGATACCCGGTGTCTTAGCGATACTCTTCGCATCCTCACTAAAAACCGCATAATACAAATCTTCCACTGACATCGTGGAAAGTACCGATAATGCGGCTTTCGGTCCGATGCCTGAAATTCCAAGCAGAATCTGGAAAGTCTCTAACTCCTGAATCGAAGAGAATCCAAACAATGCCAACTGGTCTTCTCGTACATACAGATAGGTATGAAGCATCGCTTCCTCACCGCTATTCACACCCTCAAGAACTCTTGACGGCACTTTTATCTGGTAACCAATTCCATGATTCTCTATCACAACAGAATCCTTCCCCTTATATGCAACTGTTCCCTTAATATATGAAATCAAATGAATTTCCTGCCTTCTTTTAAAATTGTTACTAGAGCGTGTTTGAAAAATATTTTCTGCAAGATGTGCATCACGCATTTTTCAAACACGCTCTAGAACTTATATTCTGACTTCTGACATGATACCATAATTCCCATCATATTACAACTCTTTTACTTTAAGCGCATTTACCCCTTTCTCGAAAATGTGTTTGACATATAAAACGTTCTCTGCTATGGTTATAGCATTATTATACTAAGAATTTTTGAGACAACATATGTCATTCTGGAGGTATCATGTTAACGATTAATAAAATATTCCCACAAGAAAAGATTCCCGAAAAGACAGAATCTTTTTTATTTTTTGATATAGAAACTACTGGTTTTTCCAGAGACAACACCATCTTATACCTGATTGGCTGCGGATATTTTGCAGAAGAAGGATTCCAATTCATCCAGTGGTTTAATGATGACGGCACAAGTGAAGAAGAGATTCTCCTTGCCTTTCAAAATATTTTATCAAAAAAAGACTGGCAGCTTGTCACATTTAACGGCAACAGCTTTGATATTCCTTATTTAAAGAGGCATTACGACTTAAATGAACTAACCTGTGATATAGAAAAATATCCATCCCTGGATTTTTACCAGTTTTTGAAACCTTTTCAAAATCTTTTTCAGATGACACATGGAAAACAAAAAGACTGGGAACAGTTTCTTGGCTTAAATAGAGAAGACAAATATGATGGCGGACAGCTTATCGCTGTTTACAAAGACTACCTTATGTCAAAGGACGAAGACTTGTTACATAATCTTCTGCTTCACAATGAAGATGATTTACTTGGTATGAAATATCTTCTTCCGCTCTTTTCCTATCGTCAGATTTTCCTTGAGGACATCACTTTACAGAGAATCGCACCCGCCAATAAAGTGTTTGAACGTGGAAATGGCAGCATTGCTATCTCCTGCAGACTTCCTCTCCCTCTGCCACAGCCATTAGAGGTATCTACCCCTATAGGAGATCTCTTTTCTGACAAAAAAGATTTGTCCATACTGACGATCACCCTTCCTTTTGTTGAGGACGTGTTAAAACATTTTTACAAAGACTATCACAATTATTATTATCTTCCAAAAGAGGAACGGGCGATTCATAAAAGTGTCGGCTGCTACGTTGAACGCCAATACCGCCGGGCAGCAAAAGCTTCTACCTGCTATGTCAAAAAAGATGGAATCTTCCTGCCGCTTCCAAAAGCGCAGAAACATTTTGGAATACAGATAGAGAATTATCCTTATGAAAAGACTTTTCCTTTGTATAAGAGAGAATATAAGGAACTTCGATGGTTTGCAGAATTTGATGATGTATTCTCAGAAAAAAATACGGGGATTTCTGTATATTTGCGGGATATCATAAAAGAACTGCTGATTACTCGTATGGAATGTGATTTATAGGATAAGTAATTCTGCTACAGCCAAAGACAGAACCAGGAAAGAGAAAGAATCCCTATTTGTGACCTCGAAACAAAAATTGGATGCAAACGTTTCCACGAACATTCAACCTGCCGCGACTAAAGTCACAAATAGGGATTTTTTCTCTTTCTTATTTCGTCAGCTTTGCCTAAAACGACTATTTCATCTCTTTTGCAAGAGCCACAATCTGCGCTTCGCTTGTTTCATCTACCGCAGAGCGAATTGTCACCGTTGTATCTGCAAATGTAATATTCTTGCTCTTCTCAAAAGCAGCCTTCATAATCTTTGCTGCCATCGGGGTCCAGCTTCCGTTCTCTACAAATCCAATCGTACGGTTCTGATAGCTTCTCTCTGTCAGATGGTTAATGAATTCTTTCATAAATGGGAAAATATCTCCGTTATATGTCGTTGTGGCAAGAATTAACTTTCCGTAACGGAATGCATCTTCTACAGCTTCTGCCATATCATCTCTAGCAAGATCTGTAACAACAACTTTTGGACAGCCTTCTTCTTTTAACTTCTCAGCTAACAGTTCTACAGCCTTTTTTGTATTGCCATAAACAGAAGTATAGGCAATTACTGTTCCCTCTGTCTCCACCTGATAGGAAGACCAGATGTTGTATAGGTTCAGATAATGCTCTAAGTTCTCAGTTAATACTGGTCCATGTAATGGGCAGATTGCCTTAATTTCAAGGGAGCCAACCTTGCCGAATAACTTCTGTACCATTGGGCCATATTTGCCAACGATACCGATGTAATAACGGCGTGCTTCACAATCCCACTCTTCCTCTACATCTAATGCACCAAACTTACCAAAAGCATCTGCAGAGAAGAAAATCTTATCTGTTGTATCATAAGTCATCATAACTTCTGGCCAGTGAACCATAGGAGCCATAACAAAAGTAAGGTTATGCTTACCTGTACTTAAAGTCTCTCCCTCTTTTACGATAACCTGACGGTCTGCAAAATCTGTTCCAAAGAACTGCTTCATCATAGGGAAAGTCTTTGCATTACCAACAATCTTTGCTTCTGGATACTTTTCAGCAAAGTTAGCAATATTAGCCGCATGGTCTGGTTCCATATGCTGCACGATTAAGTAATCCGGAGTTCTTCCCGCAAAAGCCTCCTCCAGATTTGCAAGCCACTCATCCTTAAAATGTGCATCTACCGTATCAAATACTGCAACCTTCTCATCAAGAACAACATACGAATTATATGCCATTCCGTTCGGTACATCATACTGACCCTCAAATAAATCTACTTCATGATCATTCACACCAACATAAATAATATCTTCTGTAACTTTAAACATGTAATCACCTCATATTTCTGATTATTGTAAAAAAATATCACTACGTAACCACCACAATTTTCTATGTGGCACAGTTCCTATTATATAAAATTTAATAGAAGTATACAAGACAAATTTTACCTAACTTGCAAACTGGCTGTTATACAGCTTCGCATAGAATCCATTCTGCTTTAACAACGTCTCGTGATTTCCCTGCTCGATAATATGCCCGTCTCGCATGACCAGAATCACATCTGCATTCTGAATCGTAGATAAACGATGTGCTACGATAAAGCTTGTTCGTCCGGCCATCATTTTCGCAAACGCATTCTGAATCTTTTGTTCGGTACGGGTATCAATGGAGGAAGTTGCCTCATCAAGAATCAGCATAGACGGAAGGTCAAGCATTACTCTTGTGATACAAAGAAGCTGTTTCTGCCCCTGACTCATTCCTGCTCCATCTTCTGTAATATATGTGTCGAGTCCCTTTGGCATTTTTTTAATAAAGCTGTAGGAATGAGCCTCTTTTGCCGCAGCGATAATCTGTTCGTCACTAAAGCCTTCTCGTCCCATCGTTATATTATCACGGATTGTTCCACTTCGAAGCCAGGTATCTTGTAATACCATACCGTAGGAAGTTCTAAGGCTCTCTCTCGTAATATCACGGATATCCGTTCCCTCTACCATGATTTTCCCTTTATTTACATCATAAAAACGCATCAAAAGATTAATAATTGTTGTCTTTCCGCACCCGGTAGGTCCGACAATCGCAATACGCTGTCCTTTTTTCACATTAAGATTAAAGTCTTCAATCAGGCGTTTCTCTGTGGTATAGGAGAAGTTTACATGAGAAAGTTCGATATTTCCCTCTGGATTTGCTAGAACAAGGGCATCTTTCTTATCATCGGTTTCCGGTGTTTCCTCAATGAGTTCGAAAATACGAGCCGCACAGGCTAATGCGTTCTGCAATTCCGTAACTACACCAGATATCTCATTAAATGGCTTTGTATACTGATTTGCATAGCTTAACAGACAGGTAAGCTGTCCAACGCTAAGTCCCCCGCCAATGGCAGTGAGTGCACCGCTTAATGCCACGCTTGCATATACAAGGCTGTTGACAAAACGGGTAGACGGATTCGTAATAGAAGAAAAGAAGATAGCTTTTAAAGAATATCCCTGTAACTTATCATTCACAGCTGCAAAACGTTCTCCGGCTCTCTTTTCATAGCCAAATGCTTTTACAACCTTTTCTCCTTCAATCATTTCCTCAATTAATGCTGTCTGCTCTCCTCTTGTCTCTGACTGCAATTTAAACATAGAGTAAGTGTGAGTTGCGATAAAACGGGCAACTAATAAAGAAATCGGTGTCAGACAGACAACCAAAAGAGCAATTCCTACATGGATGGAAAAAATAAATCCAAGCGTACCGAGAATCGTCACAACTCCAGTAAAAAACTGGGTAAATCCCATTAAAAGCCCATCGGCAAACTGATCAACGTCGGCAATAACACGACTTACTACATCTCCATAAGAGTGTCCATCAATATATTTAAGTGGCAGCTTTTCAATCTTTTTCATTGCCTCATTACGGATGTCTCTTGTTACATGAAATGTAATGTGGTTGTTACAGATATTCATGATCCACTGTGTGATTCCCGTAAATAAAATAACTGTCGCACCTTTTTCTAATATTTTTGCAATCACCGCAAAATTTACCTGTCCCTTTTTAATAATAAAATCAATCGCATCTCCGACAAGGATTGGTACATATAATGTACCGGCAACGGTAAGTGCCGCCATAAGAATCGATAAAATCAGAAGGAAACGGTAGTTTTTTAAATAATGCCACACTTTTTTTATTGTGCTTTTTCTTTTGCCGTTTGTATTTTGCTGTGCCATTTACGCTTCCTCCTTCTTAAACTGTGTCTCATAAATTTCACGGTAAATATTACAGGACTTAAGTAACTGTTCATGCGTTCCCTGCCCTGCTATCTTTCCATCATCAAGCACTAAAATCATGTCAGCATTCTGGATGGAGGAAGTTCTCTGTGACACGATAAATACAGTCGGTTTTCTCTTCATATCCTGAATTGCTTTTCGAAGCCTGGCATCTGTTGCATAATCAAGGGCAGATGCACTGTCATCCATAATGAGGATATCTGACTGTGGCACTAACGCTCTTGCTAAAGTAAGGCGCTGTCTCTGTCCACCAGAAAGGTTTTTACCGCCCTGTTCTATCTTCGCATCAAGTCTTCCTTCTTTTGTGTCAACAAATTCCTTTGCCTGCGAGATAGCAAGTGCCTCTTCTATCTGTTCTTCTGTCGCATCCGGGCAGCCAAAAGTCAAATTATCCCGAATCGTTCCGGCAAAAAGCTGTGCCTTTTGTGGAACAACAGAAATTGTGTTTCTTAAAAATCCATAAGTATAATCCTGTATATTTTTCCCTGCAATATCTACCTCTCCCTCACTCACGTCATAAAATCTTGGAATCAGATTGACAAGTGTAGACTTTCCAGAACCAGTACCTCCAATAATTCCAATGGTCTGTCCTGGCATTGCCTTAAAGGAAATATTCTCCACAGCATGATCTCCGCCTCCGGCGTAAGTAAAGGAAACGTTTTTAAATTCTACCGCAGGAGTGGTATTGCCTGCAGCAGCAACTGTTTTTGTTCCTTCTTTCATAGATGGCTCAATATAAAAAACATCCTGAATACGATTAAAACATGCCATCGCTTTTGTCACGGAAATAATGAGGTTTGCCAGCTTGATAAGCTCTACAAGAATCTGGGACATATAGTTATAAAGCGCAACAACCTGTCCCTGTGATAACGTACCAAGACTTACACGAACCGCACCGGTATGAATCAATACCAAAATAGCAAAGTTGATAATAATAAAAGTCAGTGGATTCGTAAGTCCTGATATTTTTCCAGCAAATTTCTGTAAAGAAGTAAGTTCTTCATTCTCTGCTAAAAACTTATTATATTCTGCCTGTTCCTGATGAAAAGCACGAATCACACGCACACCTGTAAGATTCTCTCTTGTTGTTCCAAGAATCGTATCGAGTCCTGACTGTACCTTTTTATAAAGTGGCTTTGTAATAAACATGACACCAAATACAACGATAGACAATAAAATGATTGCCACAACAAAAATCATCGCAGCCTTCACATCAATCGTAAATGCCATGATCATCGCACCAAATACGATAAATGGAGACCGCAGGAACAGACGAAGTACCAGATTGATTCCGTTCTGCACCTGATTAATATCACTTGTCATACGAGTAATCAATGTGGATGTTCCTACCGTATCCATCTCCTCATAACCTAATGTCTGAATATGGGTAAATAATTCATAACGAATCCCTGTTGCCGCTCCAACAGCAGACTTTGCCGCAAAATACTGTGCGGTAATAGAACATGTCAATCCCACTGCCGCTAATACCAGAAGAAGCAGGCACATTCTTATGATATGCCCAGAATCCTTTGGAACAATACCATCGTCAATGATTGAAGCAACAACCAGTGGTACAAATAATTCAAAGAACGCTTCTAACATCTTAAATAAAGGAGCCAGAACACTTTCTTTTTTGTAATCTTTCATAAAGTATAATAGTTTCTTCATAAAATCTTTCTTTTTCATCCTTTCTCTTCAAAATTTTATGACTATATCAATCCCATGTACAAAATCGTATCTATAATAAATATTCTCCTTTGTATTCATGGTTATCTGCCATAAATCTCCCGTTACAGTGTAGCATTTTACTCTTTCTTTTTAAAGGATTAATTTTAAAGGATTAATAATGATAAAACTTTTTAATACCTTTGTTTGAAAAATTGTCACTAATATGTTATACTAATAACAATAAGTGAATTTATACGTTTATTGAGGTGATTATTTTGAAGGAAAAAAACAACGAATCTGCTGAAAACTATTTAGAGACTATTTTAGTTCTCAGTAAAAGACTTCCTGTTGTTCGTTCCGTTGATGTCGCTAATCAGCTTGATTTCAAAAAATCAAGTGTAAGTATCGCTATGAAGAATCTTCGCGAGAAGAATCATATCACTGTAACAGATGCCGGATATATTTATCTTACAGAATCTGGAAAGGCAATTGCGGATATGATTTATGAGCGTCATCAATTACTTACATC
>UMEU01026406.1_pt1 | contig 11709 bp, 11 predicted proteins | sample 1964831 | NCBI WGS metagenome assembly UMEU01 (sample SAMEA4836028, study PRJEB28245) | human gut metagenome | biome: gut microbiome; material: fecal sample | place: Denmark | collected 2008
CTCTTATTCAACCCACCTCCGGTTCTTTCCTTAGAAATTATAAGAAGGTAATGGCAAAATATGCCACCCCCTTGGTATTGATCCTTGATGAGTGGCTCCTGCTGAAGCCGACGGAGGCAGAACAACGTGATATCTTCGAACTCCTGCACAGGAGGCGGAAGAAATCATCCACCATCTTCTGCTCCCAGTATGAGCGTTCCGAGTGGTATGACCAGCTTGGTGGGGATGCAAGCCCTCTTGCCGATGCCATCATAGACCGTATTGCTCACGACAGCTATGTTATCAACATCACCAGCATCGATCCTGAAAAAGACAGATCAATGCGTGAGGTGTATGGATTAGATAAGAACCTACGCGAGTAAACTCGCAAGAGATGATTTCCGTCTTCCGGTTATCTGATTTCCAGATTTCCGGAAGCGCGATTTCATCGCGCAAGAATAATCATGTCCTCAGCAGTCTGGATGTCATACTCCTCCAACAACTGATGGACAATGTTCCTTTTGCCCTCCGTCATAACTACCTTGTGTACAGGTTGCTTTTCTCTTCTCGCCATAATAATAGGCCTCCTTATGATAATAGATTTTATCATAGAAGACCTACTGCTTGATAGCTATTTACAGAAAAACTTTCATACTCCCGCTTGAACTGGCTGTTTTTCTCTGATTTTTAAAGGAGTTATTATCTATATTCTTTAAAAATCTCTCTCGCATTTGTGTCAGTCAAAATTTTTAGAGCCAAAATAGAGCCACGTTACAATAATACTATTTTTGTTATTCAACTTTTTATTAGAGTTCAATATTTTTCAAAGCTTTATAAAAATCTCCTTCCTTTTGAATAGAACTTTCTCCTAAAATCACTTGTTTTAAGGATACGATATAATAGTCAAATTTATCATTATACTCGATTATTTTAACTTCAATCAGATTACTATTATCAACGCACACATACATTTCCATATCTGAATCGCTTATAAATGCATCATAAGAGACTTCTCTCTTATATAAAAAAGCATATTTCCCATTTTCAGAAATTATACCTTTAAGCCTATTTTTCTCTTTTTGATACATAAAGAAACGAATATGCACAATATCGCCAACTGTTACATTTTTCTTTTTAATTGGCTCTATTTCCTTATTATCAGTCTTATTTTCAGTTAAATTTTCACTAATATCTCTTACACTTTTATCAAATGCAACTAGCCTTTCAAGGGAGAATCCGATCTTGAACTCAAATAGGTGCCCTATCTGTCTTCCCGATACTCCACACTCATTTGGTTTAAAAAATACCTTTGTTCCTTTCAAAAAGACTGGTTCCGTAATTTCCATATATCCATATATTCTTCTACTAGAAGGATCAACCTCTTTGAATTTCCCCTGAACAGTCATATACCGCTCATCAGATAACAGTTTTGTATAATCAGCTTCACGATCATCAAGCAATCGTTTCAATCCTTTACCATTTCCGAGCCAATCCCTAACACGGTCATAATTTAGTTTAAATCGATCATTTCTTTTTTCCTCACACACTTTTCTGCATTTAGTTCTAAATTTCTCAGCTTCATTAATAGAATTATTATATCCATCCAGTGCATGAAGATAATATAATATATATAAATAGTATAAAGGAAGATAATCCCTTTCGCCAAGAGCTTCTTGGTATTCTAACCATTGATGCCCCTTCCTAATTGCATCATCAATGTTCTCGTCAGAATAACGCATTAATTTGAACCACAAAACAAAATCATTTCTTGTTCTAGTATCTTGACCTATATTTTCACCCAAATATTTTAAGACCAATGACAAATCTGATTTAGTTTTTTTATCTACATTCAAAAATTTCGAATATGTACGTTTTGTATCATCATAATATTTAGTTAGAATATTTCTAACAATCATTCGCTTCACATTACTAATTTTTCCACTATCTTTGATAGACATTGCCGTAAGTTTTGTCAAAAAATTATTAAGTTCCCCAAGAACATTATTTCTCCTACTATACTTCATATATGCATCCATATCGGATTTTACATCATATATAATAGATTGTGCTGTTTCAGAATATTCCTCAACATCAATACATTCAATTAATTCGACAAAATCCGTTATTTCCGACACAATCCACTCGTTTAGTTCATTATCTCCTAACTTTTGACATATGTTTTCAACCTTTTGCATATTAAATATATTATCAATACCGGTTATAGAGAAAAATTTTAAGAAAAATTGAGACCATAAAGTTAACAGTCCTACATTTCCATACTGTTCATTCCCACATGATATAGACTTGCAAAAATAATCCCGGGCTTCAGTAATCCCATCTATAACAACATCTATATTTTTTTGCAAATCAAAAAAGTCATCACAACTATCTAATACCATCTTAATTCTTTTAGAAACACTATCACCCGCAATATGTAAGATAATATAATCATATTTTCCAATTTTTTCAGAATAACCCAAAGCTCGTTTGCAACAATCTTCTGCTTTGGTGAAATTGTTTAACGAACCTTTTTGGCTATAAAATCTTCCTAAATGTCCCCAAAAATGCGCTAATAATTGATGTTCATTATACATCTCACTTTCTATTTCTATAAACTCATTAATATACTTTTCAAAATTTTCAGCCAAATATTGTAATATCTGCTCTTTGTCACTTTCAATCGAGCAACTTTCTAAAAGAACAGAAAATTTTCCTTTTAAATACTCAGTTTCTCTATTTTCGATAAATATATCTTTCAAAAGGTTCTGTAAATCAGGATCAATCTTCGTTTCACATACTGAAATAGATAAATCAATAATTTTTTTGCTCCATATTGCAACATAATCCTTCCAATTATTACTACTACCTTGTTGCACAAATAATTGTTGCATTATTTCTTTACTAAGTAAATAATGCTTAGACTCAACATAGGTACACCCATTAATAACTGTAAATTTAAAAAGATCCTGTACTTTCCTTAAAGAATTTTTAACATTATATCCTCTCAAATGTGTTGGATTTAATAATCTTTCCAACAATACTGGATAAGCCTTTTTTTGTCCAAAATAATCGCAAATACTAATAATACACATTGCCTCTTTGATTGCAGTTTCATTATATTCATTCTCTAATTCTTGAATAAATTTTGAAACATACTGTTGGGTTCCTTCAAAAAATTCTTCAAGAAAATATAATCCAACGAGCAATGGACAACGGTCTTGCATTTCTATTCTCTCAATTAATTTTTTACGTTTCTCTATTATTTTTTTGTCAAATTTCTTTTTAGCAAGTATTTCACACTTCTGTGCAATTTTTCCATATATCTCTGGCTCCATTACATTTAAATATAATGTTTGTTCTCCTTTTGCTCTTTCTTTAAGTTTATAACGAATTCTACTTACGTTTAGCAATACTACAGGAAATATACTATTTTGCACTTCCTTTTGAATATTTTCAATATCTGTCCGGGATACATTACTCTCATCTGCAATAATCAAAATACCCCTCTTTACATTTTCGTATAAAGAAGTTAATATACTCCAGGTTTCTGAACTGCTATAATTCTTTAAAAGAACAACCGGAAACAGAGTGTGAATATCCCAGGCAATACGTCGAGATAAAGTTGTGCCACCAAACCCCGGTTTATGAAGCAACGAAAACAATTTATGTTTACTTGAAACTGTTTTTAATGAATTTTCTAAATCACTTATAAACTTCAGGTATCTTTCCTCAGACACAGCTAAAATATCATATTCTAAGTTTAATGCTTCCCAAGAAATTAATTCTCCTTTCAGGAAATCTTCCTCAGAATATATATTATCTACCGCTTTCCCCTTACCTATATCCAAAACTTCAAAATATTGATTTAAATTATCTATCAATGCCTTATTGTTAATATTTCTTGTACCATCATAACTAGGCAACACAATACCTTTATATATTTCTGTGCAAGCTATGCAATCTATATGCCGATGCTTTGCCATCTCCGACAATGAGATCAAAACCGAAGAAGTTTGATAATAACAAAAATCATTGTATTGATATTTCATTTCTTCAATCTGATCCTCATTAAAATTCCCTTCAAGAAATATAATTCGTACATTATCTGAACCATATTCATCAATTATTTTTTCCAAAAATAATTCAGCTATCTTATCTTTTCCTTTGGCAACAACAACTATAACTCTATCTTTTTCTAGGGTTTTAGATTTACCCACAAAATACTCAAAATTGTTTTTATCTTTTTTACTCCATTCAGAAAACCTTCTTGGAGCCACACCTTTTTCCATAGACATATATACAGGTGCTTTAAGTCTAAATGTTACCTCTGAAATCCCCTGCATTTTGACACTATCAATATCACACATCTGTGCATTTGGATTTGCAAATACGCCTTTTTGAACCTTTCCCTTCATTTCCCGACCATCAAAATCTAACACCATACTCCAAGGAAAGGACAATACCGCTTCCACCGTGTTATACTCCATATCATTTATCGGGTCAATCATTAAAATATAATGAGTATTTTCTGCCGAAAATTCTTCAACATCGTACCAGAATTTACTATAATCAAATTTTTCATTTAACTCTTCAACATCTCCAATTATTTGAGTTGGCGCAATGACGTGAATAAGTTTAACTAAATTATCAATAATTCTCTGATAATCCCCTAATTCTTCTAACCTCCCGTTATGAGTTGATGCATTTCGTGGTTCTTTTTTAGCAACAAATACTGCTAACTCAATATCTGCAAATCTATCATCGTCCTTTATCTTATTACACAGTCCAACCAAACTATGAATATTGCTTGAGTCACTATTAATCGCTTCCCTTAAAAAATGTTCCACTGCCTCATAAAGTTTGTCAGAACATTCCGAGCACAACTGATAAATCATAGCATCTGTCTCTCTTGACCATTTTTTCAACAGTTCCCTCGCCAATTTAAATTTTTCAATAGCAGGCAAAAATTCAGCAGATACAAACCGACTAATTCTTATATTTTTGTCATTGTTCATAAAACTATCCATAGTTATCCTCTCCTTTTATTCTTCCAAAAAACTACAAGCATAATATTGGCAACTCAAAACTCTTACCTGCCCCTATGCTTCTCTTTCCTTTTCTGCTGTTTCAGTTCAAACTGCCGCTGTTTCTCCGCTTCCCGTTGTTCCCGGCTCACTACTTTACGTTCAGTTTTCAACTGCTCCTGCTGTAATTTCAAAGCCTGTTGCGATTTTGTTCCTATCCCGGTATTCTGTACCTGTTTCCGTACTTCACGTTGTACCCGTTTAGGATTGCGACCTGTTTCTTTTACATCAGTTGCCACAGCTGGACTAAATCGTAACCGATAGTAACTTTTCAGAACAAAATCATAAATCTCATAGTCCTTTGGTTCTGCCCCAAACGTAACCTTACATACAGATAGCTTTCCATCTGCTACACGTTCAAACACTCCCACCCAAAACGGTTCTTCAAAAAATACTGTCAATTTTCCTGATACTTTGTCCATGACAATTCCTCCTTAAAATGATTGTAATGAACAAAGAACGGACGACCCTAAGGAGGGAGGGCTACTTACACCAAATCGGTGCGACTGGACTACCTACCAGTTCTGCAAGGTTCCCTTGCGTTGTGTTTTTATCTTTGCCCCTATATATTACCACATAAACGCACATATAACTGCAAACTGCCATTTATCATTCTCCCTATCTACTTTAACTTACATGGTGCTAGCACCATGTATCAATCATCACCAAAAGGAACATTATCTTTGCCACAGCTCACTTCTTATAACCATACTCCCCAATCTCCATAGTCAAATGTTCCACTGCCATGATGAAGTTTTCCATCTGCCTTAAGATTTCTAAATGCTTCCCGCATACGAATTAAGATTTCCGGCTTTATATCCAATGAATGGTGTGCCGGAAACACTTTCTTCACAGGCAATGCCGCAACTTTTTCCAAAGAATCAAGGTATGCCTCCGGGTCTGTAGACGGATAATAAGCAAACAGAATATCTTTATAAACCAGATCACCCGTAAATAAATATCCCCTGCTTTTTTCCAAAAAACATAGGTGTCCCGGAGAATGTCCGGGTGTATGCAGCACTTCAATTTCCCTACCGCCAATATCAATGATGTCATGGTCTGTCAGCACTCTTGTTGGCATACCCTGAAAAAATTCATAGTCGTTCACGTAAAAACCTTCCGGCAAATCACAGCGGTCTACGACCATCTCTCTAATTGTTTCGATTGATAAAGGAAATTTACCATTCAGCCACTCCAATTCATCAGCGTGAGCATAAAAATCCGGAAAATACTTATGTCCTCCAATATGATCCCAGTGAATATGCGTAGCTACTGCCGTAATGGGTTTATCGGTAAGATTCAACACTTCCTCATAAATATTGGAAATGCCAAGCCCTGTATCAATAAGCAAGCTTCGCATATTTCCATTCAATAGATAGCAATGCGTTTCCTCCCAATGTCGATATTCACTGATAATGTATGTATTTTCGTCAATTTCATCTGTTGTAAACCAGTTATCCATTACTCCACACTCCTTAAAATCCCAATAAATTTATAGCTTCTCTATCTCTGCCAAAGAATTTTGAATATCCTTATACACCAATGATTGCATACTGTCTGCATAAATAGATACAACCGCTTTTTGCAGCGCAGAAACAATATCACACTTTAATTCCGGCTTATTCTTTGCAATCATAGGTAGTAATTTAATACACTGCCTTGCTGTTATCGGCTTAATATCTTCTATATGCTGTCATGCGTCGAATTATAGTTCCTACCTACGGCAACATTACCGCAAATTAAATTCGGCATCTCCTTCATATTATCTATCTTAACGTGCTGTATTTTACGGCACGTTTTTATCTGCCCTATTGACCATTACTTTTCTTTCCACTATAGTCTTTTCGTACCTAAAGAAAAAAGAGAAAGAACAGCCCCTCCTACAGTTCGTTCTTTCTCTCATACCCAATCAAGAGCCGCACTACAGGCCTCATGCAGGGTCATGCCCTAATAAATAGTTGCCTGTATCATAAGCGGTCATCTTGAAATGCCTCATGACATCCGAAGATGTATGAGTGTACATCGTTATATATGCACACTGTTATGATAAGAAAAAACTTACTGTTATGCAAGATAATTCGTATAAAAACTTCATCAAAATCTCTTTTTGATTCCTACATGGAGCATTTCCATCCCGAACTGGAGACCTGTCCAATCTGTGGGAGCACTGGTAACTGCCATGTCCATGACTATTGTGGCAGATCTATCATTGACTTTGTAACCGGCAAACAGCAGAAATCACATCTTTGTGTCCTCCGTGTATTCTGTGAAAACTGTCAGCATGCACATGCTATCCTCCCGGATATCATCATCCCTTACTCAAGCTATGGTCTGTTCTTCATCCTTCGTATTCTCGGTGAATACTTTTCCAGACTTTACACGATCGAACAGCTCTGTGAAAGATTTGGCGTCTCACAGAATCAATTCTTCAAATGGCTCGGTCTTTGGAAAACTCATAAACAGCAATGGCTTGGTCTTTTGTTGGATGCTGAGACTTCTGATTCCTCTTTTTTGAAGGATCTCGTCACCTTGGACAATTACTCTTCCTTCTCCATGGAGTTTATTCGGCTGGTGTCTCAGTCCTTTCTTCAATCACACCAAAATCCCATACTGGCAACTCTGAAAAACGCACGTTATCATCAGACCAGTTTCACTCCGGATATTTCCATCTTCTGACCACACGACCATGGGATGGCAACCGGCTTTTTCTTTGCTTATGATGAAGAAAACCTAAAAAGGAGGACTTTTTCATGAGTAAAGATACTGAAAAAACAAAACATAATGCTGAAATAGCCCAGTTCCGCTTCGCACTCATTGCTCCTGTCATTCAGGGGCTTTATCCTGATGCCTCGGCAACTGCCTACTACAAACGGGTCACCGCATTTCCCCTGACCCTTCCTGATGGTTCCACTGTCTCTTACAGTTATAAAACACTGGAAAAATGGAAGTCTCAGTACACTCTCGGCGGTCTGGACGCCCTGATGCCCAATGCCAGGTCTGATAAAGGTATTTCCCGTGCCTTAAATGAAGATGCCATCGCTGAAATCTATCACATCAAGGAAGAACACCCTCGCATGAATGCCACACAGATCTATGAGCATCTGGTAAGGGAAGCTTTCATCCCGGCTACTGTCAGTGTTGATTCTGTCCAACGCTTTATCAGACACAATGACCTCAAATCTGCCAGAGACCCAAACTTGCGTGACCGTAAAGCATATGAGGAAGATAAATTCGGAAAAATCTGGCAGGCTGACACCTGTTACCTTCCTTACATCACTGAAGATGGCAGATCGCGTCGTGTCTACTGCATCATGATCATTGATGATCATTCAAGACTCCTGGTAGGCGGCGAACTCTTCTACAATGATAATGCTTACAACTTCCAGAAAGTATTAAAGAATGCCATCGCTGCCTATGGAATTCCTGACAAGCTGTATGTAGACAATGGCTGCAGTTACTCCAACGAGCAGCTTTCCATGATCTGCGTATCCCTTGGAATCCTTCTTTTGCATACAAAAATCCGTGATGGGGCCAGCAAAGGCAAAGTAGAACGCCATTTCCGCACCCTGAAAGAAAGATGGCTTTATACGTTGGATATCAATTCCATCACTTCCCTTTCACAGTTCAACGGGATGCTCAAAGATTACATGCGCAACTACAACACCACCTTCCACCGTGGTATCAGCGGAGTTCCTTTGGAACGTTATCAGGCTTCCAAAGATCATCCCCGCAAACCTCTGTCGAGGCAATGGCTGGATGACTGCTTTTACAACCGCATCACCCGTAAAGTACGCAAGGATTCCACCATCACCATCGATAAGATCTGCTTCGATGTACCCATGCAGTTTATATCTGCAAAGGTCGATATCCGTTATCTTCCGGATGACATGGATTCTGCCTACATCCTGTTCGATGATAAAAAGTTTCCTATCCGCCAGACCAACCGTAATGAAAACTGTCGCACGAAGCGAAACAATCTTCCAATGATCGACTATTCCAAAGCTGGAGGTAAATCCTGATGTATAACTCCTTCTATGGCCTTACTTTTAATCCTTTTGACAAACAGCAGCTCAGGGAAAAAGACCATTTCATTTCCAGAGACTTCACCGAAATGACAAACCGTTTGAATTACCTGAAGGATATCCGTGGTATCGGTGTATTTACTGCCAGACCCGGCATGGGAAAATCCTACGCCCTGCGCTGTTTTGCAGCAAGTCTGAATCCCAGCCTGTACCACATGGAATATCTGTGTCTTTCCACCATCAGTGTCGCAGACTTTTACAAACAGCTCTGTGCTATCCTTGGAGTTTCTGACAAAGGAGGAAAGACCGGTATGTTCAAGGCTATCCAGGAACAGATTACCTACCTCTATAAAGAAAAGCGGCAGCCACTCCTTCTTGCCATTGATGAAGCACAGTACTTAAATACCGGTATCCTCAATGATATCAAAATGCTAATGAACTACGGTTATGATTCCGTCAACTACTTTACCCTGATCCTTTGTGGAGAATCCCATCTCAATGACACGCTCCGCAAGCCAGTACACGAAGCACTGCGTCAACGTATTACTGTCCACTATAACTACACCGGACTATCCGATGACGAGGTATCAAAATACATCCTGCATAAGATCCAACTGGCAGGTGCATCTTCCTCTATCATTGACCCGGCAGCTCTTGCAGCTGCCCATAGCTTTACCCAAGGCAATCCCCGCCTTATTGATAACCTGATGACAGATGCCCTGACTATCGGTGCTCAACAAAACAAGAAAGTCATTGATCACGAAATCATTCGTGCTGCTGTTGATAATCAAGGACTTTATTGATGAAGTTTTCAAAGTACATTATTAAGGCTGTGACTATTGTCATGGCCTTGTTTCAAAAACAGCACCGGCTGTTCTTCAAACAAAGCTACGACACTCTGCGGTTATCCCGCTGTGAGTCTGCGGCAAGTGCCGGTACGGCACAATCGGAGAGGTGTTTACACCGAAATCAACGTGCAGTTTCTACCTCCCACAATGTGCCGTCTGACACTATATGCTTCAAATATTTGTCTATGATTTCATCAATTTTATTATCTTTATCCCATTTGGCGTTGTAGGCAATCAGCGTAAGCCCTCTTGTCCGAATATAGGAATTATCACTATCCAACATATCGGCTAATGTATCCATATAGCAATATACCTTGTCCGATTCCTCACATTCTTTTTGTAACGTCTGTAATGCTTTGTATGCCGTATTATTATTTCTATCAAATAACAGCGTAAAATTATCTCCAACATTTATTTGCATGCCATTTCATCTCCCATATCTTAAATCATGCTTTCGATTATAGCACTTTCTCCCTGTATCTGCCACTATAAAATACAGGGCATAGCAACCGCCACACTCCACATTTCTTATCGTTCTAATGACTTCTCAATCTTCTGTTTCTGCCCTTTCAGATCATTCTGCTTCTCATACAAATTATTGCGCTCTTTGCAAAGTTTTTTCATGCGCTCCAACTGCGCCCGCACTCCCTCCCGGCAATCCGGCTCTATCTTCTTATATTCCCCGGTCAGATTACGGATTTCATTGTTATTTGTCTTTATCTGTTCTGACACACATATCCAGTCAATCAAGTTCCGCACTTCCATATCCGTATCATACAATTCTGTTTCCGTCAGAATCTTTGCACACAGCCGCACCATGACTTTCTGCAGATTGCCAGCCCAAACGGCCACCTATGCCATATTCGGCGGCCAGCTTGTGACTTAAATGGCGGCCAGCCAGAGACGCATTAAACGGCCGAAATTTCCAGTTATAATATAAGCATCTCCTTCTCAAGGGGAAATATTATGACTGGAGGTTCAACTATGGACTACAAAAAGGTACTGAGACTTCACTTTGTAAATCATCTCAGTAGCCGCGAGATCGCCGAAAGCTGTGGCGACTGCGGCAAAACATCTGTTAACGAGTTCCTGAAGCGTTTCAGGGAAAGTCAGGAACTCTCGTATCCGCTGCCGGCGGATGTCACAAACGAATACATCGAGAGCTTGCTTTATAAAAAGCCTGGTGTATCGGCGGAGCAGCTTCTCTACCGGGATTTTGACAAGGAAGCGGTCTATAAGGCCCTGGCCCGCAAAGGGGAAACACTGAAACATCTGTGGCAAAAATACAATGCCATAGGTATTGTAGACGGAAAGAAGCCTATGAGTTATCGGCAGTACTGCAGACGTTACAGCGAATGGGCTGATTCCAAACAGCTGACCTTTCACATCCAGCGTTACCCCGGTGTCAACCTCGAACTGGACTATGCAGGAAAGCAGCTTTACCTGCACAATCGGCGGAACCCGGAAGAGACCACAAAGGTCACGGTCTTTATCGCTGCCCTTACCTACAGTGATTACTTTTACGCCGAAGGCATGACCGAATGCGATATCCGGAACTGGATCCGGGTGAACAATAATGCGCTGGCCTATTTTGGCGGCGTGACCCCGACTGTCACTCCGGACAACTGTAAAGTAGCGGTTGCCCGGAACAAGGACTGGATCAACCCTGTCCTGAATAAAGATTTCCAGGCATGGGCAGAACACAACGATACGGTTTTAACTCCGGCCAAAGTAAAATCGCCCCGCTGGAAGCCAGTCGTGGAAGGCCACGTAAAG